>Ga0065711_1008601_pt1 | contig 23422 bp, 9 predicted proteins | sample Hoacrofraction12_FD_59098 | JGI IMG/M metagenome (GOLD analysis project Ga0065711, IMG submission 59098) | Hoatzin crop microbial communities from Cojedes, Venezuela - Epithelial fraction 12 v2 (version 2) | ecosystem: Host-associated > Birds > Digestive system > Esophagus > Crop | place...
CTGGGCAGCCTGTTCCAGTGCTCTGTCACCCTCAGAGGGAAGAAGTTCTTCCTCGTGTTCAGACGGAACTTCCTGTGCCTCAGTTTGTGCCCATTGCCCCTTGTCCTGTCGCTGGGCACTGCTGAAAAGAGCTACAATTAGATAAAAAGAGATAAATTAGACTAAGGAGGGGACTAGTGACATAGCTACAGCAGATCGCTCCTTAGTTACTTTTAATGAAAACGCTTGTCAGTATTCACTGAGCATAAAGCTTTATATGACATGTAGTAAAGGAAAGAAAATAAGTCCATTGAAGTCTAACCTATGCTTGCACTTCTCTGCAGAACGCAGTAGTGGAAAAAAATAAGACAACAGAAGTAAGGTTTCTTAAAGGATATCCTATATTTGCTGGGGTAAGCAATTACTTTAAACATAGAAGTTCTACCATGATTCTGGAAAAGAAGAAAGCACACATCTCATTCTAGAGCAGCTCAAAAATTTAGGACATCTTCTATGTTTCATGAAAAGTTATAGATCATTACATTGAGCACTGTCTACTGTAACAGAACAACTGTTCTCTGCAAACAATCTGTAAAAAAAAGAGACTGGCATTTATTCCTCCACAAGATAAAGGCACTTTCACATCATACAAAAATATTGGCACAGATTAATAAACCCAGACAGGGAAGATCTCTAACAGGGCTCATGTCTATCAGAGTTCCTGTTTCTAAAACACAAAGTCTATACTTCATTTTGCCAATCATTTAAATCAGACGCAAATAAGCCCAGTGCAAGAAAAATGACAGTACTATATGTACACTGACACAGCAAGAAATGCTAGACCCATTAGAAAAAATTCACTACAACTAGTTTTGAAAACTAGGACATAGCAGTTTATTCTGTGCATGGAGAGAAATGCAAACACAGTTTAATTTTAAAAACAAATCTAAGCTCTTTTTCCAGGAGTTTTAGAAGCAATTATTAAAATTAACTGAGAATCCACATTGTTTTCCTGCATCTTTGTAGCTCTCAGTAAATATTTCTTCTCACTAGCCTGCTTCTATGAGTTGAAGTGGTTTTGATTAACATTACATTAATATCAAAAAAAGCAATTTCTGCAGGAAAAAAATGTCTAATTACCAGAGAAGCTGCCATTCATAAGTTAATACCTTATAAAACAACTTATTAAAACAATACATCTGTTTGAACTAACAGGAGTAAAATTTTTCCAAAGATCTAGTTTTTAACCACACTTATTTCTATAAATTATTATAAGTAAATACCAACTTCTTTATTTTAATAGTTACATATATTTGTTTTTACAGTAAAAATCCAAGTTCTCCCCTCTTTTTTTCTGGTTTAGGTAAGGTCAAGTATCTTCAGTAGTATTACTTCAGATTCACAAGTCATTAATAAAGAACAAAATTCACTCCATTATGTCCACTTCCAAATTCACGTAGGCTAGCTGAAAATTGTAACAGTCTTTCGCATTATGTGAACCATGGAAAGGCGACTGCTTCTCAGAATGAGACAACCCATGGTAAGTCTTGATTCCTCATATGCTAGACTGCCATGAGGCTTGACGAGGCACTTCAACCTACTGAATTCCCACCTACCCCAGCACAGTAATGTTCCAGCATTTACACTTCATGACACATACACCCCTCAGCCTGCATACACACTTATTAGATCATATAGTCAGGTATGCAGTGGAAGCTAATTTAGAATTGATTACAGGTAGCTTACATAAGTGCTTTGACAGCATATTCATATCATTTTCAAGCTCAAGTCATAAATTCTCTCACATCGCAACTGATTGTCAATTTTTCTGAACTTTCTCAGTTCAGAATAACCTAGTGCAGCCTCAGGCCAGACTATTCACGCTGACACTTATCAGACAGTCTTGAGGTAGCTCTCAACGTGTGCATTACACCAACCCGCTACTGTTTTGTGAATGCAGGTAGGAGGAACTTGTACGTAAGACATGTGGCCAGTTTAAGGCATCCATGTTGGGTATGGATGAGGGTGGAGATCTCTAGACCACAACAGAGACCATTATTTCTATTACACTAGAACCTACAGGGCTCAGGACTCCAGCATACCAGACACTAAATATATTTAATGACAGCTTTTAAGCCACCGCTATCAATGTCCTCCGGGACCTCTAAAAACTATTATATGAAAATAATATGCTGTATTTGAGTTAATAATTTGAAGCCTTTCCAATACTTTTTGAATCTAAAGGTATTTCAAATGCTTTTTTTGGTACCAGCAGGTATTCGGAAGAACTGCCTTTGCAGCTGCTCTCCGTCACCTTCCAAGCTGGTATTGAGAGGCGCCCAAGGGAAGGCAGGCACCCGTGTAGCTCCGCATTTGCCAGGCAGGACAGAACAGAAGCAACCGGAGTATGTCTGCATCAGACCTGAGCGCTTGGACACACACCAGAGTGGTCAGAGCATGCGAACAAGACAAAAAACCCCAAGCAAGTTAGCACAAGGAGTCCTGGACAGGCATCTGCCTGTTAATCATCAGTCTGTTTTCATTTCCCCTCCTGCAGCTCCTGCTTGAGATGGTTCCACTTTCACAACTCCAAAATTTTACTTCCCCAAATCAGTCCTGTTGACTTCTTGTCACTCACTCTCTATGTAGTGACCTGCTGCAAGGCATGTGAGAAGAACTTGAAGAGGAAAGCTGGAAACAAGGACATTTATTTGGAATTCACTGATGAAGAGGTTACCAGAGGACTGAGCAGACCTGCTCAGTTCAGGCTGTAAAGGGCAATGGCTGCCCAGGACATCGGCAGCACACAAAGTGCTTGCACAGAGAGCAAACCAGAACACCTGCATTCCCAGTCAGTCAGTGCCAGCTGAACGGACTGGATGCTACTTCCCTCTCTGAAAAGAGGGAAATAACATCTTGTCTCCACTGCCCAGTGCTTTGAGATAGCTAATAAACAGGCTGCTGCTAAGCCACAGACAACAGGTGATGCTCCTGATTTATTTGCCTTCCACTTTCATGGGCTTAGGCAGACTGTCAACTGCCAGAGGCAGAGCTCCCTCATACCCCTTCTTCACAAATCCTCCTTCCACTGTCTCCAGGTCTCCCCTCTCAAACACCTCCCATGACAGTTTCAAGCTCCCACTCCTAGATGTCTGCTCTCTGGCTTCATCTTAACAAATTGAGATTTTTTTGCAAATAGAAGAGTTCCCTTCTTGTCTGTTCACACTTTGTATCTCTAAACTGTGTGCAGAGTACTACTAACAAGTCATGGATGTAGCTAACAAGTAAGTTTCAATGGAGGTGAAACATCTGAACTTGAGCAGTAATGGACTTCAAGGTCTCCTTTTACTTGACACGTACCTGTTAAGTATAAGAAATAACTGTTATGTGTTGCTCAAAATCAACAGACCTTTTGTTTTCCTGTAAGGGACATGTCAAATTTTCAAGTCAACTGGAGAGCTAACACATTGTCCATGTTAACCCTGAAGGACGCAGAGAATCACAGTGCTATCCAGAACACAGGATAGTGTTGACACACCAATAAACATAAGGAAAATGAGCAATTTAAAAAGAAATTTGAATATTTCAGGCAAACTATTAATCTTATAAAAGAAGCTGTTTCTACAGAAGCTATGTACCACTAGAGTCCAAGAAGTTTTCTAGACTTACTGTGCAAAATCTGGAAATAAGTGAAAGTACTGTTGTCAAAAAATATTCTGCTCTTGCTGAAAACATTAATCTCAATCCTGCATTACAGATACTACCAAAGTCTTCATATCAAGTAGAAATATCAATAGGAAATAAAAGTATTTCAGAAATACCTTAGTATAACCAGACATATCTGAAGAAACTCCAGTTTTACTTTATCCATCTCCCCTTCCCTTATGCTTGCTCCTCTCTCCCAGCAGCTGACAAGCTTCTAGTCTGATTCACAAAAATGGGTGATCAGAGTTTGGTTTTGTTCAGGTACTTTAGAACTGTCTGTCATGAGGTCTGCCTTTGATAACAAGGCCTTTCTGGTTCCAAATCCTGAAGAAGCTTAAATACTGACAAACAAAAAAAAGATTTGACAGCACCTTTTTTATGCAGCAAGTATGTTCAAAGACCTCATTGGTCCCCCTTGGGACTAATTGGTTGCAGGAGGGGCCAACAAGCTGTTGGCCATTCACACTGAATACAGTTTATCACAGCAAACTAATGGAGTGACAATTTATACATGCACTTAGGACTCTACCAGGCACAACAGCTTAAGAACCAAGATCACTCTCTCCAGACAACAAAAATTATCAATAGCTCGTGTATGGCACGTTCATATCATGTTTAAGCCAAAGTAAGTCTAAGCTTTTCTCCAGTGGCAATGTCTGGAGAATAGTAAAGAGAATATGGATCCTGTTTCTTCTTATTTCAATAACCTAACAAGGCAGGGCAAACAAATGGTCAGTTTTCAACCCAACTGTTACTACACCTAACTGCTTCCGACATTGATAGAATCTCTTGTCCAAACGCCCAAGACTGAGACGTTAAAAGAAAATAAGACAGAACTATGCAGTGCACCATGGAACTTCCAGTCTTCTGCATTTATTTTGAGAAATAAGGCCATAAATTTTAGCCACAAAACATAACTGGACTTTATTTGCTTACTTACAATTATGAATTGGGAACAAAATACTGATTTTCTTCATCACCTTTTTAAACTCTTCCTAGCATACAGTGTCAAAATCTACCCAGGCTAAAGCCCAGATATCCTGAGCACAAAGCCAGTGAAAAAAGAAAGTAAATAAATCTCTGGAAAGCTTGGATGCTCTAATAACTCTATCTTCAGAGTATATCAAGCAAAGCTCTTACTTGTTATCTTAATCCAGATACTACTACTTCGAACTTGCAGTGGCACATTGCTTGCATATAGCAATCCACTACTTGGTGACACAGTTTGTACACCATTGAACAAAAAAAATAATCTCCATGTGAACAAAAAAAATAATCTCCATTTGACACTAAAACCCAGCTGCCAGCATGTGATTTGCACAAGAGTAACAGCAAATGGTTCAAAGATATAATGTCTTCCTCAACTGATCTTTATAACATACAGTTATTATACAGTATTTTGCCACTTGGGAAGTCTAAACTTCATGAACTGGACACGACACCAGAAATCTTCCTCTATATCAGGCGACACCAGGCCAGACTTCCCTCACCTAGCTCTGAATGCTCACAAGAAACTAGTTTTAAAAAGAAAATTGTTTCCATGTGCATTGTTTAGTTTCATTGTCTTTCTAATATCCTGAAAGCAGAATACTACACACTAACTGGTATAAGCTGGACTTGTTTGTCTTATTTCAGGAATTTTCTGTAAGTTTGGGTTTTTGTTTTTTTAATAAAGATTTATCATCTTGTGGTGTAGGCTTGTTCTGTGGTTGATTCTTTTACAAAGCAGGGGAGGAAAACAAAGAAATGAGTGAAGGAATGCTGGCTCTTAAGTACATCTTTGGTACCCAATATATGAAAAAAATCAAAAGAGAACATAAATATTTACTGTGGAAAGCTTAAGAACGGGAGCCCAAGTATTCCACTTCTGTTAAATAAATTATCAAAACCAGTAGGCTATTCTTAAAGAATTCTTAATGTTTCTGTTGAAGCCTCTGTAGCATGACAGCATAGAGGAAGCTAAGTTTCTTGACAACTTACACTCTCACCTTTAACTGGGAACCTCATGACAGCCCTCTAGGATGTTAGAGGGAAACCTTAGCACCTCCAGACACTACAGGGGCAATCCAGCAGACTTCTAAACCCCACATGTACACAGACCTCACACAGGCCCCCCTACACATCTCGTGGTGCAGTCTGCACAGCCATGTCCTGATGCCAGACCCCATCATCTTAACACAACAGACACTTCAAATGCTGGAAAATGTAGGCATTCAATCCTCATAACAGACTCTGTGCCTCACAGGCTAGAGTTCCCATTTCAGCATTGCCAAGTCACTGTAATCTGCTAACAAGCAATAGAGCCAGCTAAGAACGATGCACTTGTCCAGCCAATAATGCAAGTATGTGCATAGCTGTCTATATTTAGGTCAAATCCATAGCCAGTGCCTGCTCAGCCTACTTCCTGCTCCTGTCCGAACAGCCAGCAGAAGACAGTCCAGGTAGTCAAGCCATCTTTCGAAAAATGCCATTTCCTGCAGGTATTGCAGAATGCAATGGAAGCAGACACCAAAATAAGAGCAAGTGTTCCTCAGCCACCTACATAGGCTCTGCAGTATTCCATCCTATTCACTCAAGCAGACCAAGCCTCTGAGAACACTAAATGCATGCATTGGTCTCCAGAGACAGACAGGTGGTTAAAGCTCAAAAGCTGAGACCCTCTTGCTATGAGGTGATGGCGAGTTACACTCATCGACACTTACGCATACGGATGGCAGTGCCAGGTACAGATGCATTCTGAGCAGCATGGTACCACCGGACACCCGTGAAGATGAACGTGGCTTCATACAGCTAATGCTGCTCTGAACACTCACTGCAACACAGGTACTGTCAGGATGGGCTGGAAGTGTGCCATGGCCTCAGTGTTTCACAGACTCTGTGTTTCAGCTAGGGATGGCTTCTCCAAGGTAGTCTTCACATGCAATGAGTCATAACTTTTTTGTCCATGTGATTAATGCATTTTTAAGAGTACAAGATTAAAAACAAACCATTGGCATTCATACTGATACTAGAGGTAATTTAAGTTTTTTCTACAAAATTTAGTCCCTTAATGTCCACATGCACCCAAATCACTGCATCATCGTTGTATCTTGACAAAAACAGGACAGAAACTTTAAAAACCGATAGCAGTGTTTAACAGTGAGAAGTCACAGAACAGCCAACCCTTTTTTCTTCAGTTTTCATCAACCAACCACAGACTTAACTCCTGAACTATCTCAGCTATGTCAGAAGATATAAGTACACAAGCTTTCAGTCAGCAATGACAGCCTGCTTTTCAGCGTGCTGCTTTACAAACCAGGCGCTGAGGTCATGCAAATTGGACACAGGCAATGAGTACATCAGTAGTAGATGTGGGAACACCACTCATTACTGGACACTCCCCATGCAGCACTCCAACCACCTCAGGCTATTAAGGGATTCACACTCAAAGGCATTTACCATTATGTCTCCAAGTCAGATTTATGATCCATGCTTCCTTTTTCCTCAGTTCTTCATGCTGAAGAGATACAAACACAGACAAAGAACTGAAGCTTAAACTTGCATGTTTTGACAGTTCAAGGGATACTGTCATGTCCCCGTAGCATGCTAGCACTAACTTGACGTTTCCCACTGGGGACAACTGCCAAGCTCATGCAGAGCAGAAAAGCCACAGTGTGACTGAGCAGAACTACACAGCTGCCGTTGTGTCTTACCATCTGAAGTGTATGAGCTGGGTTGAGGAAAGCAAGCGTGGAAGTGCAGAAGCTGTCATCCTCTGTTCTCCAACAAGCCCATGCTTGAATGGCCAACAAAAATTCAAATGACTGCAAGAACAGCAAAGACCCCCAAGCGGTCTACAGCATAGACCTTACCCACATGATTTAAGTTCTTTTTACAAAAGGCAATGCTGAGATGCCAGAAAATGAACAAAACCCACATTTGCAAAGGGAATGGAAAAACAGAAGCAGGTGGTCAAGCAGCTAAGCTGGCAGAGCATTTGGACAGTAGCCGAATGGCCTGAATTCGGTCTTTAGTAAGGTCACCAGTGTCTCCCACACCACACACAACTGTATTACTTAAGTTTAAATTGTATTTGTGACAAGAAAACAGAAAGCACTTTCAAATGCACATTTAAAATTGCAGAAGTGGACTGTAGAAGGGTACAGACATTTAAAACATTTTAAGATTATCCATTGTGATTTATCAATTAAAAGGCCACTACAAAGGCATTCATCACTTCTGTTGCGCACAGCTCATAACACAGGTTCAACTCCTGTCACTCTCTGCAACAGCCCTTTGATGGTATTTTGAGCAGTATTGGTACACATGTACACACACACACACTCACCCTGTTTCCTAACTAAAAGTGCCTGCCATCAGCCCCAGAACACTCGCTCTAAGTGGCAGTCTAATATAAAAGCCCTGCAGTGTGCAATCAACCTTCGTTCAACAAAATCACACTCATTCATCACTTTCTACACTTCTGAACAAATACACACTCTTCATTTTATTTAATAAATGGTATTTTTGGTACACAAATTCCACTAGTGTCTGCACTTCACTGATGTGAAATGAGGTGGCACAGACAATGCAGTGAATGCTCATGTTTCGTACAGTGAACAAAGCATTTCTTTTAAAGCCAAGTCATTTAAAGCCAAAAAACAAGAGTGTTTTTACCACTTGAAAGCTCACAAGTGAAATTCAATCTTGATTCCCATAAGCAACAGGACACTGACAGTCTACTACCTTGGTGAAACAGCATTAACAATAACGTCTTACAGATACAGAGATCTGTAGCATCTAAATCTTTCAAAAAAAAAAATCAACCACTGTGTCATCTGTAGGTCACATGAGCAACCGAATCCCCAAGTTGCAGCTAAATACTGCTTATTCTGAGCTAATGCACTAGCGCTTCAATGCCTTAGCCTGTAACACAGGAACCAGCATTACCCCATGGGCTCTCAATTCAAGCACTCTTCTTTGGTCACAATCAAACACTGAGCCAGAAGTTTCCAAGCAGCCTTCTGCAAGTGAGAATTTTGTATGTTCAGGAACAGCTCGTTCAGAGAGCAGCAAGTCCTTACTGAGCACCACAGGACAAGGACTTTTGATTAGCCCAAAGCTCATTAGCAACATTCAAGAATCTCTCAGGGTCTAGCAAACTAAAACCCGCGTGACCTACAAACTAAGATAAATACAACTGATTATACAAAGCTCAAATCTGAGGTCCTTACCTAAAAGCACACAGCTATACAAGATACCATGAAAAATCAAGCTGAATCCAGCACTTCAGAAACAAGACCATGTCAAGATTTTTGACGTGTGCTTTAATAATATCCAATTAGTACCCCAAGTAATGTTATATATCCTTTCCAAACCATAATCCCTGACAGCACACTGTCCAGAAACAACTGCCCAGAAAGTCTGCTCCCCTCACTGTCTTTATTCTGCAAGTTTTGCAGCAAACCTTAATTACAACTTCAGTACTGGTCAGGCAGGCAGCAGATGCCACAAAGATACGATCAGTGGAGCATAAAGAAAGCTTCTCAAAGCTTCCCAAAGTTTCATACATTTTTGCGCTTTGCCCTACAGTCGTAACTCCTCCTTGCTCTGTGCCTACCAGCTTTCCCCTCTCTCAGTTCACCAGTAAACTCTTTTGCAAGTCCCACTCCACAACCTGATAAAAGCACATGGCATTTCTAACCTCCCTGCCCTGCCCGTTCCTTAACTCAGACTTCATAATCCCTCATCCAGTCTCTTGTTCCCAAACCCAGCTCTGACCACCCTCTACCAGGTTTGACACATCTAACTTCCCAGGCACATCCCTTTCCAAGTCTCTCTTCAGTTGAAGCTGCTACAATGATCTGCAAGCTACCACACTTTCAAAAAAAGCCCCTCCAAAAGATTACAAATAAAAATACATACTTTAACCTAAGTGTTTTCAGTTCACTTCATGATTTATAGCAATACAAATAGTTTCTAAGTAAAAACAGTTTGTAAGTAACCACAAAACAACTGGCATAAGATCTTTGTATTTATCTCTACACAACTGTACAAATAAATTTCTTTTTCATATTATCAGAAAAATAAACTAATTTAGCCTGAAACTAATGTTGTACAGAAAAGATCATGTTATTTGGGAGGAGCACATAGGTAATTTAAGTAGGGGGAAGGGTAGAAGTTCTGGTTCTAAACCCTTACTGCAGGAGATATTAGAAGAGCCAAGTGCCAGAAAAGCCTGCCAAGTGCTATTCAGCCCCACACACACAAGTGTATAATGCTGACTTGAAGAGAGCTTGGTGTGAGATTACAAAGCAAATTATATTAAATTCAGCTCCATCTCTAAGCCTGGCAAACTTGAGGTATTTAAATCAGCTGTACTGTTGATGTGCTGCAACATTTAACACTAGTAGCATCAGTGTTCCAATTCGACATCTGAAACCGAAGCATTCCTCTCATCTCCCAGGGCCCTGCATCACATACCGCAGGCTACAGAAATGCCTTCACACATTCATTAAGTCAACATCCATACAGAATACAAATTTCTGTTTAGCCAGTACACAACAACTAACACTAGGAAAAAGTCAAAGCATTTTATGGCTGAACTCTACACTGATGAATTTCCAGAGCTAAAGTCCTCTACAAAGGAAGAAAAAAATGACTCCATGTTGGAATTACCAGGTATCCAACATTCAGAACTAAAAAGAAGCAAAGTTAGACCCGCCCAAACAGCTTTCCTATTAAATACAGATCCAAGACGACCAAGCCATTCTTTTCCAAACCACTGATGTATTTTATTGTTAAATTGTCTTTGTATCAACCCCTTCATACAAGATACAACCCATAAAGCACTTCCTTTTGCAAACTGACATTGTCAATTTGTAAAAAAAAAAAAAAAAGGCAAAAAAGCTCAAGTAGCACATATACATGTGAAGGCTAAGGGTTATCTAAACTGTTTTTGCAAAAAGCAACAGTAATATTGATGCCTGATAACAACTATCTGTCCCTTAAATTATAAAGATACTTTAAGGATTCAAGACATCAGGGGAAAAAGTAAATACTGACATTTTCAGACAACTTACATATTTTAAGATCACACTATGGAACTCTTCATAAACAGAATCCTGGATCTGAGCCATCACAATGATTATCAGAAATATGATAGCTCTTTTTCCTCCACTCACCTCCTAGTTCATTGTGGTAGGGCTGAGCAGCAGGGTAAAGCCTTATGTGAAAACTGGTTGAAAACACTCAGCAATTGGAAGTGTGCCACGGGCAAGGCAACTGCTATCTTGAAGAAACTTGGAAAATATACCTACACAGGTTATCCATCACATTCCAGTTCTTATTCTCATACATTTCTGTACATCAAGCACACCCACCACATACTCGTGGTGGTGTTTAATATAAAAAAAACCCGCTTTGAGCACAGTAAAAGTCATCTCACAACTACTCTAAAAAGAGGGGAAGATGCTCAAGAACACACCTCCGATACAATGAACATTATATATGTGTGTGGCCCTCTAGCTTTACAGCTATCATACTAGAGAAGTTGTAAGGATGCTGTTTCACATGTAACAGACATTTGGAAGTCTGGTACCCCCATAGACCCCAGGCAAATAAAAAAAATTCCTCCTGCGCTAAAGGTGCTTGCTATGCGTCCAAAACTTACTTTGGTAGAAAACAAACATTGCACAATTAACAAAAGAGTACTTCCTCTAAGCTTGAGTCCCAGTTTTCGGACCTAAAGAAATGACAGAAGTCTGACAAAGGAGCTGGGTGACAGGGACAAGAGCCCAAAGAAGGGCACACGACTGTGGCAGTGCTGGATGCCCCAGGCACTCCACTGAGTTTCCAGGAGGGCCAGAGACATCCACAGCAAAGGGGAAAATGAGACAAGACTAGTAGAGATAGTTGGAGGGAACAACTGCCGAGGCTTTTTCCTCAGAATTACCCCAGAACTATCCTGACTGCAGAGGCAATGGTAATGCTCAAGAGCCATCACTTCATGATAAAACAGCAGATCTCATTAATCTGAGTGTATTCAAGTTCTCATATCAAACACACTATTATGTTATCATTCCAAAACACGTATTTTGATTATATCAGGTAGAAGTGTTTATTTTTCTTTCCCATGTCACTATATTGAAAAGACTCAAAGTCTACTTGTTTAAGTTCTGGATGCAGCAATGAGACACAGATGCCTCAAAAGGGTATTATGTATGTGTTCATTTTACTTTGTTACTTACATCTCACTGAACTGCTGCTGTACATTTACTAGTTCTCAGTTCTGTCATTGTTCTACTTTTTTCCAGAAGTCCAATTTTGCCATGGCACAAAACAAATTTTACATCCAAACTGAAACTGCACCTTTAGAGTTTTTAGTTTCTAATCTTGTGACACTCAAACTATTTTAGCAGCCTGCTGAACTGACAGAATTGATCCCAACTTAATGTCCAAAATATGTGCTTGGGCAGTTCTGCTTGTTGCACGTGAAGACAGTTTTTTGAGATAACAAGAACAGGCAACTGCTTGCCAAGCAGCCTCTAGAGTAGGAAAGCACTTCCTGCCATGCTAGTGAAAGTGCTCCAAGTAAGACTTGATCTGAACAGCATTAGCAAGTAGGAGTAACTCAAAACCTGTAAAAAAGTTTTAGCAGTAACAGTGGGTTCAGTAAACAGCGCACTCATCAATCCAGACCAAACATCTAGGTGAGAAGATGGACAATCTATCTACTTCAGCTCGTTATTTCTTCCTTCCCACAAAAACAGCCATACATTCTTGACAGGTCAACTAACTTTCTCATTAGGCTGTAGCTTCCCATTACTCCTCATCTGATGTGCCTGTGGGTCAGACCAAGCGAGCGAGCTTCTTTTGCCCCCAGGCTAACAGCAGCAAGCCAGTCATCCCTCACCAGGGAGGAAGCCGCTGCCCTCGGAGCCGTGCACCCAGTGCTCCCATTTAAAGCCAAAAATCCCTGCTGCTTGGCAGCACCAACATAGCACGAGGAAGCACCAGCATGCTGTGGCTGCAAGGCACTTCGAGCAAGGCACATGGAAAGCCTTTGGGTCCTGCCATCTTTTGTACTTTCAGCTGCTTCGCCCCCCCCATGCTGGCACATGTACTTTGGCAGACAATCTGAGCACAGCTAGAGATGCTGATCCATCAGAAATCCGTCCCTGCCAAAAAAGTGATTAGTTTTCAGCCAGATCAGCTCTTAACTGTTCTTCATAGAAGCTGTTACAAGGGAGCAGGGGGGAAGCACATGGCCCAGAGCTGAGTGAGCACCAGAGCTGGCCCAGCGTGGACATGGTCATGCTGGTCCCCAGACAATTACATTCTACTTGCCAAAGCTTCCCCACACACATACTCAAGACAATACGCTATTCTGAGTTTCCTGAATTACTTCAACATATGGTACTGTAGCAGTGCACATTCCTATTCTACACAAACCTCACATTTTATACAAAATCTGCCATTTGTAGCCTGCAGAGTGCTTCTGAGGTTTTACATAAGGTATGTAGAAACTTAAATAGCATTTTACACAGGTCATTAAAAAGCCAAACTTACAGTTCTGTAAACAATAAATCTACTTCTCAGATTATCCAAAACAATTCCAGCTTGTTAGCTTCACTGCCCATTCAAAACCTTTCTGCTAAATAAGTTTATTCTGGACCTCTACTCCTCTAAAAGCGGGCACCTCCCCATCAGTCCAGTCCCTTTCTGCTTGGTCATTATTTTGCCGAGGAACCCACGGAGAGGCCAAACACAACAGTAAAGACCACAGACCTCTCACCTGTTCAACCACATTTACGCCTCAATTACAATGCTGTTAACTGGCTGCTCAAAGAGAGCTAGAGGCAATATTTATCAATATAAATTTAAACAGATCTTTGTAAGAATCATCACAAAAATCTATGTGATTCTCTAATGCTACAGTTGCACTTTCTGTTCACTAGGTAACATTTTTCTGATTACACTGAGAAAAACAGGGAATCATAATTTGTGCTTGTTTAATATGACAACTAACCTCTGTACTTTAGCTCAGCCATCTTTAAAACTGGTGTTACTTAATACATCTATTAAATACACAGTTTTACAGGCATTGCTGTTCAAGTCCCAGCCTATTCAGTAGAATGGAGTCTTTGCACTACTAAAACACAGAAACACCTTCCTTTGCATGCAAATACATTAAAACCCAACAATTTTCAGTTGTAAAGGCTTCCCATTGAATTTTCTGAATGTAAACAAGCATGACCACACTTAAGCTTGAAGATACAGAAGCAGTGGACGTGATCTAGCACTGAACAGACAGATAGCAGCAGCATAACTGACATCACTCAGCCTTCATGCTGCAAGGAAGCCAAGGCTTTTCATCCAGGGAAGAAGATTTAAATACTGCTTCTTAAAGCACATTGTAATTGTTCAGGTTGAGATAAAGCTACTAATATTAAAAACATTTATAAAATAAAACAATCGTGTTTTCCAGAGGCAACCACTGACAGTAGCTTAAAAATATAACTCTGCAGGTGACTATGAAGTGAGTTCCATATTACCCTGTCTCTGAAGTTGGAAAGCCCATTACCTCACATACCTCTGAATATCATTTACCATGCCAAATCTCCAAATACCACCTCCAAAGACTAAACTCTAAACCCAACAGTTGCCTCATATGCAAGAACACCACACACTTTCCTGGAAAAATACTTCTTATTCCAATATTTTACCTATTTTCACCATCTTTTACTATGCTTTTTCAACTAATGGGTGGAAAGAAATTGTTCAAAGTCTTTGGATAACCAAATCATTATAAAAAGCCTAACTGGTATGCAGAAAAGAGTCTTTTGTCTTCCAATCCAACTTGCAAAAAATAATAAAATCAGTTTTTAGGGTATTGAAATTAACTTTCCATTAATGTAAGCAACTGGAGAATCCGTAACTTGAAGTGCTTACTATTATCACCGACATTTTCCCAAGACACATATAACAGCAAAATATGTGCAGGCAGATATCTCCACCTTTACCAATTTATGCTGGCAAGCAATAGGAATAAGCCCATTTGTTCAACAGAGCTGGGCGCTCAGAACTACATCTGACCCAGTGAGAGGAATTTTAGCTTTCGGGTCTTGTCATTCCAAGTGGAAGAAAGGATATAATGAAGTAATATAATTTTGGCTTGAGTTATAATTAGCTATTCATTTTTTTCTGATATGGGTGGGTGGAAGAAGAGAAGCAAGTATAGCTACAGTAATGAACTCTGTACAGAACCAACACGTGCTCTCTTACACCGAAACGGAAGAACAGGGATCTTCTGTTTTCCACCTTAGGATTTCCTCTTTTTTTGTCTGAAGTTTTACAGACTAAAAAAAGGAAGGAAGCTGGGGGCAGGGGGGGAAGGTAGAAGAATAGGGAAGAGACAGATAAGTAAAGAATGGTTAAGAATTTTCCACTATTAACCATGAATAACACAGCAGCTCTGCCAGCTGTTGTCCACTAATTGTTTCAAAAATACATGCTCAAATTTCTTCTTTCTTTATCCTAATAAGGAGCAGTTCTGAATCCCACGCAAAGGCAGAAACTGCCATTTAAGTTCGGTATCCTCACTGTACTAACAGACCTAGTACAGATGTTAGGAAAGGAACCATGCAGCCTAGGAAAGAGGCATTATTCCTTCAAGGTACAGAATATTAGCCAACTTTATTTCTTATAAAAACCTACCACTATCACTTACAAAAAAAATTAGCATTTACAACCTGTGACCCATCTCTATATGACTTAGTTACAGGGAGTGTACCTCACAGTTGTACCTATGGAATCAGAAGTAACCTTATGAACCACTGATGACATTTAAGTTTCCCAATGCTACTTTTTTTCCCAAAAAAATAAGTACACTTCAAATCCAATAGCCATCTTACACAGGGTTTTTCCTCAGAAGAACAATTTCTGTGTTTTATGGGTAACCACCTACAAAAGCATGAATGCCTCTTCTCATAATTACAATTATTTCACACATATATTCTAAAACATATCTACAGCTTGATTAAGGATCAAACTGTTACCTATAGCTGTTTGTGTAATACAATAATGAAACAATACAACTTCTATTGCTAACTTGCCTTTAATTTATGTAACAAAAAGCACCAGAAGCACTGGTTCCCCCTCACCCCTATATCTCATACATGCTTAGCTCACTACACTACTCTGGAGAAAAGTTAAAATAAGGCTTCATGGAGTAATCGTTTCCTTTTTGCACTGTAACATGTAATTTTATAGAGTTTCAAAAAATGAAACATTACCCTACTATATGTTGTCAATGATTTATGATAGTAAGCAACAATGCTCTGTTTTAAAAATAACTAAACAGAATTCAGTGACTTCTGTTACAGAATAGCCCCTATTGTGCTGTTGGTGCTCACCTCTTATCCATAGCATATATAGATTCCCGCACACTCAATGCAAATTATTCATGAAAACATGCCAGTACACACCTTTGTAGTTAAGAACTCATTTTACATTTACTAAATAAAACCCGGAAATTACAAGTTCAGTGCAAACAACAATCAAATAAAGAAATCCCAAGCAATGGATTTGAATGGGCACTCCATCTTCCTCTGCTGCAGAAGGAGCCAAACAAGCTCATTATTTAGCTGCTGACTGCATTAAGACCAGGCCCTGCCTGCTTCCAGAGCCCTGGAAGGACACACATGGACACTTGAAATCCAGTAACACAGAAAGCAAAACTGAAGTAAATTTAAGTTATTCCTCAAATGCCTTACTGCAAGTTCTGTAAACAATCTCATTTGGAGGTTTATTACCTCATCTACTATTTGTGTCCTACACACAAACTATCAAGAAAACAAAACACAATGTACTAGAGAGCTGAGTGAACAGACTTTACCCACTTTCAGCTGTAATAATTCCAGCTGTTACTATTAAAGAAGTAGATAAATAACTGCATGCAAATCTGAAAAAATAAGTTGACTTGATTCCTTAACTGGAGAAGGATGAAGGGTGCAATGAGTATCAGCACAGTGTTTTCCCCTTCTATTAGTTCTCCTTCAAGAGCACTTTTTTTGCCTCATTCCTTAATAAGGCTGGGGGTTATTTTAATCCTGAAAAACTGATTTGATTTTATCCTATTCTCTTACTCAAAACAACAAAAAACAGCAAGCACAAAGCATTACAAATTGCAAAATCCAAGCTTCTTCCTTCGTCCCTGCAGCCCAGGTGACTTTCAGAGCTGCACCGTTTGCAGCTCTCCTATCCACCCTTGAGCATCTGGAAGTCAGATCAGCATTATTTTTGAACAAAACATTTCAGGTGCCCAAGAATGCAAAGTTGACAAGTTATCATATCATATTTAAGCTATATAACTGGGAACACACATTCTGAACAACTGGAAACATACATTACGAAGAGAAACAGAAAACAGCTTTCACTTCAGTTTCTTGTCATTGTAAGATCTGAAAAATACACTACTTTAAACATACAAACTAATGGCAAATCATTGTGGCATCCAAGTGTCTTTAGTTGTTCATCACGCACTGCTGCTCTAAACAGGCTCAGCTTTTAACAAGTACAGTTCCTAAATCACATCTCTCACAACAAAGCAGTCAGACAAGGTGCTTCCAACAGGCTTACGCGAGAGGAAATCTGGGAGCCAGGGTGGCCGGCAAACAGGAGGAATACCATGGAAAAGAGGTGCTGTTCACTAAGGACACATCAGCAGAAATCATCAGCTGACGAATACAGGATGGAGATTGACTGTCTAGACAACAGTATTCTGGAAAAGAATCCTAAGGATTGATTAGCGGTTCCTCACTGAATGTGAGTCAAGGCGATGCTATTGCAAAGGAACAAACATCACACCAGGAATGACAAGCAGACACATTGCCTAAACCATACCCTAAAAGCTTCTCCTGCTTTACCTGATAAAGCATTCCTGTCCAGTTTTGAAAATAGAGCAAATGGTCAAAGATAAGAACAACACCATCTGGAAAGGATGAAATAACTGGAGACACTTCATACAAGGAAGAGGAGACAGTCTTAGCAAGTCTTCACATACACATAATACATGAAAAAAGGAAAACTACTCTAGTGCTAAACACTTTCTAGTAGTAAGATGGCTAAGCACTCATTACATAAGTTGCAGATGCTCTGTTATCAGCATTTTAAAGAACATGTTGGCAAACATCCTTCAGAAGTGACAGAGTTGACTTAGCCATGAGAAAGCAGTACAGACCAAATCTCTCAAAACTCTTTCTAAACTAATTTTCCTATGTTTTTTATTGATCACCTCCAAAACAAAAATCAATCCTTTGTATTACATACTGCTAGAGACATTTATGACAAATTAAATGCATGTGACTAATCAGTAAAAAGCAACATCTCCCTCCAGGTTAGTCTCCTGGCTTCCAAATCACTGGGAAGAGGACAGTGGTCACCCCAAAGGCATTCTGCCCAGCTCCTCACAAAAGAACAAATAGCAAGAAAACAAAGAAAAGCACAACAAAAGGTTACTCAGTGATGTAGACAGTTACATACAAAAAACCTACAGTAACAAAAGAAATTCCAGACTGAAAGAGAAGCAAAACCTTCACATTTCAACCCTTCTGTGCAGAACCACAAAGATAAGCTTGAAAGGACTTTGAGGGGTTACTTAGTTTGTTGCCCTGTACCTTCACAGAATCAACTACAAATCCAGTAGCACAAAAACAAAAGACACCAAAAAACCACCCACGCACAACACTCACTCTCTCAACACTACAGAAATGAAACACATCTCCTAAGGGTGCAAACCCTCTGCTGAAAGCGCCTTGTCTCAGCTGCTGACTACATTCAAGTGTCACAAATGATCCGAGCAGTCAAAATGCTCTCCTCAGGATCTTCCCTGATCCCAAGACTCAAATCACGGAGGACTTTATAGACCAAAACCTACACAGTGAATTACACTCAGAAATGAACTGGAAACTATGGAATGTGGTACACAACATGTTCACCTTGAACCAGGCTATAACTGTGAAACCTATTTTATTCTGAAGTTTCATTTCTGGGCTGCAGTTTAGGGAAGCAAAGAGATGTGTCAAAGGCAGACACTCTTGCAGCAGTGCAAAAAGTTGCCAATATCTACATGGTAGGAGTAAAATAACCAATCATAGCTTTCTTGACAGAGAAGTTAGTGACTCCATCACATGCTGCCTGAGCTCCCAGAAGCAATCACAGGTTACATTAGCATATGCTAGATTGAAAAAAAAAAAAACCACACACATTCTCCCTTTCAGCAGGAAAACCACATTCTTACCTTCACTCCTCATATTGTTTAATTCACCATCATCCCGTCATCTTTTGGCTAAATCTGACCTAGCTGGTAGCCACAGAAGTCCAATACTGAGAATGGTGGCAAAAAAACCCTTAATACAGTGAAAGAAAAACTGTGTCATCAGTATACAGCTAATTGTGAAATAACATCAGCCTTCACAATCTTTCCCCGTAGCTCCAGATCTGTGGTGAAGAGGAAAGATGAAATCTTTGAAGGGCACTATGTAAGAAGCCACTGATGAACCAACCAGCTCTGGGTTGTCCTTAGTAGATAATAAAGGCTTTCAAAACATCACATCCACACTAAAGACTCCAGGTTTTTGGAGGCACCTGTTAAAAAAAATCCATTTTGAAGTCTTGATTTAGTCTTATATCACAGCAATTTCACGATTTCATCTACACTTGTTTAAGTTAAGGCTAGTCTTATGACCAAAATGACTTAAAAATCTCAACCTGCATATTCTGCTCTCCAATGCAATATAGTCAGTAGTTTGTTTTTTTTTTTTTTTGTCCAAAAGCTGTGGGTTGAGATCATTCCATTTTGGAAAGATACTGAAAGTTACTGCTTATATAGAAGAACCAGAAAATATCCTCTTTATCTGTCTGACAACCTAAACTGATGTAAAAGCCTCTGTGATAATGCGTCATGTGTCAAAAGTCTTCCTATAGCAAAGACCCACACATTTTCCATCTCAGATATTCCCCGAGTTTTAGCTATTTCATGAAATGCTAATGGGCTCCCATGGCCCCAGTGACCTGAAGGGAGCACTGGTATCCTGCCAACTTCACTCTCAGTGATGCATGGTACCTCACCTTCACCTGCTTGCAGGTGACCAGCCCCACAAAGCATCACAAGCTCCAACAAGAAAATAAATACCATCCTCCAACTGTTCATTAGCCATATGTGTGGTTCATGAGCCCTAAAGTGCACTGTGTTTTGCCCTGCCTCACCCCTGAACAGTTTTGGGGCAGCTTGACAGAACTTTTGGATATAGATGATTATTAGTGGCCATATTAGTGTAAAGCAAAAATACAAACTGAAACCCACATAGAAATGCGAGGCAAAATCAACACAGGAGAACAGAAGAAATGAGATTGAAGGCTTCATTTGTTCTATTTGTGGATGGGTGAAAAGCTGATGAAGTGTTGGTGTTAAACAAAAACACATTATATTAGAAGTCTAGCACAGTTGTTGATGTGACATTAACTACATACTAGTCTGTCTTTTTGTTGTTGAGCTAAATAAACCAAGCTCATTTACAGTAAAGTTAACTTGCAGTCCAAAAAGCAATCGTAGTACAAAGATAAAGATGTCTTCACTATCTTTCAAGAGGATTCCTAGCAAGGCTAGTCTGGCTGCAACTCAAAAGAGCAGGGCACAAGCCAATTGATTTGGCTTTTGTCTATCTGCTAGTCAGTAGCACTCCTGTGATCAACTAATACACCCCTGTCTTTTTCCTCCTATAAGCCTCAGCTTACAGCACAGAGTCCTTTGATCCTTTTGTTTCTCTGTCTATAAAATAGGAGATGGCCACACTTCATACCCCCTTGGGAAGGCAGATTTATGGCTTAACCACACTAAAAATACCAAGCACTATTTAAACTTGTCTGAGTTATAGTGAGTTATGCTGTACGGAGTGACTTCAGGATCTGGAATAACGTTCTGCTTATAAGTTAGATGATGCATTCGGCAACTATTTTTAATTAATTCTCCTTCATTACTCTTTCCATCCTAATCCAAAAAGTGCCTTCCCGAGAAATGCTGAGCAGCTTTGTGTAGGTAAATCACATTCCAGAAAGCGTAACTGCATCCTTACAGATTCAGGTGAATCTACAGATCCAGCGAGACAAAGAAAAACTGATCCTCCATATTCAGGCTATTAAACAGAACTTCTATCTTTACTCCAAACAGCAGCTACAAGATAATATGTAGTCCTGTGATTTATTTATTACAGCTAAAAGTTTCCAGTTTGTACCATCCAGTAAGAGTCACCTTTGAAAGCTACACTTACCATTTTGCTGCTCACAGAGCATCCACAGCTACACAGTCTTAAATGACTGATTTTAACAGAGGGATTGGTTATTGTTCTACACAACGTTGTTCTGTTAGCTTCTAAATTCACATAGAGCAGCACATAGCATCTATGTAAGCCAACTCTATTTAACATCTACCAGATTTCACTATTAACAGCAAAAAAAAAAATCTTACTTCTCCTACCCTTACATCAGCATACTTTGTGCTAAATACTCCACATAGCTGACCACTGGATCCTTTGTGCGATGCCATCACTAGTTTGACACAACACCTTAAGGTGCTATTCAAAACACATGGAATTTCAAAATGAAATACAGAAGTTTAACCTTCTGTTCTGAAAATAAAGAAATCAAAACCCAGACAAAGCACACTCTCAGAACCAGAAATACTCCAGTGCTTATTTCACCTTTAGCACCCTGAGAGATAATAGATAACCGACAAAAACTATAGCTTTAGAAATAAAAACACATAACTGCAGTACAAAGGGCACCACATAAGTGTAATAATGTTCTTCATTACCACAGTATATTTCTCTACTAGGAAGTGAACTGGCAGTGTGTCTGCCTAATAGTAAATGAACTCTGACTAAAGCAACCTGCTCAGTAAAAAGCAATTAGGTATTATCAGTGGCTAGCAGGCAGAAGTTTAAAGATTTGAAGATGACTGTTACTTGTATTAACTACCCCTCAAAGTGGGAATCAGTCAGGCTGTGCAAGTGAGCAACAGCCACCTGGTCACCAGCAACCCTTCAGTGCAACCAGGTGGCTGTTGCCTGGTTATTCATCCATTTTGGCATGTCACAGTAGAAATGCACAGCACACAGCATGTGCTGCAAAATTCAGATTGAAAAATGCAGATGAGGTCTGATGTCGATGCAAGCCTTGAGCTCTTTTATACAAAGGATACATATGCTTGGCACAGCTAATAGGGATTCTCAAAGGGGGTTTATAATGCACCTATTTCACCGGGGCAGATAAATATATTGGTATTAAAAAAACTGTTCGGAAACATAATAATTTCATTACCAAAAAAGAAGAAAAAAATTAAGATATATAAGCAGATCTGTGGTGCAAAATGCAGGTTTGATCTATGAAATTTACTTTGTATGTAGTTTAAAGAATTCTGCGGCAAGATACAACTATTTCTCCTGCTTCCCCGACCACTGCTACAGAGCACAATAGCTCATACGGTAATTGGGTGTGAAGATTTTGCAGACAGCACTCATCACGCAGGTGAGTGAGCACAAAGCATAAAACACATTCCAAGAGAAAAATTAAATTACTTTATGTTAGTACTTCAACATTCTGCAGTGGTCACATGAACTACGGTATCACCCCCATCCTAGGGGCACAGGAGGACCCAAACTGAACAGTGGCTTTTTGTTACCATCTTGAATAGCCTTTGGAAAGCAAATTACAGAAAACCATGGAATGAACTGAAATAAGAATAAGCATCTTTTTTGTGACTATATTATATTTACACAAATAAAGAGGATCTTTGTAGCGAACTACATTTTCTAGTCAATCCAAAGGAAGCCCACTATTCAGAAACTGCAACTGTATCTCTTCAGCAGGGATAAGATTTCAGTGACACCAGCCCTGTCAAGTGGGCAAGAGCTGGACAGTGATCCATGTGCAAGTACCTCAAAAGGTTTACTAAACATAGAAACTTTTATTTAAGGGCTATCACTTGATTGTTTAGCAACCGGGGGTAGTTATTCCAACGAGGGGAACAACGTTTGACTGCTTGTTTCCAGTATTAGCAAAGATGCTCCATAGTGACTTTTAGCTCATAAATCAGGAAAAAAATTGCTTCAGTTGTGAAATAGCACACTATGCTCGAAACTAAAAAAAACAAAAACCAAAAAAAAAAAAGAAAACCAACAACAAATGGACAGGGAGGAGGGCTGCGGCTTGAAATACTTGACTGCTAATATCCAGCATGCCATTCCAGGGAGTCCCAGGGCGGTTCTTAAGCCTCTGCCCGTCCTCGTAAAGACAGGCGGGTGGGCAGGACTGATCAATACCTCGCAACCCAGCTGTGACCCGGCAAATCAAGAAGTCAAGAAAATAAATCCCACCGCTGATCTCTGTAATTTCACGTTCCGGGGACGGCAACACCTGGGACCAACTCCAACCGGGACGGAGCGCTGCTACACACCACACACACAGCTACACACGGCACACACACCCCGCTACACAAAGGCGGGCTCCGGGCTCCTCCTGCGTGCTCGGAGACACGCGCAGCCCCGCGTTCAAACAGACGGAACGTGGCGTACTCCGCCAGCGGGGCTGTGCCGCGGCTCAGCTGCATCTGTGTGGCGGGGGCTTTTGTCCGGGACGAGCCACCACAGCTCGCCCAGGGTTTCATAGGCGGTGTCAAAAAAAAAAAGCTAAAAAAAAAAAA
>Ga0065711_1034657_pt1 | contig 23422 bp, 17 predicted proteins | sample Hoacrofraction12_FD_59098 | JGI IMG/M metagenome (GOLD analysis project Ga0065711, IMG submission 59098) | Hoatzin crop microbial communities from Cojedes, Venezuela - Epithelial fraction 12 v2 (version 2) | ecosystem: Host-associated > Birds > Digestive system > Esophagus > Crop | place...
TTTTTTTTTTTTTTTTTTTTTTTTTTTTGGTAGATATTTTTGTTATCGTTGCTGCTGCTGCTGCTTCTTCATGTCTAAGTGTCGCCCGGATTTTTGTTTCCTTTGTTCAGACGCTGCACGTTCCGAGAGGGGGAGAGAAAGGTACCACCAACCCAATGCCTTTCTGAACATCAGCCCATCTCTTTCCACTGCTTGTAGAACTCCAGAACATTTTTTATTTCTACACTGGCATTGGCGGCTGCCTGGATGGCAGACTGCAAACAAACAGAGACAAAACAACTTATTTTTTTCTTGTCCTGTCAAGAAGACTGCCCTTCACAACTTGAAGATTCTCAGAGTTTGTCACTGCTAAAAGGCCCAATTCTTCTTCGTGTTGAAGTTGCTGTGGCACAAGAGGCCCGCACAGACGTGCAAATTACTTCTCCCACCTCCCCCAGGACACTTTGCACCACAAAGGCGTGACAAATCAAGGGGCCTTTGAGGAACCAGGAATCACAACTTATAAACTAAATTTGGGAAATCCAGGACAGTTATCACCCAAGGCAGAAAATATTTTAAAAAAATAAATAAATCTCCCACAACCAACCAGATTCTAATCTTGCTAGGAAGCAGACAAGCTCCACTCTGCCAGCCAAAGAGCTACTGACCTGCATGGGCGCTGAGAACACACTTGGGTCCTCCAGCTGAAAGCCCGTGATGATGGTGACCATTCCCGTGGTGTCCTCCTCTCCACTTGCCTGGGACACGGTCAGCTGTTTGCAGCTGTCCAGTATTTTATAGAGGTTCCTGCCAGACAGATGCAAGAAAAAGAGGGCGAAGTCAGAGGGAAGACCACTTGCTTATGCAAACAGTTTCATAGGTGCTCAGGAGGACACGTGGAAAGCAGGACTGTTTCCCTGCTGCCTGTTGAGGGCTTCACTGAGACCCTTTGGTGCTATGCAGGATGCACAGACGGATGCCCCAACACTCTCCCTAGGGAATTTTACAACTACTCACAGAGCATCCGATCAAGCAAGCTGCACCACGGGTCCCAGCACTAAAACCTCTCCCCAAAGCCACCTGCCTGCTGGGAATCAGGCTAGGACCTCTCCAGATGCTGTCATCTTACCAGGCATCTAAATCTTGTCTCTTCAATTTATGCCTCTCAAAGTTCTTCCCAACATCTTTCTGGCAACGAATGTACCTAAGGGAAGATGAGAGCCACTGAGCTCACAGGGAGACCGTCACACCGACTGAAGCCAACGCTCTACAGCAGGTCCACCAAGTGCTGCAGGACCCTTTCGCAACGCTGGCTTTAATCAACCCGCTCAAGCAATCCCCTGCGAAATCCCTTAGATCAGCCCCCTGTCTCATCACCATCACTCTGCGAAGTTCACAATACCACGCGTGTCTCAAAGCCCACCAGCCCTGAAGGTGGTTTGTCTTCACAGCAGGACAGCTGCTTGTCCTGCTACAGTGAACCTGGGCAGTGATGCAGCACGGCTCTTCCAGCACTCCCAGTGCATCACTAAAAGGGACGGCTCAGTTCTATCCACTGATAAAGAGATGCAGCTCCCTCCGCTCCTCAGAAGCAGCTACATTTCATGGCCGAGCAGCAACTACAAGTGCATCTGGAGAACCAGCTGCCAAACCTGTTACTTCACCACCTTCGGTCTCACCAAGCGCATTCCTGAGGCCTGGCTTTCCCTTGGCCCACTCCTCACTCGGCTCCAAGGGATGCACAGCCCGCTCCCACCATTGACATCTTCTTCCAGCCCAAAATACACCCACTCCAAAAGCAAGGGCAAACCGCATCACTCTCCCGCTCTCACCTGTTTCCCTTTTTAAATTCTGCCTCCAGATACCGGATGCTGTCCCGAGCACCTGCGTTCTCCTTTTTCAGGAAGTCTAAACCATCAATCACTGATAGAAAAAAAGACGAAAAAACATCTGGCTTATAGCCATACTTCTGCAAGCCAATCCAGACGTGTCAAGAATTCCTCATCTCACCGCACTGCCTCTGATGCACGGCAGCAGCGGCTGCCACAGGAGGCAGACGAAGCGGAGAGTGAACAGAACCTCTCTCTTTCCAGCCGTTCTTTGACAAACTGTGTTAGATTCCAAGCATGGGCAACACATAACACAGGCCCCAGAAGTGGCACATGGAAACAGTGTTTCAGCTGCTCCAGCTGAAGTAAAGGACAACGGCAGCAGGAGAGAAAGCCACCACCTCCGCCCACAGGGCTTGCTTCCTAGCAAGGAGGGAATAGGGGGGAGGCAGGCTCAGCTATCTGATGTGGAGTCCCCATACCTGTTCGAGGGATGATGATTATGAACCTCCCGCTGGTGGCCAGCTGCTTGACAACAGCCAGGTGCTGGCAGAGGGCCTGGGTGTCCGGGACAAGGTAAGGAGACATGGCTGACTGCGCTTTGGGCTGCTGGAGACTTCCCTCCAGCTGAGAAACCTCCAGCTGAAAAAAAAAACCACACATGCAGAGACACTTGCTTCACATTTATGCTGAAACAAATGATCAAATAGGGCAAGACTTGCCCTGCAAAGCTCCACCGGACCCTTCCAACCACCCAGCACATGGAGCAGAGGGCTGGATGCAGCCAGTGGGTCAGAGGGAGGTGATCGTCCCACTCTGCACTGCACTGGTGCAGCCCACACCTCGAGTACTGTGTCCAGTTTTGGGCACCTCAATATCTGAAGGACACCAGACTCTTATAGTGTGTCCAGAGGAACGTGGCCAAGATGGCAAAAGGTCTCGAGGGCAAGACTTATGAGGAGAGGCTGAGGTCCCTTGGCTTGTTCAGCTTGGAGAAGAGAAGGCTGAGGGGTGACCTCATTGCTGAGAGGTGACCCCATGGCAGTCTACACCTTCCTCAAGGAGGGCAGTGGAGGGGAAGGTGCTGATCTCCTCTCTCTGGTGACCAGTGACAGGACACGAGGAGAAGGAATGAAGCTGCGTCAGGGGAAGTGCAAACTGGGCGTGAGGAAAAGGTGCTTCACTGAGACGGTGGTCGGCCACTGGACCAGGCTGCCCAGGGAAATGGGTCATGGCACCAAGTCTGTCGGAGCGCAAGGAGCATCTGGACAACGCTCTTAGGCACACGGTTTAGTTTTAGGCAGCCCTGCGAGGAGCAGGGAGCCAGACTCGATGATCCTTATGGGTCCCTTCCAGCTTGAGATTTTCTACGATTCTGTCTTTGCAGAACAGACTCACTGCCTCTGTGTGGGAATGAAGCAGAGAGCTCCCCCTTCCCTTCCTAGTTTCAGACATTTCAGCCACTACCCTGCCAGTTTTCAGGCTGGAACCAGCATCTAAAAGATGACCTCTAAAGGTCCCTTCCAACCCAAAGCATTCTATTGGTCTACGATCTCCTACCTGGAGTCGAAGCTGAGCCATATCTCTCATCAGCCTGTTCCGACGAGCTTCCTCTGCAGCCTAGTTACAGAAACAAACTTCCATATCAGTTAGCAGGAAACACACAAGCTGATACGGCACACGGTTCCACAAACAGGCTGAAAAGGGGACACCCGAGTAGCTCTAAGGAGCAAAACTTGCATCTCCCACCAAAGACCTGTGATTATAGCTACAATATAATAGTAATCTGCAGGAAATTGTGCAAAGTACAGAGAATTAGCCCACCTCTGCCAACTCACCATGTGAAACTGGGCTTGGGCCTGGTGCAGCAAGTTGTCTTGCTCCGACTGTGCTATGCTGATGAAGATCCCAAGCTCCGAGTTGAACTGCAGGATGCTGCCTTGCAAGTGGGTAATGAAGTGGCCAAAGCTCCGAATGCAGCAAATCCGAACAACAGACTGCAAAGAAGCAGACAGGCAATCACCAGCCACGTCTCCCCACGGGGTTTGTGGCCTGAGCCAGCGCCGACCCTGCAGCTCACGTTTTTGGAAGAGGCAGAAACTGCTGTTAAAAAAAAATCCAAAGGAAACATTTCTGATGGAAACGTGCTTCTGAAGACAGAAACTGCAGGAGAGGGCTGCAGGACAGCCTATAGTTGGCCAGAAAGCCTAGAATTGCTGGCAGTCTGGGCTCGCCCAACTCAAGAAAACCTCAGAAAAACATCAACAGGCTCTCCCCCCGAATCTCTGCTCAAGCCCTCCGCGCTGGAAAAAGGAATCAAATAAAACAACAATCTATATCTGATTCTGGGGCAAGCACCACTCTGGGCTGGGCTGCTGAGCAAAGCAGCAGAAGGTGAGCTCACGTGGGATGTGAGATTGCTGCACTTTGCTCCAGCTGCCCCGGCAGCCTGAGATGGCACTCAAGCCCTCAGCCCGCTGGCCCGTGCTTTAACAGACGTGGGTCCCACACCACGCGTCAGAGCAGTGCCCTCAGTTCGAGACAGAAGACGTGAACGCACTCCCTGCTCCCAAGGAAGCAGACTGGTCTAGCGAAGCAAGACAGGAGAAGAACAGTTGTCTTTCTCTGCACATCTCCACTACCCAGAAACAATCACCTTGGCTCTTTGTGCTTGGGAAAACAGACAGAAGTGCTCGACAAGGGCACAGAGTGCCACAACAACTGAGATTTCACCAACTTTTGCATTCACTAGAGAAGGATCACATGAAGTATCCTGCAGCTCCAACCAAATTCCCTTCCTTCAAGGCAGGGCAGAGATAACAACTCTTTGCCCAGACAGGGAGCTCAGGAGACTTCAAGCAGCAAAGCTGTCAACATGTGACTCTGCTTCCTTTCATAATGACTCTGACGGGGAAGAGATGGCAAGATAATTATCTGAACACTGATTTTTTGGACAGACAGACCACTGCAGCAACCACCAAAAACATGAACCCATCTCAGATTCAAAAGTTTGAATCAGTCTGGGGTCTTTCTTGGCAAGAAAGAGCTAGATCTTCACCTGCACAGCTAAGACAGGCTGCACCTCCAGCAAGGGAAACGCAGCTTGTGCCCAGATCAGGATTTACCCCGACTCACCTCCTCAGCTGCTGAGAAAACGGGCCGGTCCTGCTCAAAGTTAAACCTCTTGTGTGCATTTTTCAGAGGGGGAAGATTTCGCAGGGCCACATCTTCTGGGAGCAGCAAGTTGGCTTTCAGGTCTGGGAGCTCAGCGCCACTCAGAATGTCCTTGACTTCATTACACAGGGCCAGCCCTGGAGAGGACGGAGGGGAAGCACAGCAATATACAGTGACTTCAGCAACTGATGTGGGGACAAAGGGGAAAGCTGCTTTAAGGCACACAATCTGTAGTGGTCAAGGGCAGAGGTTTAAGTCACATGTGTACCATGAGCATGTGTGGAAGGAGGAACAACAAGGCCACTCGCAATATAAAGAGCAACTGTGCCAAGCACCCTGCTGAGGCGCATCACTTCGGAGAAACTGTAGTTTGGAGGGCTGGCTTTCCCATTTGTTCCAAGAGACAAGCATGCCTGTTTAAAAGATGCTTCTCATGAACCATGGGGATCTTTAGGCTGAGGTACAGTGCGCATCACGAGCTTTTGGAGCTTCTAAACTAGCTTCCACGACTGCCATGACAAAAAATCATACTTACTTATGGTCTTGACAGCTAATTCCAATCACGTTGGCCACACAAGGACTTCAGGCACACCGGTTTGAGTGTTTCAGTACACCATCAGCCACATATAATGCATTCATAGAACTAAAGTCTACAGCACAGTATTTAACCAGAATGGTGTTTAAACATAAAAACAACACATGCACGATGTCGTTCCCCATCGTGCTTATCAGCAAACTGCTACTGGCAGATCTCTCCCCCGGGATCTATCACACACCATGGAAATCACCGCCGACTACGCTTGCTGAAACATTGCATTGCCGCTTCCTCCTCCAGTACCTGATTCCTGCAGGTCCGCAGCAGAAGGCAGAAGGTTCAGGAGCACAGACAGCCTGTTCCACAGGCTCTGAGAGCTCTGCAGGAACAAAACACAAAAGGCCACAGAATATTTCAAGACAGATGTATGCGATAATCAGACCGCTTGGGCTTTCCAGCAGCTTTCACAGACCTCAGAATGCTTTATGAAGAGTCAACTTCACTACACTTCTTAGGTCAAGATTATCTTAACTCAGCTGCTGGAGTATTTAACACCACCTTCTGCCCAGGACAGGGGCAGTAGCTTCAATCTGTCCTTAGCATCCCAGCCCAGGGGAACCGAACAGATGCAGCCTTGGACCGAACACCAAGCACAGTTCCCACCTGAGCACACATGATGATGAGGTCCGTGTTCGTCCTCAGCCAGTCCAGGAACACCTTGACAGTGAGAAGCAGCCCTTCGTTGGTCACAATCTCTAGCTTCTCCTGAAGGGATCGCTCATTCCTGCAGGATTTGTTACTTGAAACACTCTCCTCGGAGTCAGAGACGTCATCTGGAAAGTGAAGGGAAAAGCAGGATGGCAGGCATTAAATCCCTTGAGAAGCCAAGCCCCACTGGTATGAGAACAGCGCTGGGTTGGTAAAGAGTTGAGCTGAACCTCTCGGTGCCTCCACATAACCTCACCAAATCAGTTCCTTGTCCCCTGTGCCGTTGATAAGAGCATAGCACTGTTGCATTTTCTTCTTCGTTGTGAGAAGATTGCTAAAATCTCTCTGTGAAATTATAACAAATGCCTTAGCCCCTGCAGCAGCCTCCGAGACGCTCGCTAACAGAGCAGGGGGAAGCAGCACGTGCCAGCACAAGGACCATATAATTTATTGCAGAGAACAGAGCCAGCAATCGCTGTTTAGGTCAACGTGTACCCATCTTCGGGCTACGCAAGAGAAGCAAGTGGTAGGGCTATTTTATCAGCCAGGGCCCAGGTGATTTTAAATATCAAATATGCTTTGCAATCTTGTAATTCTACAGACCTGAGGTTCTCAAAGCCGCTGCCAATGAAACTGCATGCCAGCTACACGAGTGACCTGAGGTCAAGGTAGCAGCAAGCTGGGAATTAACGACACATTTTGCTACAATCTCTTATTTTAATTGCACCGTCATCTCTGCCTATTGGCACAGCAATTATCATTCAATAAACCCTCAATATCAAAAGGGAGGAAGTAATTTATTCAGAAACCATCCCTGATAGAGTGGTAAAGACCATTAAACAGCTCGAGTTTTGAAAGAGCACAGCTGAGCGCTCAAAGCTAAAAAACACACAGGTAATTCATTCAACCTGGCTCATTCAACCTCTCATTTTCTGTATCTATAAAGGTATCGTGGCCACACTATTCAAATACATTCCTGGAGCCGCAACATCTGTGTAACCCATCGAAGGAAAATGTTAAACAGACCAATAATCGTTTGTTTTCTTCCTTTACTCCTATTCCTTTTAAGTGGCTATGAAGCAACGCCGGGAGCCAGTAAACATTAACATGATCTAATACCCCCCCCTTCAGCTCCCGGCCCAGACACAGCCTGAATCTCGCCAGTGCTGCAGGCTCGCTGAATTTGGCAGCACGATGCAAAAATGTTTCCTTGCTCCGGGGAAGCCGGGAGGAATGACAAACAAGACCGAACAGGCCCACGTGGTTTTATCTGAAATACAAACAACTCCCTGTAGTGCATCGGATCTCCCTTTCAAGCTGGTGTTTTGTTGATTATTTTTTGTTTTCTTGTTTTGTTGTTGGTTGTTTTTTTTACCCCAGAACGTTACCCAGTTGTGTAAGTTGCAGGGTAATAGAGACATTGCAGCTCCACCTGCTGTGCATCTGCAGTTTGGTTCAGCCCTGAGCACTCGGCAAGACAGCGTCCAGAGGGTGGCAGCAAGAGGCCCTCAACTCCTCTCGCACGCGCCTAGGTCACATCTCACAGACGAGCTCCTGTGAGAGCTCTGCAGACCTGATCGTCTGACATTTCGTGGAGAACTTCCTGGACCCCATCTGCACTGTCCAACACCAGAAGCGCTAGCCAGTGTCTGATTAGAAACATTTCACGTGGGAAATAGGAAGATAATCCAAGTTTTTAGTATCTGCTGGAATTATCCTCTGTATTATCAGAGCTGCTCAGCATCTAGCCTGCTGAGCAGAACAACGGATAACCCTGGCTGGCTGCAGGCGTCTCCTTTGCTTAGTGCACGTATTCCTGGATGTCAGGCAGTAAAGAGTAAAGCTCCTCCTCAGGAAACACCCAACCCAAGACCCGCCCAGTACTTGGGCAACCTTCTCCTGCAAACCCGGACGAAGGAGAACTTGCACTGTGTAGCAAACAGACTGCTACAGCTTGCAGTTTTCTACGCAGAACCACAACAACAAATATTTTGAACGAGGTTGCTGATCCTTACCTTGCTCTGCCAAGCTGGGCTTCTCCAGATCTCCGTTGACACACGGCTTGCTTTCTATCCCATCCTTCAAGACGGGTGGTTCGCTGTTCGGTTTCAGAAGGATGTTGCTGAAAGTGGGAGCCAACCGAAAGCAGCGTTTGGTCTGAAACAGCTGGGTGGACATGGCCTGGAGATTACTCGCTATGCTTGCGTCGTTAGTGCTCAGGGAAGCTGGCCCATTGACTGCTGGATCCGGAGCCTCCATCTTAGAGATGCCTGGGCTCTTGGAGTCCCCCAGCCCACTGCCATCCACACAGTTTTTTAAGACCTCTTTGGGCCCACTTTTGCCTCGGCCATTTCCCTCCTCACCAGGCTCATCCTCCATGTCCTCCAAGTCGGACCGAGATTCTTGGCTGTTCATGTCAGAGTCTGTCTCTACATCAAAAGCTGCTTCTGCTTCCTCGTCACTCTTCTCTGAGCCACTTTCTGAGCCATCACTGCCCTTTATGGAGCCCTGGCTGGAGTCAGAGTCAAAGCCCTCGCTCAGGTCACTCTCATCCACCTTCTGGGGGTGGCGGCGGCGACGCAAACAGGAGAGGCGGGAGTATTTCTTGCTTTTCTTGCAGTCATTCTTCCGTTGTTCCTCGCTGGGCTGATGATTGGCCAAGTCAGCTTCAGCTTCCTTCTCAATCGAGTTCAACGGCTCGCGTGGCTCCTGGTCATCTGCAGGCATTTAAAATGAGACCACAAGTTAAGAAAGTCTCGATGTGTCACACAAGCTGCTTGCCAGCCCTGAGCCTGGGGAACCAGCAGTGCCGATTTCAGCCATCACTTCTTTTAGTGTCTTTAGCCAGAGACCAAGCCATGGCAACCCTAGAAGAATGACTCACTTTCTAAAAGGCAACCAGAAAGACTGGGGCAGCCTGGATTCCTACTGCCCAAGCTGTGCTGCTCCGTTATCAGGCAGCCTCAGTGCCAAATGCTGCCAGACCAGCATAAAATACACAGTCGAATTTTAAATCTTTTCCCCAGCCTTCTACAGTCTGAGAGCCAAGTGAGCACCAGGCAGGGCAAAGGCATGTGCCAGTCAGCTTGACTAAACCACCGACTCCACCCTGTAACCAGACAGAGTTGACCTAATCCCTTCCTTCAGCTAGCTCCCAGCCTTCCCAGCAGTTCTGTGTCACCCAGCCAGCTTCAAAAGCCAGGCAGGGGAGGGGGCATTCATCGCTGCTTTTGACCAGGAAAACTCTAATGGTGCGTTCTGTGAAATATTACAAATTGACTCTTTGCAGGGGAAAGATGTAGCAATTTTATTCTCTGCTGAACAGGATCCCTCAGAAACTAAAGAACTGTTTTTGTCTAAGCAGAGACGAGGTGTGCTGAGCAGGGCCCACCTCCCTTAAACACTGCTCTGCCTGGGTCTTTCACCAGAGATCATCTCCTCAGTGGAAGAGAAAAAGGGTCCAGTAAATAAAAGCAAACAGAGACAGAAAATCAGTAGCACAGATTGGGGTAAACAGACGATGAACGAGCTGCCAAGAGATACAGAAAGCTAACTCTTTACAACAAGGAAAGCAACAATTTCATCCTGTGATGATTCTGATACTCACAGAGAGCGTCTAAGCAGAGACTGTCTCGGCGAATTACCCACCTTTGGGGACTTCAGCCCAGCAGTCAAAGATCAAGATGTCTCCAGCATCACTCAGGCACTACACTACAAACCCCACAGCCAGGAGATTTAGGAAAGAAAAGTAAAAGCCAGCCCTAGAGGGAGGCAACCGGCGAGACCCAGCTCTGTCCTCTTACCCGTGCCATCGCTCTGAAAGGCTGGGACTGGATTCTCCCCTTCTTCCAGCTCTGCCTGCAGGCGAATGTTGACGTGATTTATCAGGTGAGAGAAGAGGGCCAGCGTGAACGCGATGGCTGCACTGTACTGCTTTGAACCTGCAATGAGACAGCGTAATGAGGTGGAGGAGAGACTGACCACTAAAAACACGAATGCCAATTAAGACAACACCTTCAGCCTAACCGGACTGCTGAACGTTAATCACTAAACTTCTGAAGGGCTGAATAAAGCACTGGTTACCTGCCCTCTTGAGGCTGTGAACACTCATCAGGCAGATGATCACCATGCGAAAGATCAGGAGATCTGGAAGGAAGGAGTAGCCACTCTCGTACTCTTCTTCGTCTTCACTACTTGAGCTCAAATTAGGAGGAGAGGGCAGGTAGAACAAGCACAGGTTGAAATCCTCCAGCACAGACTGGCAGAGAGATGTCAGCTCAGAATCCAGAGCGCTGAACAAGACGAAAAAATAAACTAGAATTATTATTCAAGACTCAAGCTCCTGGCAGTATCTGCATGGAAACTGAACCAAAACTGGCAGCCAGGCTATCCTTTAGCACCAGACAGGATGAAGCACCAGGGAATACACTGCAGGCAGCAACAGCTATGGCAAGCAAGTGAGATGAATCAGATTATGTTTTCCTCTCCAAAGGTTCTAAACTCCAGACAAATGGTAGCTAGAGCACCTCCCTGCAAAGAGAAGGGTCACGAAAACACGTATGGCTTTCTCCCCGGGAGCTCAAGCAGTAGCCTTTAAGATACACTGGACACTTCAATGCTAAAAGTAGCAAAAGGTTTGGATCCACCGCTCAGTTAAAGGATGACATCGTAGTGCTCCAACTAGGGACTTCACTTTTCCTCCTCCCACGGCTCTAACTTGCAGCCCCGTAAGAATATTCCAAAATCCTCTATAGCTATTAGCTACTTCAAAGGAAGCACCCACTGGATTCAGTACGATGGGCTATGGGAGTCTCCTAGTTACAAAATAAACTCGTCTGCAAAACATCTAGCAAATCCTTTTCAGGGGGCAACATGCTTGGGAAATTTAATTAATTTCCAATTTTCTTATGCGCTAAATATGTGTTAAGCGGATATTAAATGAGCCTTGAGGTTCCACTCTGGTATAAGTCAATACTCTAAAGCTAATCCCATACTGGGCTGCACTAGCAAGGGCACAGCCAGCAGGCTGAGGAAAATTATTATTAACCCTCTCTGTCTGGCACTCACAAGATGGTATCTGGAGTACTGCATCCAGTCTTGGGGTCCCCAGTACAAAAAACCTACCAACCAAAAAGACACTGACAAACTGGACTCAGTCCAGCAGAGGACTGTCAAGGGGAACACAGAACATGATGTATGAGAAGGGGCAAAGAGAACGGAGTTTGTTCAGCTTGAAAGGGCTTGGGGTGGGGATAAGCTGCTGTTCTCAGACGCCTAATAGGTGGTTACAGAGGACTGAGTAAGACTCTTCTCAACAGCGTGCAGCACAAGGGACGGGAAGCAATAGGTACAAGCTGCAGAAAAGGAAAATGAGACTAGATGCAAGGAAAAAAAAAATTTCACAGTGAAGGTGGTCAAACACTGGAAAAGGGACAAGAAGGGTGCGGAATCTCTGTCCTTAGATCCATTCAAAACTCAGCTGGGTGAGGCTCTGAGTAACCTCATCCAACTTCACATCTGAATCGACCTTCACAACAGACCCTACTCTGGGGGAGGACTGGACCCACAGCAGGACCCTTCCAACCTAAACTGTTTGATAACGAGTTTCACATAGCCTGTGTCTAAGCTCGTTAAAACATCTGCTCTATTTCAAGCAGCAGGAGGTTAATTTACAATCACCTGAAAACCTCCCAGCAGACAATGAAAATCCAAGAAAGTAACAAAAAAACAAAAAAAAACAAAACAAAAAAAATCACAGCTCTACAAAGCTTTCCATTTATTCTAACATGAACAGGTTATGCTATTTTTCTGAACAAGGTATTTGGTTACAGATTTCCAAATGCAGTGAACAGCCCTGCACGCGTACAGACAGTGACTCTTTGCTGTCCCATCAGCCTAAAGCCAGTGCTTGCCAGGAAAAAGCATTTGATGACTGAACAAAGTCAGAAAACGCCAAAGGCATAGCACAGCACAGAGATGAGCTGCGAGGCTCAGGGGTTCAACGTTCACTCAGCTACTAGCTTGATGTAGCCAGAGTCGCAGTGTTTTTAACCCTCTGTCTTCCTAGGGAGGCTGAAATACCAATCTTCTTCACTCTCCCTGCAAGGTTAGAAGACTAAAGTCTTGGGCCTTTTGGCAGAAAGCCTCAGTACAGGCACGGTTATCCTACCAGGAACAGTCTCTTCCAATTCTGAATGCCTGCTACTGTGAGTTATCAATAGAAGATATAATCTGTCGTAACCTTACCTGCTCTTCGGCTGCAACAGACTCTGCAGGTACATAAAGCTCACCAGCAACCTCTTAATGTCTTTGCCTCTAAAAAGATTGAGAAGGAAACACTGTAAAGCAGGTGCCCCGTCACAGAGATGGACTAGACTAACAGAGCTCTATTAACAGCTAAACCAGGTCTCAACTGAAAACCACATTCCAATGAAACTGCAGAAAAAAGACAGCTTACACACTTCTAACTTTCACCAATATGACTCAACTCTCATGAACCTCACCAGCTCCAGGGGAGAGTGAGAAAATCCCTCACCTCAAACTCTACACCCAGGCAGCATTTAGCTTTTCTCCTGAAATTATGACCCGAGAGATCAGGAATGGGATCTAGACTGGGGCTCTCAAAATTCTGCGAACAGTCACTGCCTCAAATGGGCCATTTACTGGTTTCCACTTCCCAGAAAGACACTACTCTCAACCCAGAGGATGGCACTGGTGCCATTGCAAGCCTTCAGCCTTCACCCCTCTCCTTTTCTTTTCCCTCTTACCGTTTCTTGCTTGGAGACAACTTCCTGGTTTCACATTTCTTCAGCTGGTGATACATTTTGGCTGCTTTGTCATACAGCCGCTTCAGGTTCCCATAGGCCCCTTCAAAGGACACTTCAGACTGGATACTGAGATATCAAAACAGAACACATTAAAAGCTCCCCTGCCATCAGGCTGCTTGCATTTTACGGCCCTCATTCACTAGAACATTATTCGGGCATCTAAGCATGCAGACAGGTACCTAGTGCTTTTGTTTGAACACGCTGGGCTACTTAACTCCCACTGGTGTCTGCAAACCCCACTCCAAGCTGCAGCGCAGCTCCATCTGCGGTGTGTACACACCTTTTTGAATCTGTGCCTTAAGGCCATGTTCAGACAACTGAATTCCACCCACCTCACTACACGGGGTGCCTCACTCAGCACCTCCACTTCCCTTCAAACCTGGCTCTCTAGCACAGGCAGAGGGTTTCAGATGAAACCCTGCTCTCCAAGTGCAGCCCTGCACATGTATTTCGGTGACCAGCACGATGGTTTGGTTTGACCAAGGCTCTTCCTTAGTACCAGTCCTGCTCCAGGGTGAAATAAACCCATCTCTTCCCCCTCCCCTGAAACTCATCCGCTCAAAACAGTCACGAGTCCAAAGTAAAGGAGAAAAGAATCTGGCACCAGCAACCACAGTGCACTGATACTCTGTCCAGGAAGCCAAGGTCCTCACAGACACTCACCAGCGTAAGTAGCAATAGGTAGCTTCCACATTGTAGTATTTGCTCCCTGCCAGTGTCCCCAGCTGGTTAAAGGGCATGCCTGTCATGAAAGAGAGGGGCAATGGAATTAACTTACAATTCTACAATGGCTCTGCGAGAAAGCAGGTCCTTTCCCTCTCATTCTGTTTCCAAACACAGGGGAAGCCAGGAGACACAAACAGTAGTAAAGCTGCGGTACAAAGGTCTGGACTAATGGATCCTTTCGCCAGCCAGGTTTTTTTCCTGGTTTGTAGTGCTTTTAGACCCTCCTCACCCTCCTGCCAGTTATCCAAATAACAAAGCAGAGCAAACAAAGCCGCTTCCTCCTCTGTATTAATAATTCCATGGCCTTGACCCTGTATTCCTCTTGACATAGACATCATCTTATCAGCATTTAAGAGTTCTGTTCCAGCTCACTGTGGTACATAAATTTTCATCACTTCTTAGTATTTGGGATCAGCCTATCAAACAACTTCATGAGAACTCTGCAAAGACGGCACAAAGAAAACATCTTCCTGGAACTGCACACTTTTTAAGAGAAGACAGGCCCTCAACCCTTGCCAGAACGCGTTCTCATAAAGCAGTCACTTCTGCACGAGAAAACAGCAGGTGAGATTTTTTTTTTTTTGCAGGGGTAAAAAGAGGGAGATGACCAGTAATGCTCTGGCAATGGACAGCTGGACCTTCCCTTAGCCAGACAAGCACAACTGTACCACACTCACGGAAGTCTGAGCTTCTCGGAGGTTATCAGATGAGATAGTTGAGGTCATTGGCAAAGAGCACCTCTGCTTCAACTCTCTCTTTGGCTTGCCAGCAAGAGAGATTATCAGAGAAGGAAGTCATTTTAACTAGAGGATAAAACCACTCCTCTCTGAGCATCAGGATATGAACCTGACTAGTGTAGTATCACCGAGTCTTGTTTTCATGTTGTGGCAACATGATTTTTACAACTAAAAATTCATGGTAAATCACTCACCGATCTGCGGTGCAACAGAAAGGGCTTGATAGTAAAACCGCTCAGCCAGCAGCTCCGTGTCCACACCTGCCAGTTCATTCTGATAGCGAGCTGCAAGAAAAACCACACACTGCACATCAGAAACCAGAACACAGCGTCTTCTCTTCCCTGCTGCAGAGAAGCACAGTTTCCCCACAGAGTAAAAATACCACAAAACTAGAAATACTGGCCAAGTCAACAGATCCATCAAAGAACTGCTCTTGGCAAAACACAGAAACGTAGAGAGTCTTCCAGGCCCCTCAGAAGCACTTTTATTTTAACTGCGCTACTCTGCACATCACAACCCCTGCCACTCCAAGCAAAGAGGGTATCCCTCCACACTTGTGGCAGCATGTAAGCAAAAGGAAGACATTTTTCAGCTCCACATGTTAAGTGTTGATTCATTTATCCCTAAAATAACTCCGAGTTGTGCTCCATTTGCCAGTACCTCAAACAGACTATATTCTACTGCAGCAGAGTGTGAAATCCAAAGGGAGCCAGCTGACCTAATAAAACAGCCGGCTGTGGCTAGACCGAACTTTACTAAATTTTTTAAAAAAATTATTATTATTTTTTAAATTTTTTTGCAACAGTAGGCATTTTCAAAACCTTCGGTGAAAGCATTGTGAGGACCTGAGCACATTTCTCTCCCACCAGTCAGGTAAGTCATTTCTTTGCAATGCCATTTTCGGGCTGATTCACGCACAACGATAATGCCAAACAGCTTTCAAGAGCTTGAAGGCTGCTGCGTGTCAAGCACATTTACCCGCGCCACATTTCAAGTAGCTGTTTTTCACACAGTTACATGTTTTCTCGCTGCCTTCACCCCCACAATCAAGCAAGAAGCTGACACACTTACCACACACTTCGGGAGGTCGTGACTGTGGGATAGACACGTCTCTATAAAAGGGATGACACGCAGCCAGACACAATGACAAAGAACCTGGGGCTCTGCGGTGGCCTACTACTCTGGATTGATTCACAGGATTGCTTAACAAATCTGATTTTCAGCCACACTTGTGCTGATGACAATAGCTCCGTAAGGCAACCTCAAAGCAGGTCTGAACTGAGAAGTCAGCCCCTCTGAGTTTCCTTCACACTGTCCAAATAACATAAATAAAAGCAAAGGCTCCTATCGTCACACAGCCACAGATGTGGCTGTTTATCAACAGCAAACGCCTCGCCCACTCGCCCAAAAACAAAGCTTCTGCAATTCGTCGTGGTTTGGTTACCCACGAGGATTTCAGATTACACCAGGCACTGACAAACGTGTCTGGGGAAAACCAGTGTCTGCAAGTAACTGTGGCTGGTGACAGACAACGGCGGACTCAGCACCGTACAGGCACCACCTTTTTAACACATTAAGGGCTGCCCTGAAAGACGACGCTGTTCTTACCTAGATCTCCCAGATAAACCAGACATCTGTGACACGCCATCTGTGCCCACTCCATCTCCTTCTCCGATGCAGACACAGGTTTCTTGCAGCCTACACGAGAAATATGAAGACACGTACGCCGTTGGGTAAAGGCTGCCGGACAGACACACGAGCAGCCTACACCTCTGCCTGAGACGCCCAGCGTTTCACCGGGTGAAGACAAACACTGCATGGTCAGACCACACTGTTGGTTGCTGTCTGTGGCATCTTCGAGACCAGCGCCGGTACCAGCTTGTTGTCAAGATGCAGAAAACAAATGTAGAAAATACAGGTAGACACCGATGCTCGCCCACTCCCCCTTCAACTCCTGCTGCTGAGGGGCAGCGCGTGTCACTGCATCGCTAACAGTCACTGAAATGCCTGTCGCTCAGACTCCGTCTACAAGGTATGCCACAGAGAGCTGGCTCCACTCGCACTCACATGAGAGGAAAAAGGCCAATTCCCGTCTACAAGCCACGTGATTGTGTTAACACCGCATCCAGCACGCACTAATAAGGCCTGTTCAGAGGCTGATTTTGTTAGCATGGCTCATGGGGCCTTTGGATAGGAACCGGCGCAGATCCCTGGAAGGCAGAACCAAGTCTGAGCACACCTGCACCTGGCAGTAGCGGACAACGTGGACATACCCTGCCCGACACTGAAGACAAAAACAAACTGATCGTCTAAAGACTGAGATCTAGATTTAGGCCTGGCCAAGCAAAAAGGGAGGAAGAGAAGTAAAAGGAGGAAAAATCAGGACAGCGAATCTGTGTTGCAGACGGGGTATCTGCAGTCAGTTGGGAAGAACTGCCTCTGGACGAAACTGCCTTCGCGCACAGAGCAGGGCAACAACGCCGCTGAAGGGCTTGGAAGGCACGTCCTACGAGGAGCGGCACGTCCCACGAAGAGTGGCTGAGGACTTTGGGTTTGTCTGGTTTGGAGAAAAGGAGGCTGAGGGGTGACCTCAGTGCTCTCTGCAGTTCCCTGAGGAGGGGATGTGGAGAGGGAGGTGCTGAGCTCTTCTCCCTGGGATCCAGCAATAAGACACGTGGGAATGGTTCAAAGCTGCACCAGGGGAGGTTTGGACTGGACAGCAGGATGCATTTCTTTACCGAGGGTGGCCAAACGCTAGAACAGGCGTCCTAGGGAGAGGGTTGATGCTCCAAGCCCTTCAGTGTTTAAGAGGCATTTGGACAATGTGCTTAACATTTAACATTTGGTTAGCCCTGAATTGGTCAGGCAGTTGGACTATATGCTTGTTGTAGGTCTCTTCCAACCGAAATAGTCTACTCTCTTGTACTCTGAACTTACAAAAAAAAAAAAAGCACAGTTCAGGCAGTGGAAAGTGTCAAAAGCAACAGTGGAAGGCTGCAGCCAGCTGATCTGAACTAACTTTGGCCATCAAACATGACTCAGTTCCTGGGAGGAGCTGCCACTGGCAAGACGGTGCTTCCCACCTCCCCTCTGGCACCTTCTCCCCACCCAGCGGGGCCCTGCTTCAGCCCGAGACCAGCAGGCAAAGGCTGCCGCGCTCACGCTTCCTCTCCAGTGAGCACCGACCGCCACCGCGCAGACCAGGGGCACGGAGTCAGGCTACCTTCAGCCTTCCTGTTGTCAAGGACTCCCACCTTCTGGAGGAGAAAACCCCCTAAAACAGGAATCCCAAAGGAAGATAATTTTAAGACCAGTCCAGCCTGCAGTCTGAGCTGCTTCCCTGTTGGCTTAGCTTAAAAGAGTGGAAGTGAAACCTCGAGGTTTAAGTGACCAGGGAGGAACGGTTCCCACTTGCTAACAGGCATTGTACGAGCTGTGTTATACAAATACCTGGCTTTCAAATCTACGTCCGTGTAAGCTATTGGACCTATCCGCCCTTTTTTTTTTTTGCTTTGGATCCTCCTGCTCCCATTTATATAACCATCAAGTTGTGTCCACCCTAATCTGTAGTTCATACGAGATTCTTACACATCTATCTTTTCTGGATATGCAAGGTTACATTTTTATTATCCAGTTACACACTCATCTGCTGCATCCTTTTAATTAAACACCCTAAGCACATTAAGAAACCTCAATAAGGGGAGCCTTTCAAATGTAATCACGCACCACAGGATACAAGCCCATCTGGAACGCACATTTCAAGAATTTATTAATTCTGTAGTACTGAGATACATTTCTCAAAGCAACAGTTGCCAGGGACATCTGCCTTTTAAACCGACATTTCAAAGCTGATCGTGACACAACCATCTCCCAGAACTAAGAATAGGATACCAGCAACTGAAATGTTCTACATACTAACTCTTCTTATGGTGGTTTCTGCCATCCTCCCCCCCTGCCAGCTTGACGAATGTCAATTAAACCCTTGCTAATAGTGCACAAAACATAGAAGTTCCATTTCTCACCTGGACATGCCTTGAGGCCACTGAGCACAGCCCAGAAGCCAACATGAACAAACTATTACAAGGTAATCGAGGATGTGAATGCATATGCAGCCCTGAGCTGTTTCAAGAATGTAAACACTCTTCTTCTTCCACCTCTAACAGGTAAGATACCTCAAATTACCCTGCATCTAAGGGCATGCACAGAGGTGGTTATCTGAGACAGCTAACACACCTTACTGTGTTACAGAAGCTTCCTCATGTCCTCAGTCCAAGACTCAACAGCAGTTTCAAAGCTACACACAGCACAGCTAGGAAGTATGTGAAGAGAGCACAGATAGAAGGGGCACCAAGAGGAGGAACAGTATCTTGCATCTAGTGAATAAGATGTCCTGACAAAAACCTGTTGATTTCAAGAATCTGTTCCCTCAATGGCCTGTTTCTCTGCTCTAATTAAGCTTTTTAAAACATTCTGTACAGCCAGAAGCGCTCTTCAGTTTTCCATAAAAATCTACCATCACTGAATAGTTACTAAAGAATCTTCTAATAACATTTTCTTCCTGTTAGAAACCCTTCTTTCTTGCCTAGTTTAGTAGTAAAAAACCCAACAAAACAACGCCATGGAAAAGACAGCAGGACAGACAGTCTGTTCTAAGCAGACAACTGGCTAATGGGGGGTGGGGAAGATAATCCCTTGAAGGCTGAAAGAAAGATGGCCTAGCACAAGAGGAAGCCACCTGTGCGGGATTCAGGCCTTGTCCCCAAGTCCAAGAGACTGAGCACTAACCTATTAGCGGGTCCGTTACGTGCGTCCAGTCGATACAGCACTGCAGCTCCAGCTGGTAGTGAGACTGGATGTAGAGGAGAAGGTGCTGGTAAAACCCTATGCCAGCCACTAAGTGAGTCCGGTACGCGCACTCCAGTGTGCTACGGCTGTGAATGTGCTGGAGGGAAGAAAAATGAGAGTATGTTAACGCAGTCCGGGTTTCTTTTTAGGCTGGCCACCCAAGTTATACCCAGTATGAAGCAAGACAGGGGGTAGTACTTGGTTTTGCACAGTTCTCTACCTCCTCTTGCTCAACAACGTTGTACCTAGTGGTATTTACTAAGGGTCAGCATCAAGAAGGAGAAAAACTTGCTGCAACCACAAATAAATAAAATCAAGGTGTCTGGCCAGAGCACCTTCAATACATTCAGACAATCAGATCACCAGGAGAGAGTTCATGGCACTAGAAAACACGTGTGAATACTGTGGGTATTTTCCAGTGATCAGCTCTAGTAAAAACAATCAGCACTAACAAAGCCTCTTAAGACCATCGCTCTACATGGAAACAGATGTCTTTTGAATATGGGAAGACAAAAATTAAGCAAATTATCCTAAAATATCTTCTGCAATGGCAGCTGTCTCAGCAGATCATTAAAGCTTACCTGCCCACATATAGACAAAAAGCGTATGTCAGCTCCACAATTAAAATTCCGGAGTGCCTGGCTTCCTGCCCTGTGTTCAGAGCACAACTTCTCCAAGCAAACGACGCTTTTAACTCGGTCTCACCCATTGCACAGCCAGAGACTCTCTCATGCCAGAGCCATAGATACCTGCCTTTTTATTTGTTTTAATGAGCTGGATAACTTCATAGTAAACTTTTCTCCAGAGCAGTTCTTCTGCTTTTCTTCCATAATCCACTGGATGTAGGAACATCAGCTTCACACACAGCTCCCGCAGCCTGAGACAGACAGCAGAGAATTCACACTTAGCTACAGCAGCTTCAAATACAGCTGCCACTGCATAAGCATGGCAAAGGAAAATCTGAATTCATTACGACGGACGAGCTAGGCCATCTGGTGACGGTACAGCTGGTATCACTCCCACACAAGAGCATCTGGAACAGCCATACACCTAACCAGTTACCTCGGCTCAGCTGGCCATCAGTAACTTCCTAAATCACAGTAATGTCAAGAATTGTCCTGACAGCTTAAAAAATTCGTAGGAAAAATCACCCCGCCAGGCACCCTCTGAACCTGATAAATGATTTCACACACATAGAAGAAGTCTCTTCACCACACAGTTTTTTAAGATAATTACAAGGAAGGCACCGGCCAACAAGAAGACGACACACTTTATTACGACAACATCCAGGAGAGCCTCCAGCCATGGACTATACGGTTAGGTGCCACTCAAACACAGATCTGAAATGTGGCCTCTGCTTCAAAAACCCGGAGGGATCCCAGGTGAAGTGGTGCCCTGCATATCGGGTACACCGTGAAACTGCAGATTCAAAACCTCCATGTCTTGCTTCACATGGATTTTCCCTCGTCAAATACAAAAAACAAGTGCCCTGCCCAACTTACTTGTTCCTCAAGCTGATGTTCTCCGGCTTGAACACTTCTTGATACGCTGCCTTGTTACCAAGGATGAGATCCAACCGATGAACGGCCTCTACCACTGCTCTGCAAGGTAACACAGAGAGAAGCGTTTCAGAATGGGAGTTATCTGGGATTATTTCACGAGATCCGGGATGTCTGCACAGAACCGTACCAGCCTAGCTAATTCCATTATTAGCAAGCTGCATTATACTGCCACACCATATTAATTGATTTTCTTTCTGTACTCTCTTTTAAAAAGCTTATGGAAAAAAGAAAAAAACAGTGTTACACATGCTATAATGATTTGGCTGCAAGTCAGCTGTTTAATCACCAGTTACCACTGCCTGTCTGGTCAAAAAAGTCAATTATTTCTATAGTAGCAAAGTCAGAAATGTCCTTGGACAAGTTAGCAACTTTTAACCCCAGCAATTACATCATGCTATACACACACTCAGATTAAATTAAATGTCTTAAATTCTCTGATTAAAAAATGGATTAATTTCTAACAATTACTGTTTTCATATGGAAAGAGTCAAACCTCCACCAATTCCTGCTTCTTGTCTATGAAAGAAGGCAACTCACATCATTCTCATTTGCCAAAACTTCATGATCTTTGTTACAGTGATTCATTGATTAAAGCCCTTAAAGATCTCTCAGTGATAGATAGAACTATTAAAAACCAGTCTAAAATGTGAAATTTGTTACAAGCTTTTTCCCCTGAAAGCCAGCTAAAAGACAGACCAAGCAACCTCCAAACATCTGAGTCATGTAAAAAAAAAACCACTTTTGTGAATCACTGTCCAAGACTCTGCTCCTGGAGGAGGAAAACCACACCGTGTGTAAAATCTCAAGCACTCGAAAGTTTGTAGCTGTGAACAAATCAGACTACAATTCCGGAACGTTGCGGTGAAATAAAACCGGGGACTTGCGGCAGCGTTAGTGCTGACAGAAAATACCCTCACCAGTATCTCAGGGACAGTTCGATAAAGCCAGATCGACCGGCCGTGCTAAACCCTTCCTACCAACAGAGATCATCTCTCAACCTCTGCCTTTGCTAAGCCCATATTTGAGGTCAGCAAACTGACTCCTGCAACGAACTTGTCCCAGCTGGTGACCCCACATGTTCCTCCAAGAAATACGTCCTCCGAGCCATCCCCAGCCGTCAGCTATCAAACTCCACGGGTCCTTGTTCTCCCCCTCAACTTCACACCTATCTACCCGCCACTCCTCGTTTGCTTTCAGACCTTTACTGCTCCCACTGCTGAGCCCACCGCACACGGAGAACCGTTTGAACAAGCAGCTGAAGACAAGCAAGATGCGCTGTAAATACAGAATGGGACAGACCTGATTAAGAGCAAATATCTGCAAAGCAGAACAGTCAGACGCTGCTACCGGCTGCTCCCCCTCCCCGAAATCTCCATCGTCTGCAGAATGCAAACTCCCCCGTCGCACTCGCAACGCCATGGCCGAACCTTCTCGCGCACACGCACAAATGGTTGCCAGACTGAACACAAGACACTCGCATGGCACCCGCAGGCAAGAGCACACAAAACCATCTGCTAAGGGGGGAGGCTGAAACCAGCACCACTTCCCTGAAAACTACAGATCTTACTGTAAAGTAACAGACGGCTTCATATGCCAGCACCTCACTAGCAAGGCAAATCTCCTTTCACAAACCCACCAACAGCAAAAGGAACCTCCCCCCAAAAAAACCCAGAACACCGAGGAGCTCAAAATGTCCCATCTCACGCTATGTTACGGGAAGACTCTCATCCCAGGATAACTGGAGATCTCTTTTGTTTTCAGAAAACCACAGAACCTGACAGAAGAAAAGAAGTGCAGGGAATAGGACTGCCTTACGAGATCAAAACACCACGGAGTTGAACCAACTTCTTCCCAAATAATCACAAAGAAAACCAAGAACAGTGTAAGAATCACACACAAAAGTCTGCTACTAACCTTGATATCCACAGCCACCTCTGCTCACTAGCATCTTTCTCATGTGGCCTGAAGGTCCTTTGCAAGCTCTAACAACCTATTACCCTCAGCAGCAAGCAAGGCAAGCGAGTAAAATGCCTTTTGATTCACAGGGAAAAGGCAGTAAGTATGAAGCATTCATCCAAGCTCACAGCATACTGCCAGGGAAGGGGGGGAGAGAAAAAAAAAAAACAAGCCACACACATATTTAGTTTCCCCAAAACACATCTCCACAAAGCAGCAGGCAATAAACATCTCCTTACTGCAACCTGCAATTAATGTCCTGCCACCCTGTCTCTCTAAGGCCCTCTGCAGCGAGCGCTGCAGCAGGAAACGTGGCTCACGGGGAACTGATTTGTTTCCTTTGCAGAAGGGTGACTGGCAGAAAGGGGAACCACTGATTCATTTGATTCCCAGAGAGAAGTACAGAATCACAGAATGTTGGGGGTTGGGAGGGCCCTCTGGGGATCCCCCACCCAACCCCCTGCCCAAGCAGGGTCACCCAGAGCAGGCTGCACAGCACCGCGGCCAGGGGGGCTGGAATATCTCCAGAGAAGGAGACTCCACA
>Ga0065711_1034658_pt1 | contig 23422 bp, 13 predicted proteins | sample Hoacrofraction12_FD_59098 | JGI IMG/M metagenome (GOLD analysis project Ga0065711, IMG submission 59098) | Hoatzin crop microbial communities from Cojedes, Venezuela - Epithelial fraction 12 v2 (version 2) | ecosystem: Host-associated > Birds > Digestive system > Esophagus > Crop | place...
GCTGAGGGGGGGCGGCCATGTCGGGTCCGCGCGGCGCCTGAGGGGGCAGCGGTCTCCGCCGCGGCGACGCCCAGCTCTGGTGGGCGGGAGCGGGGCCTGGCCTCCCCCGGGCGGGAGAGCGGAGCCGGGGAGGGGCTCGGTGTCCGGCGGGGCGGCGGATCTGGGCGCTGACTCGCTCCCATCGGCGGGCGGGCGGTGGCTGCGTGTGTGCGTGTCTCCTTCTCTGTCGTGTGTCCTCCCCCCTCCTTGTCGGAGCTCTCCGTCTTCTCTAACAAACTCTCTGCTTTGCTTCTCCCTCGCCCCCCCCACCCCCGGGCTTCTGCTTTGTGGATGTTGGCGGCTTCTTATTGTGACGGGAGAATGTGTGTGTGTCCCGGGCCCAGGCGGATCGGTACGTATCTCGGGTGGGACCCGGGGAAGGGGCTGCAGGGCTGGGCCGTGTCCCGGGGCCGAGACCTGGCCACAGGGAAGGATTAACGGTGCTGCTCGTGTCGGATGTTTCTTGTTCCTTCTCTCCAACAGGCTAATTCATTCGGCTCCGTCCAGTGTCTGAAAGGCACCTGGGGTAAGAGTTTTTACCTGAAGCCATGGGTGTCTTTGGCACAGTTAAGGCAGGTGTTTTGGAGTGGCTTGTCTGTGCAGCATCAATTAGCCTTAATAGTACAGCTGTAACAAGCCTTTATTAAAGCAAGGGGTAATTCTTTCTCTTTTACTATAAACCCCATAAATTGACTACCTGACTCATTACTGGTCATATTCTATTTGTAGCCTGAAAAGTAGTGTTCATACTCTGTTCTGGGGTTGGAGATGTATTTAATACTGGTTTGATTCTAATCTCTTGACAAATCTTGATTGGATTGTAAAATTTCTGCTTAATCTCTTTTTATTCTCTGCCATGTCTTGGTCAACTGTAATGAACTTGGGATCTTTATTCAAGGGCTAGCAGGAGTATATGGTTATATTTGGGGCATCCATGTTGTGGGAATAAATGGAAGAAACTTAAGATGATTTCACTTCAGGTTGGCAAACTTGGAATTTCTATTTTATTTAACTAGGAGTTATTAAATCTGATATGTGAATCAGACTGATACCTTAAGCTGACAGGAATCTGCTGTAAATGATACAGGCTGTAGAAAATTTGAGGCCAACTTCTTACTACTTACTCTTGGATTTCGTATAATACTTGGTAATCTAATAATTAAAAATCAGCACAATATCCTCTAGTGGCACTGCAGAGCCACTATAACAGCAGTACATTTGTATTTTTGCTTCATCATGGATCAGCAGCTTTTGGCACCATGTATGGGTCAGCACTGAACACAAATACTTACCAGTCGAGAGAATTTTATTTAGTCAGAGTCTAACCAGAGACCAGTGCTGAATCTGAGGTGCTGCTGTAGACCAGGCACATCTGTAGAACCTTGAAGTTCCCATTCCGTAAGCAAAATTTTTGCTTTTAAATGTCATATGAAGAAATGCACATAACTTTCCAAAATAGCTTGCTTATATTTAGAAGGCAGTGAATAGATTTAAAAACCTGTATTTGGAGTTACAGTTTACTTCTGTCATGCTGCATGCATGTGAAGCCTGGGCTGGAGAAGTAGACTTTTTTGGGAAGCAAATGGCAAACATAACTTTATGCATCTGGAAGTTCAAGCCAGTACACTGCTGAGCGTCTGTACAGCTGGCTGTGGTCCACAGGACTATTACCAGAGCTCTTCCTGGTAGCTGAATGACAGAGAACTAGCCAGAGCAATCTTCATAGCTCTCAGTGGAAGACCTAGGAGAGGTCAAAGGATGAGAATTTTTGTCAGTGTAAGTAAAGACTGACAGTCACTTCATGGGGAATGAAAGCATGATGCTAGGAAGCCAGTGGAGTGGTAGAAATGTGAATTCTGATTTGCTTTCAGTATCTTGTAATAGAGAAACAGGCTCTACTCCTGGTTACTTCAGGAGGTTACTTGGAGGGAAGAATGTGACTTGTTTCCTTCTCTTGCAACACAGAGAAATGGGGTGAAACTTCATATGTTCACAGATGTATCTTGGCTGCTATGGGTGATCAGAAACCTGCGGCAGAAACTATGGAAAGCTTACAGAACAGAGGGATCACAGAACAAAATTCCTTCTGTGTTGCCTGATCCTTTAGATCGAATATTTGGGCTTACTGCATATTTTATAGGGGCTGTGTCTCATCTGAAATACTAGTATGCCTGCCTGGCTGAAAAATTAATCAATTTGGAAACTGAAGTACTTTGCACAACACAGCAATACCCACTTTTTCAGTAGAACAATTAAATCTGAGATACAGCAGTTCTGACAGACTAGCGTTTATGACTGCAGTCAGCGTTGTATAATTTGTAATGGCCTTTTCTAGGAAGAAGCTTTTATGGTGCAACTAGATTGTAAAAGATGGAAAGAGAAAATTGAATTCCCTGTAGCTATGTGTACTTCACACAAGGCCACAGTTCAAGTTTTTTTTTCCCCACTATGGAACTGTTTTCTCAAGTATGACATTATAAAGGACTTCCTGGTAATGAGGCATAGTGAATAAGGAGTTTGAGGCACTCACAGTAATGTTGTGATTGGGTATGTAAAAAGTGACAAGGAAAAGTATACTAGAATAATATTTCTTCAGGGGAATGAAAAATTATAAGGAAAGTTTTTAGATGTGGCAGAAAATATCAAAGAAAAGTATTATACTACTAAACTTAATAGTTTGTCTTAACACTGAACTAGCTTTAGACTATTGTGCAGAGCCCTATTCTAGTTGTGGAAGCAAACACAGCTTGCATGTTGTCCTTCAGTTGAGTTGCTTTTTAAAGCAATTCATAATTCTAAAATTTAGTGGGGTGGATGAGCAGCTGGTAGGAGAGATGCATCTGCTTTCTACCCCTTGTATTTTTATCAGATAAGCTAGAAAATTGCTGCATAGACTGCTGTGGCTATTTTGTGTATGTACACTATGGTGTTGCACAAGTTTGAAGTTTTGCCTGTGAAAGGGGGGAGAAGAAACAAAACCTGCTGCTGACTTGTATAAATAATGTCTGATGTCTGTGACCTACTGCTTGCTTTTGTTGTCTAAACCATCTGCATCTCAAACCCAGTTGTATATAATCTCAGAGTTGTGTGTTGAATCTTACTATTAGATGTTTTATCTCTTCAACCTTACAGAAAGAGTTTTCCTCCTTGTATGCCACATCTGGTTCTGTCAGCTGGGAAAACAGCAGGAAAACAAATCTCCATAAGTCTTGTAGAAGGTGGCATTACTGTAGAGTGCTCCATGCTAACTGTTGTCTTAAGTTCTGCTTGAATCTGCGTTGTCTGGATGATGTTTTCATTTCCTGCCTGCTGTCTGAGTGGATATAAAAGCTAAAATATCTCGCATATGGTGTAGCTTTTTTGTTACAGCCCAACACAGTGTCTATAAACAAGAAGCTCTTAGTGCCTTTTCTTAAGACCTGTGAAGCTGTGAACTCCATATAAAAGCAACTTTGTTAGGGGCTGTAAATGTCTTAACACAGTTCTGGGGAAAACCTGTTAGCTGTCCCCCTAAGCATAGTTGTTCTCTTTTCTTTCAGCAATTCCAGTCCGAAGCTCCAGGCTACCGTTGTTGTCTGATGCCATGCCAGCACCAGCTCATCTGTTTCCATTGATTCGTAACTGTGAGATTAGCAGACTATGCAGTACTGTGTGTTACTGCCACCATAAACATCTGTGCTGTTTATCATCTCATTTTGCTCACAGTCACTTCAGATATGCACCTCAGAAGAAATTTGTGGCCCTTTATAGGCCAAAGGAAAACTTTAATCACTTCATTCACGCAAGGGATTATGCTTCTACGCCACAGAGATTTTACCTCACTCCTCCACAGGTCAACAGCATTCTGAAGGCAAATGAATACAGTTTCAAAGTCCCCGAATTTGATGGTAAAAATGTAAGTTCTGTCCTTGGCTTTGATAGCAACCAGTTGCCTGCTAATGCTCCGATAGAAGACCGGAGGAGTGCTGCCACTTGCTTACAGACAAGAGGGATGCTTTTGGGTGTATTCGATGGCCACGCAGGTTGTGCTTGTGCTCAAGCTGTCAGTGAAAGACTTTTTTATTATATTGCTGTCTCTTTGTTACCTCATGAGACTTTACTTGAAATAGAAAATGCTGTGGAAAGTGGCAGAGCTCTGTTGCCCATTTTACAGTGGCACAAGCATCCCAATGATTATTTTAGCAAAGAAGCTTCCAAGCTTTACTTCAATAGTTTAAGAACTTACTGGCAGGAGCTCATTGATCTCAACAGTGGAGAGACTACTGATGTGAAAGAAGCTTTAATTAATGCTTTCAAGAGGCTTGATAATGATATTTCTTTGGAGGCTCAAGTAGGAGATCCAAATTCTTTTCTCAACTACCTAGTACTGCGAGTAGCGTTTTCTGGTGCAACTGCCTGCGTGGCCCATGTGGATGGTGTTGACTTGCACATTGCAAACACAGGTGACAGTAGGGCGATGCTTGGTGTTCAGGAGGAAGATGGATCTTGGTCTGCAGTTAATCTGTCATATGACCACAATGCACAAAACGAACATGAAGTGGAACGTGTGAAAATGGAGCATCCGAAGTCTGAAGAGAAAAGTCTTGTGAAACAAGATCGTCTCTTAGGTCTGCTGATGCCTTTCAGAGCTTTTGGTGATGTGAAGTTTAAATGGAGTATAGAACTACAGAAGAGAGTCATAGAATCAGGCCCAGATCAGCTGAATGACAATGAGTATACAAAGTTTATTCCTCCGAACTATCACACTCCCCCGTACCTCACAGCTGAGCCAGAAGTCATACATCACAGATTACGGCCGCAGGATAAGTTCCTGGTTTTGGCCACAGATGGGCTGTGGGAGACGATGCACAGGCAAGATGTGGCTAGAATTGTGGGGGAGTACCTCACCGGTGTTCACCATCAACAGCCAATAGCTGTTGGTGGCTATAAGGTAACTTTGGGACAGATGCATGGTCTCTTAACAGAAAGGAGAGCAAGAATCTCTTCAGTGTTTGAAGATCAGAATGCAGCAACTCACCTGATACGTCATGCAGTGGGTAACAATGAGTTTGGCACTGTGGATCATGAGCGACTGTCCAAGATGCTTAGTCTTCCAGAAGAGCTGGCTCGAATGTATAGAGATGACATTACAATTATTGTGGTGCAGTTCAACTCGCATGTTATAGGTGCATGTCAAAATGAGGAACTGTGAATTTAATAGAGCAAACTGGTTACCGAAGTTTGAACAATGGCCAGTATGAGCAGCAAATAAAAAACAACCACCCAACAATAAAACTCCAAAAATCCCATGGCAAACAAATTGGTTGCTTGCTAGTTTCAGCATATGTATTGTTCTGCCTTCCCCCAGAGCTCTAAATAAATGGGAAGTGCTATTGACCTAATACAAACGTGAAGAGGATGTCATGGCTTGGGAAAAGAGGTTTTTGTAATAACTTTGCACTATTGAGTTAATGAATGCTGCTAGAACAATGTCTTGAATTTGGCAGACTTGGATGAGGGAGGGAAGGAGGATAAATAATTCACTATCAAAGGTCTGGCTGTTCAAGAAACAAAGCCTGTTTATAAATATCTGTAAATATCTACACATTATCTTAAAGAAAAGATGAGTAAAAAGGAGTATTGTTGAATTCTTACAGGGCTAATTCTTGCAAAGCAGATATGGTTATTTGTGAATGTACTGTCTACTGTTTCTTCTAAGCAGAAGGTCATTTTAACCAAGGAAGTCTTCAGTGTAACAAAGTTGTCTCACTTTCATACAGACAATGTCATACATTTAAGGATATTTGTCTAAGTGTTGACTTTCAATGCAAGTGTAAGCCATAATCAATACCTGAGATTCTGTTACAGCTTAGTTGTATCTTACGGTTACTTCTAAACTTCTTGTGCATAAATAGCTTCTTGGCTGTGGGTTTCTGCACAGCTTGTAGGGCAGTAATACAATACAATGTGTAGTAAGATACCAGGTGACTTTGTGGAAGACTTCAGTTTGCAATATGAAGGAGCTTTGAGACATTTTGAAAAGTCAGTGTTGTTGGTCAAGACTGTTGGCTTTCCTAAAGGTCATGTCCTTCATGGACTCTGCCCTTGTCTGGTGTTAATTATCTGGTAAATAAATTTTCACCTGAAAAGATGTGGAAATCATTGCTAATCTCTTTGTGGCTTTGTAATTGCACTTATTTTCATTTTGGCTATTTGAAATTGTCACATATTGGATGTCTTGCACTTGAATTCATATTTGTAAGTTGGGTTAAACTACAAATTACAAAAAATTGAAGTATGGCTTAAATAGTGTTTTAGGTGGGGAACCTGGCATGCACATGTGTGTTTAATGGCTTCTTTTAGCACCTGCTTTATTAGCAGATCTGTATTTCTGGACAGCTGGTGTACGCATGTTCTTACAGTCCAGAATGCTATCACAGAGCAACCTCTGAAATGGGTCTCTCTGGCTTGTAATTGTTGAGTCTGAACTTGAAAGATTGGCTGTAACTTGTGCACCTGAAGTTGTTGGGCTTGAAACTGTGAGAAGCAGGAACTGACAACTCTTAATTGCATCTGTTTTAGGTATGTTGCATTGTGTACAGATTTAGGTTAAAAACCTGAATGGTGACTGAAATACCAGCTTGTGATGACTGAGAGAACACACGTAACCGGCTGCCTGTGTTGTAGAGAACAATGATAGGTCAGCATGGCATTTCAGTTAAAATACCTCTGTAGTCTTCATCACAGCTAATTAAATCAACACTTTAAAAACCCAGCTTACTTTGGTTAATGTGGCATTTTCTGCTAAATACAAATATTGACAATTAATGCTACTGTTACATAGGGTACACTTAGTTTGAGCAATGAACCTGTGCTGTGGTAAACGCTGGCTCCTCAAACTCACAAGTGCTATGTGTAGTCAGTGGCCTGCAGCTTTAATGTGTCTGTTTCTTCACCCAGCCTTAAGTATCAGGATCAATGTTGCTGTAAGGTTAACAATATCCAAGTTCACATTCAAGATGTGCACAGCCCTTTATTTGAAGGGAAAATGGGAACTCTGAAATGCTTAGACAAGTACTGGCTGTTGACATTGCTTCTGTATGTTGTGTTTTGGTGACTGTGTTATTAAGCTAGGTCAGTAGACTTTATGTTCTATCATTCATACACAGTATGTATCTAAGCTGTTGCAATATTTAATTTTTACTGTTAAAGCTCTATTACATGTATTGATGTATTTAACCTATGATTATTGATAAGGATTTGGTACAAGTTATAGCTAGAAGAAATGAACATTGGTCCCATGGATGCAATTTCTGTTGAGGAAAAGCTGTTTTTTGTAGTAAGGATATGTATAGGATCAGACAAAATATTTATGTATTGCTTGGAGGCTTGCTCAGTATGTATGGAGTGAACAGAATCAGCATAACTGCCTGCTGAACAGGTGATCTGAACAAACTTCTTTAACAGATTCCAATAAAATGATCAATTATGCAGAAATCCATGTGTGTTGGACTGATATGGCATGTGATAGCCATTCTGCTAGGGCTGAAGCTTATGAATGACTTGTATTTCAAGAATGTGTTCTGTTGTGTAGTCCATGGTATGAATAGACCAGATGGCCAGACAAAGCAAAGTATAAATGGAAACAGACTTCAGAGCTCTTAAATGCCACTGTGAAGCTTGAACCCCTGCATCAGGTGTGCTGGTGCTGCTCACCCCCCGATAAAGCCCAAATATTTCTGTCAACATTGCTCTGCCTGTATCAGTTCTCATCTTCTCATGATTACCTTCAGGGGCAGTACTGCAGATAAAGTGCTGCAATTTGAGATTGTTAAGTTGTGGACTGTACCCTGTATAGAGCAATACAACATTTAATAAATAATTTAAAACACTGATGTGTAGATTAAAATGGCATAAGAATGAATTGATGGTAAACTAAATAGGAATAGCTCTTCTGCCACAGGTGGAGGACCTACTCTGTTTGCATTGTCTACCAAACATGTTGCATTGCAGAAAGTACTGCTACTTTGTATGTCAGAGGAATGCTGTGATTACTTTTCCAAATAAGCTGTAAATACATGGCTCAACACAGAAGGATGGCTGAATCTTGTCAGTCAACACAAGCCTTTAGTTTGCCTTTAAAACTGTTCTAGAGGAATGTGTCAACAGAACTGTTTAATACTGAGTAAGAGGAGTGGGAGCTCTTCTCTTAGTCTATGGTTTCAACTGAATGTTCTGTTAACTCTCTTCGCTTGTGTTTAAAATAGTATTTGCTTTTGATAGTATTTTACAACTTCTCTTGTGTTAACTTCCGTATTCTCCATTTGCCTTCTATGTGCATGACTTGGTGAGTACACTAAAATATTTGTCCCTTCCACTCATTTCCTCATTGCAGGGCAGAGTTTTGCGTGTGGCAGACTCTTACAATGTGATACATGCAGTGAGGAGCATAGTCTTATCATGAAATGTTGTTTATAATTAGGCTTTTGAACTCAGGTCCCTGTGCTTAGAACAATTCTGGGCTGAGAGGATGCCTGGTAACTGTTTCTGGCAAGTGCTCTGCAGGGTGGCTAGGCTGCTCTGCTCTTCCTCAGTGGGGAGGCATATTTGTCATGAGATTACCTCGCATAGGTACATAATTCAGGTCTCTGGTTCTAACCATCTGCAGTGTCCTAAGCTCCTTGATGCTGACAGTCCATCTGGGTTCATGACTAATAAAATACCTGCCATCTGATTTGCACCAGTCACCATTTTGAGCACAGACCGATGGACACAGTCATCAGTGCTGCTGCTCAGCAGTGCAAGCACAAGGCATTCTGGGATGCCAAGGTGTAGTTCTTTTGGGTGATGTTTGATCCTATGTAAGAAACTTGTGCTCCTCCCAATTGCTATTCAGTAATGTATAAATGGAAAGAAAAATCTGTGGAGTTGGAAGATCTGGCCAAAATCCCGTCTTTAATTTCATGAGGCTAAGAATGAAGCAGATCCTGTGGGTAGGAGAAGTAGCTTACTTCCAGCCTGCCACATGGCATACTGCAGCTTGGTGTTGTCATCTTGCCTTATGTACAGTGAAGAAGTTAGGTTTAACTTAACAAATGAGAAAGTCCAAAGTGTCTGTCTCCAGGGATCAGCATCTATAGCCTGCTGAGAGGTGCTTCAAGTGTGATAGTATTCCTCAAGCACTGTTTTGGCAGATGCTGTTTTCTGTGATGTTCAGAGCTTTACGTACAGAATTTAACAATATTCTTCATTGTTCTGTATTTGCCTCTGTGTTAAAACAAATGTGCTTAAAATGAAGTGGGGATTAGAATGAATGCATTCATGGTTTCTCACGCTAGGTTCACTGTTTTGTAGTTTTTCCCAGTTTTTGTTTGGAAGTCTTCTTTTGCCAAGTGCCTTTAGTTTCAGGATGTTCCTCCTTCTTGTTCTGCTTTTTATTCAACAGTGAATGGAGGATGCATTAATGTCTTTCCTAGCACTGAAGTGTTTGAGCAGGAAAAAGGCTTGCAAATGTGTTTTGGATTAAATTATTTATTCAACAGCTACAGCATATTTAATTGCTGTGCAAACAAGTAGATATTGTCCCTTTGTCATGAATGTGTTGTCAAATACAATCTATGCAAACTCATTACTAGAGTATTTTTCAGTTTAGTGTTAACCTGATTGACCAAATCTTGATTAGGGAGTTATTTCTTGTAGTTTACTGTTTTAAAATATTGCGTTAATTACAGTCTGTAGTTTAAAGCTAAACATGGAAAAGTTCTATCATCAAATACCCGTGCAGTGGAGGTAAAACATAGGTTTCACTTTACTTTTCTCCTGTCGCAACCAGCTAGGTATTAAACATTATTAATGACTGGGGTTTTTAAACTGCTGTCTTGTAAAAGTCAAAACTTGGAACTAGTTCATGAGTTGCTTTTACCATGGGAAGTAGGTTTGTGGGGGAGGGGGAAGTAAAAACAGACTGAATCTGGTAATTAATCCTTTAAATGGGCAGACCAATGTGAATCTTGGTCCTTGTATGTGGCATCCCATTCATGTGAATGCTGAAGCACAACCCATGTCAGTTGTATGTGGTATGGGTTTCCATGGAAGAAAATAAATAAAATAACTAAACTCAAAAGCCCACTTGACAGGTTTCAGTGGTAATAAATTGCCCACCTCATTGATGTGGTGGTAAGACCAGGGTTGTATTTGCAATGCGGTAGGTAAGACTGTGCTCTTGGCTTATTATGCTGGTTATGCATTCTGTATTTATTTGCTGCCCATACAAAGTTTAATAATAAATTGCTGGGTAGTGGGAAAGGATAACCTGACTTTCCTAATTGGATCACAGATGGAGCATAAGTTGGCAGCAGCATTGTGTCATGAAGACAAAAGCAATCCGAGATGGGTAAATGGTCTGTTAGCATTTGTTCTGCAAGGTCTGGGGGTAGAAAACCCCAAACTTGTCTTGTTTATTGATCAGTGTGCAAGTTCTTCTGAAACATTGTTTATTGCAAATGACTCACCTGATCAGTCATGAAACTCTTCAGGATTACATAAAACACAAGAAAATATGGGCACTGTTCAGTATACCATGATAGCCACTCCTCAAAAAAAAAAACCAACCTATGACTGCTCAGCAAGAATGTGCAGGATGGCCCTAGACCTCTGATTTTGGTATGGTTCTCCCTATATTCTTTAATCTAATTCTGTGGTGGGGGTGGGGGGAGGTGAAGAAACAACCAAGTATATGTCTGCTCTTAGAGTTTGTGATCTAAGTAATCAGTTGTACAGATTGCAGGGGATGTTTTAAGCAACAGGTTTTTTGCTGTTATCAAGGTGGATCTGTCTTTGAACAGAAAACATATCCTTGATTTATAGACCTGCTATTAGACATTTTCTAGCTGGAAATCCTATTTAATACAACTTGCCAATGCCAAACTATTTTTATATAGCATCATGAACAAACTGTTCAGTTTTAATATCCTATATATGTACTTGAGGGTAGCATTTGATATATTGTGTCACATCTTAATTGTGAAATTAATCCAGTTAAGCCTGTCTGTCATATGTCGTGATGCTGAAAGACAGGAAAAACGCCTAATGAAAACCAGGGAAATCATCTGATGTTAACAGGAAAGCACCTCGTGAGCTGACACGCAACCATGCATTAAGCCCAGTTTCATTCAGAAGCTCTCTGTATTAGTGAAATGAGTGAGCTCTGTGATTTCGGTTTTTGTCAGAATTGTTGCAAGCCTATAACCGTTAATTCTGTAGGTCTTCCCTGTTGCCCATCCCCTGTATGTGCTTGCTTGCTGTGGTGGCTCAACAGCTGGGCTAATACAGGAATACGGTTCTTACAGATTATATGCATGTTGATTAAAATGGCTACTGGCAGTCAGTGTTCTCAGTTTTAGGCAGCTGGGAGAGGAGTGAACAGTGCTCCCTAACAGCAGCCTCTGCTAAAGGCAGAAAAAAGTAAACATTCATCTCTTAACCAAAGCGGTCTGCTGTACAGAAGACCTAGCTATAGCACAGCAGTGCTCAACAGGGATTTATCACTCCTGCTAAGAAGTGTATTAATCTGTACAGCATGCTACATCAGTACAGCTCTACCGCTCTGCTAGTCTGGAGGTAGTTCAAATGTCCCTGCGAAACCCAGTGTTTTCCTGTGTATGCATAGTCACTGTCTGTTGTGGGCAGATACCTTACGAGCTTTATCTTAAGATGCCTAAACGTGGATACCTCTGTGCCTGTGTACAGAGTAGTGAAGCCTCTGTGCAGGTGGTGGAGCTGTATTCGGTGCATGCTGTGGAGTCTCAATAGCTATTCAGCCCACTCCACTCCTACATTGAACTCCATTGAGTGTAGTAGAAGCTTGGTCACCTTGTTCACATATAAGCAGCTCCATTTAGGTGTTGTCTGGAGGCAAATCTCATCCTTCCTTTCCAATGTCTTCAAGGATACAGTGGTCCTGCGGTTTTTGCACCTGCTGCTTCTGTATGACAACTGTATCTAGGTTTTTGAATTCAGTGTTGTACCTAACATACCTGCAAATAGCCCTATTCTAGGGGCCTATTTGTGCTCTTTGGTCCGTTAGGTATATGGAAGCACATCTCAAAGTTCAGTGTCCTATTTATATTCTTGTGTTGACCTACACAGGTAGTGTGTGGGATATGGCTGTCAAGAGCTGTAGGTGTCTCCTCCCTTCTCCCATGTTGCAATTACACCAAGAACTCCCCTTTATTTTGCCTGTTACAGAACCTTGCCACTGTTTGACAGCTGTAAATGAGCAACATAAGGTTTTGTTGTCATAACCTCTGAAGCCTGCATTTGCAACAGTGTTCAGCATTCCTTCTAGCTTGAATGAGCAGGAACCTATACAGCCCAGTCTACAGCACAATTGATTGAAGGAATCTATGTTCTTCTATTCATTCTACTACAAAGCTCAATTGTAAGAGCAGCTCTATAGAAAAAATTATCCAGGACTTTACGTAGTTCCCCTTTATGTGAAAAAGAAACAAATTCCTAAGTTCTGGAGAAAATGCCCTTGTATCAAAGTAGTCTGGCTTGTTAAAAAAAAAAAAAAAAAAAACCAAACAAACAAGGAAAACACACACTAAAAAAACCCACCCCAACACCTATATCACTAATAGTTACGGAGAAGCCCCCAACTTGTATTTGATAGTACAGCAGGAAGAGTCTTCTAGCAGGCAGCTTGGCAGGATGTTGATGTGGCAGTGGAAGGCAGACTTTTGCCAGTGTGAGCTGGTGAATCTGATCCAGAAGTGGACACCGAGATATCATTCAGTGCTCAGCAAACACTGGCATGAAAGAGTCTGAGAAGCTTCTAGCTTCTGTTTCTGACAGACACCTGACAGTCTTTGGAATATCTCAGTACTGAATTGGTAAAAGACACAACTCAGACAACTTTGATGCCTACTGTATTAGCTGACCTATATTAAAACAGAAATACCAGAATCCTACGTGCCCTATTTACTGATGCAGCAGCTTACAGGAGCCTTTGAAGCACATAACAGCTGTGAGATTAAAAGCTTGGTTCTGAAGTCAGGGAATCATGAAAGTCCCTTTGATACGAGATCAAGCGTTCCCAGGCTACCAGCAGGAAGGGTGCTTGGAAGTTCTCACTTGGTGCAGCAGCCAACTTTGAAGAAAAAATTTTAAAAAACAAAAAAAACCCCATGAACAAACCCATAAGATCTGTCTAGCTAACAGACACAGAAAAACCACACCATGATCTGCAAGGCAATGACTGAAATGGCAATGAGTAGTTAGGAGACAGGTTCAGAACAGCAACAGAACCTTGTAGTTTTCAGTAGTACACAGACATACAATGAGTGTGAATCCTAAAAAAAAAATCAGCATAAGGCAGGAAAATGCAAGGGGGAAAATAATCATGTCATACTGTCTTGAAAGTTGAAAATGTGCACATGAAAGAAAATTTATATGTGTGTCATATAACACATGCAGAAGGCAGGACTGTAATGATGTCAGACGTAGCTATGAAGAAAAAGATTTTGTACCGGTTCTGGGTGGTGGCATGGTCCTGCTCAGGAAAAAAAACAACCCACAGCAGGCTGCATGTGAGATCAGAAAAGGCTGAACGGCTAAGCTGAAGAGCAAAAAAGCAGCTGCTTAAAGAAAATGCAAGCTGAACAAAGTACAGGTGCTGCTGTTTTGGTTTTTTAATGAGGTTTACTTTACCGTTTTTGTGCAAACATGGAAACACAGCCAAAAGTCATCAAGACAAATTTATGGCTGCGGGGAATTTTAAAAACCAAGGACTGCGCATGTTACAAAGCAGTGCTTTTCTGACTTTTACATTGCCGTGGCACCTCAGTGCAGAAGGAAGGAAGCAATCTGTGAGTGAGGAAGGAAGAGAAAAGGATCAGAAAGACTAAGTAGCGGAAAGAAATGAAAACCGGAGCTAAGAAGCACCCACTGGAAAGAAGGAAGAACAGAAGTGGCACTCAAGAATTCATTTAACTGCTTTAAGGCATTGACAAGGATAAAGCACAGGCAACAATCCATTGTGTCTTTTTCTTCGTATCACAGCCTGGTGAGGGTTATTTTTCTCTGTTCCCTTTCGTTTATCTTTTTGTCAATTTTCTATCAAAGTCTTCTAATTTGAGTGATGGCTGTATGTTTTTTTCACAGATTTTTGGGCCCTAAGGCTATGCTTGTAGACTGAAAAGTTATGTTTGGCTTAGAGTATAGTTAAAAGCAGCTATATGGTGACATTTTCACGGTGGTTAAAAGGCAAAAATGCAAGCTTTGCTCGCATGCATTCCACCAGTTGCTGCCCAAATGAACACTAATCATTGTGGCATTACCTTGTTCAACAAGCTTTTCTAGTTCTCTGTACCTCTGTTGAATGCTGCCATCCTGAAGACAAAGTGCAGAGAGTTCATTTTGTCCACCTTAAATTGCCCTCACCCAAGAGAAGAACATGCTGCAAGCGTGCACATGGGTGTCCGTGTGTGTTCCTTAAACAAAATGTCCTCGGGGCACACGGAGAACCTGCCGGTCTGTCAGAGACAACTGGGTCATCTGATACCAAGAGGGGAGTAGATAATCAGATGTTAGAGTAGTTTGCAAAACTTGGATCATCGGATGATGCCTGGCAGCTACAGCTTCATAGACAAAGAACTAAAATTTTTGTCAGAAGATAGCTATTTCCAGATACCTCCTCCAAGATAAATGTAGTTCCCAAGGTATTCCACTGGTGAGAGTGTGGCAAAACAGTGAATGAGCCTGTGTTGATGATGTGATTGTTTGGGCAGAACCTGCCAGGAACAGAAGTCTGACGTACATTTGGACTTTGCAAGAGTGAATTGTTGAGTTATTGATGACTATGCACTAAGCAAAAAATTACATTCTGTAGAATATTGGATTAACAGGGACAATAATACATCCAGACCTGACAGCGAAGCAGGACAGGAATGCAAAGCCCAAAGATAATAAAATACTGGACTCAGATTTATGGGATGATAATTTAATGGCCAATCCTACCTATACTGTGACAAGAAAAACATCATTTCTCTGGATGGAAGTTTGTAGAATGTGAAGTAAAATAGCCAGTTCCAGCTGAAAAAAAACCCCAACAAACTTAAAAATAGAAACTCAACAAAAATTAGGTGTTTTCCAGTGTAAGTTCAAAGTTTTCTTGTAAAAGAGGGGTAAAAAGAGATAACTAGTGATTAACAACAAGGACCGATAAAATATTTGGTTACATTAATATGAGTTTTGATCTACTGATTTTAAAAACCACTAGACTTGCCCAAGGCACAGGTCTTTGCGGATGTTTTTGTAGGAGGAAACTAAGCAGCAGCATGAGTTACAATGGCTGTGAAAGGCATCTCAGATTCAAAATGTGTATCCATTTTCATATGCTTAATTCCATATGCAAGCATTCACACAAAGGAGTTTGCTGAATTACTCTTCAGAGAAGCAGGGAAGAAGAGAAATATTACAAATTCTTTAATTGCTAGTTTTCTTTTTTCTTAAAATTTCAGTCAAACTAAAATACTATTTTGTCACTTAGGAATTTGAGTAAATCATTCTGTATCTGTGAACTCACAAACACTTTACATCAGCTCTGTACTATTCATTCCTTCATGATCTGTAATTAGTCACTTCAGTCAAGAAGAGGGAGGGTCAGAATAAGGAGGAAATTGTAGTTTGAAATTTTCTTAAGAAGTCAAACTTGATAAAAAAAATAGGCTGTGCAGTTCTGCAATGTGAGGCAAACTCTAGGTGAATTTCAGCAGATGCTTTGTTTGCACAGAATCACAGAGTGGGTGAGGTTGGCAGGGTCCTCTGGTCTAGCCCAATTCCCCTGCTCAGCCCCCAAAGTCAATTAGAGAAATTGCTGTTGCAGCTAAACCAAGGAAAACAAAGCTCTAGGCAAGTGAAGAGGAGTTTGGACAGAGCAAGCCTGACAAGCATCGGTCCCGAGGCCTTGCAAACTCAGTACAAAGCTTATGGCCTGTTACTAGCAATGGCTATGCTGTATTACATGGCTACGTAGCTACAGAGTCCATGCTGGCTGCTCCTGGTCACCTCGTCCCTCAGATGTTTGGAGATGGCTTCCAGGAATACTTGCTCCATCCCCTTTCAAGAGACACAGGTGAGGCAGACCAGCCTGTAGTTACCTGTGTCTTCTTTCTTGCCTGTCTTGAAGATGCGAGTGACATCTGCTTTTTTCCACTCTTCAGGAACCTCTCCTGATCACCATAACATCTCAAGCTAATTGAGAACAGCCTCACAGTGACATGCTGTACATGACACAGTACAAGAAGAATGTTATGTTGATGGAACGTGTCCAGAGAAGGGCAACAAAGTTGGTGAAGGACCTAGAGCACAGGTCTTATGAGGAATGGCTGAGGAAACTGGGGTTCTTTAGTCTGGAGAAGAGGAGGCTGAGGGTAGACCTTATCGCTCTCTACAACTACCTGAAAGGAAGCTGTAGTGAGGCAGGTGTTGGTCTCTTCTCCAAAGTAACTAGTGATAGGACCAGAGGAAATGGCTTCAAGTTGCATTGAAGGGAGGTTCAGATTGGATATTAGGAAAAATTTCTTTACTGAAAGAGTTGTAAAGCATTGGAACAAGCTGCTCAGGGAAGTGGTGGAGCCACCTGGAGGTTTTCGAAAAACATGTAGGTGTGGCACCTCAGGACATAGTTTAGTTGGCATAGTGGAGGTGGGTTGAAGGTTGGACTGGATGATCTTAGAGGTCTTTTCCAGCCTTAATGATTCTATGCTTTCTCAGCAGGCATGGATGCATCTCATGAGGCTCCATGGACTTTAGTATGTTTTTGTTTTTGTTTTTTTTTAAAAAGCATTCTGTATCTTGATTCTCCTCTGCTTGCTCCTAACTTTCTCACAGGTTTGAGGAGCATGGGATTTGTGAGGGGTGGTCTTATCGGTAAAAACCAAGGTGAAGAAGGCTCCAAGTACCTTAGGCTTCTCTGGGTTCGTTGTTAACATGTCCGTATTGTCCTTGGTCTTCCTTTTACAGCTGATACACTTGTAGAAGTCCTTCTTGCTGCCCTCTTCATCCCTTGCCAGATTCAACTCCAGATGGATTTTGGCTTTCCTAGCCCTGTCCCTGCATATTTGGGCAGTGTCTCTATGTTACTTACAGGTCACCTGTTCTTGCTGCTCCCTCTTGTGTGACACCCTGAGCTTTGGCAGGGGCTTCTTGCTCATCCTTGTAGCCACCTGCTGCTTTTGCTTAGTTTCCTGCACATCGAGATGGATCTTTCTGGAGATAGAGATGATGATAGCTGAAAATCAGCTGGCTCTCTTGGTCGCCTCTACTCTCTAGGGATGTATTGCACAGGATTTTTCCAAATAGCTGCCTTAAGAGGCCAGTCTGCTCTCCTGAAATACAGGGGCCGATCCTGCTATTTACCTTGTTCCCTCCCTGCAGGATCCACCATTTCATGGTCACTGCAGTCAAGGCTGCCCCGACCTTCACATCCCCAAAGAGCTCTTCCTAGGTGATAAGAGTGGAGTCCAGCCAGAGTGCTTGCCCTGGCTGGCTCTGTGATCATCTTCATTAGTAAGTTCTCACCAATGCCCTCCAGTAACTGCTAGATTGCTTGTGCCCTTCAATTAAACTTATTAAAACAATCTTAGCTTTTGTGAAGGTACTTGTTTCTGAACAATGCAAAGGTGAAAAAAAAAAAGAGAAAAAGACTATAACCATGAGATTTTTTTCTGAAGTCTTAATCAACAGTTCAGGTAATTTTATTTTTCAGTGTCAGCAGCAAACAGAAAAGTAATCAGTATAGCAACAGACAGATAAAAAGAGAAACTACTTACCTTACTCTGGATTCTGGTTAAGTAAAATGCAAAATAAATATTTAAGCAGGAAGGAAAAACCATACTGCTTTTAGAGAAAGTGAGTCAGATGAGAATTAAACTAACACCCATCTACATGAAAGAAACCTCGAATGAAATCCCAGCTCAAGTGAATTCAAGATAAATCCTTGCTGGTTTTTCTGAGGCATCTGGCAGCATTTTACTCATCCTTGACAGATAAGGATTTTGTTCCTGATTCTGCCAGGCATGACTGGATAACCATAGGCAAGTTGCCCATGATCAAATTTTGACACAAGGCCACTGAAGTTGCAAAGTTCAGGCTTTGGATTACCATTTCAAAGCCGATGCCCATCTGGGTTCAGAGTGCACCTGCACCCCTTGGACCTCAAATGGCCCTCCGAAGGCTCAGCACATCTGAAAATCGGGAAAGAGAAGTCACAACTGAGCAAGCACTTTGCACACTTGCCCTTCTTTGTTGATGTGTCGGTTCTCTTACTCTTCTACAGGTTTTTACAGCCATAATATACTGACATTTACAAAGACATTGCCAAGTTAAACTAAGCTTTGCGGGTTATACTGAAATTAGCACAGTAGATTCAAAAGGCTAACTGCTGTTATACGTTCATATAGTAACTTTATTTTACTGTGTAAAATTTGCTACTAACTTTTGCTGTTTTCTTTCAGCATCATCCAGTAGTCCCCAGGGAATCAATTTCGCTTAATCACACCATCCTGTCTAGGCAAAATGTGTTTGGCATCATAACTAATTGAGTTTAACAAAAAGCCAAACCAGACTACAACAATACAGTGACTGGCCTGTTTAATTAGTTGGTGCTTTTATTTGATTTTATAGGCTCTTGTTGTAGGTGGTTGGTCTTTGATGTTCCCTCTCTTTGGGTTTATTTCCAGCCACAAAACATCTGTTCCGCACGTAATTGAGAAAAGATGGTATAATGTAATTAGGCAAACATCCCCTAGCTGGTGAATCTTCTTCCTGATGGGAGTTTAGCTGAAAGAAACGCTGTTTCTTTTACCAAGCAGTGAGTATTCACTGATCTGTTTAGCCTGGGTACCGCCTAACCCGGAGCTGAATCTTTTTCTTAATGAATTATTTGTAAATTGGGCTCCTCCTTGTGGGTAATGTGTGTAGCACACCGCTGGTCTGGTCTGTGGAGCTTCCCTGGGTTTAGAAACGGCAAATGAATAACGATTAATAAGCAAAAAGCATTTCGGTCCTGTGCCACCACGCACTTCACACCCCAGGTTCATGTGCAAGCCCAGGAAGCAGCTGACGGTGATGTGCTTTTGTGAGGAGCCAGACCAAGGTGGTGCAAAGGGAGATGCTCTCCTGAGGAGGCTGGCAAGCCCTTGACTCACAGCGGTGGTGCTAGAAAATAAGATGCAGCCTAAGTTTCAATGGCTGGAAGGCACAATGGCTGATACAGGCAAGTTTCCTCACCACCCCTCAATTAATTTTGAATTAACTTTACAGTAGCTGGAGAAGCTGCTCCTGACAGGAGCAGGCATGGCCTCACAAAGAGCCCTGAGAGGGAACATTTCCCCGTGTCCTGAATCACTGCAAAATGGCGGTGACCCAATCGCCCACAGTTTTATTTCATGGTGATTTTTCAGGCAAATGCTCTTTTTCAGTAAAGCTGAAATAACATGCTCTGTTTTCAACCCTTAAAATATCATGTCTGAATGTTATGCTGAAATGAAGGGTCCTGCTGAAATGGAAACTCTTGTCTGTTCAAGTCTGAAAAATTCAATTATTTACCTTAATAGAATTTTATAGACCCTTCTTATATGCAGTTTATCTTTGATATTCTATCTTTTTGTATTTATTTTCAATGACAAAACATCCGTTCTCCACACAATTATGAAAAGTCAAAACAAAATTATGTCCACCTGAAGTAAAAATACAGATTTTCTGATTACAAACCTATTGGAGTTTGTTTTTTCAATTACTTAAAATTGAGTATGTGTGAGAGGCAAACACTCTTGAAAAGGAAACAGACGCATTCTTCATAGAAAAGATGAAAAAAATCTCCCCCTCTTTTATATCAGCTGGGTTTTTTACGGTGTTTTTAGGAAGTACTGCTGCTCTTTGTACCTAACATGTAGATTCCCTGGGCAGGAAAAGCAGTGGAGGATGGTTCTGGTCCTGGTGGGGGTGTTTGTGTGGCTCTCAGTGTGGCAAATAGCCAGCGTAACATCCACAGTCACTTGGCAAAGAGGGCAAAAAAGCAGTTACTCAACTTCATTTCACTTCAGTACTGTTTTCTGTTCACTTTTAAGATGGGAGGAGAAGAAGGAGAAGGGAAAGCACATCTCTGTCTGTCACCTTCATTCTCTAGCAAATGCATAGTCCAGAGACTTGTCCCAAAACCTCTGTGAAAGGGATATGCAGGTGACTAGACAAGATCCGATACAGGGAGTAGCTCACGCAGTCCTCCTTCAGATTTCCACCCTAGGCAGACACAAGCAGTGATATTTCTGAGAAGTGTGTGTCTTTCTAAGTGCGGCTGTGACCGGGCACGTGTCTGTAGTCTGTACCTGTGAATGTGGGCAGCCACGAGTGCAAAGTCTGGCCTGAAATCTCTGTGCCCTGTGGATTTGTGTGCACAGTTGTCAGCTGCTATGAGCTTGCTTGGCAGCAGGAAGATGGTCCAGTGACTTCTCCTGTCCCTTTCCCCACACCGTAGCTTTACCTGACTGAGTGGTGTGCTGTCACCTGAGCCTCAGAGCACCCAGAGCAGTCACCAAGCCGGTGAGCTTCATCTCCATGGGGGTTCAGCAGCGAATGTCCTTGGGATGTGATGACGGTCACCGTGCTGTTGTGATTTTCCTAACTGTGGATAGCTAGGCTTGATTTTTTCATTGAGATTAGAGTTATAACAACAATAGAGATATGCTATGAAAATAATAATTAAAAAAGCTAGCTAAGTGATCTGACTGCTACTGGGTGCAGGAAAAAACCTACGCAGATATGGGAAGCTTTTTCTGTACAAGTCTTTAAGTAAATGAGCCAATTTGTTTGCTCTTTTTAATGAGAGAGGAGGCCATTCAACAGCTGTGAAAGGGAAGAAAAGTAAGAATTATAAAGGAAGGGCTTTCTTGTAATCAGCCTGTCTTGTCAAGAAGGAATGAAGCAGTATTTGTCTTTGTCTCTGTCATTTTCACAGATACAATGAGGGCATTAACAGCTGAAGTAGGATTTTATAAATTGGAATGACTTCAATACCTTTAAAAGCTATTTTGAGCATGCTAGGAAGTAAGTTGTTTTAGTGGCAAGGTATTTTTTGACTGCATACTGTGGGGTTTTTGTACCTTTTTCTAAAGCTTGTAGTGTTGGCTGTGGTATAGAAGATAGAGAATGATGGAATATGGGAAGGAGGATGTAGTAAATATATAAATATGATGGATGGGTTTATTGGCAATTGTATTCCTGGCTCAGTCAATAATCCAAACAAACCTTTCTTGCAGAAGCTCATGTCACTGTATTGTAATTAATGCAAATTTCTCTTCCTGAAACACTGGCAGAAAGACACCTTATAAAATTCAATATACATACTGTTCCTCGAAGGAAGATTAAACTAGTCTGACCAGTTGAAAAAGAATGAACAAGATAAAGAATTGGAAAATATGTGAGCTGACAGATCTGACTGAGGAGGTAAATATTGATATCCTCTGTATTGAGGATGAACAGGCACTTTGTGACAAGGCATGCGTAGGTGTTCATTTCTTTCAGCTGAAGTTTTGTCTCCATGATTAGTCCTGTCTTTCATGAGATCTTGATCCTGACATTTATGAGATATTAATTCCATAGTTGTCCTGAAACGGACAGAACTGATGGTACTAAACTCAGAACTGCCCAGGCAAATGGCACCGTCTGTAATGCAGATCTCAGCCTAGAAAGAAATACTGCTCCCCCAAGAGAGAGGCGGACTTTGGAAGGGGAATTTATTGACATGGCTACAACTGGTCAGAGGCACTTTTAGTGTATCCGGTAAAGCAGATACTGGTGGTTATCCTAGCGCTTTGCACTAAATGGACTTCTGACCTGAGCTATCTAAAAATTAGTCTGTTGCTAAATATGATCAGTAAAAGTCAGTCTTCCTCTGGGTACCTTATGGGAATCAGGTTCATCTGTAAGGAAGCCAAATAATTTGTTTAATTTAGTGATGGTATGCTCTGCAGCCTGCCAGAATACCGGCAGAGAATCGAGTTCCTTGGGGAGTGGGTGCTTTTCAGGTTTCATTTGGCAGGTTCCAGCTTGTTCATCCAACAGCAGAGCCTGGCTCTGACAGATAAGGTTATAGCCTAGGAGATTCAATTATTTTAAGACTGAAAAAATCTGAAATCCTCTGACTTATACGTGAATTCTCAAATTTGGAAATAAGCCAGCGCATCTTGAATTTTTCTAAGCCTTAATTTTGCTGGTGTTTCCATTTCTAAAAAACCCAGCCACATATCAACAATAACCGTGCTTTCAGCAGAGGTACCAAGGCTTTTGCTTAGATGTACACTAGGAGCTAAATGTAGGGCCAGAGAGATACCGTGTAGGCAGCCCTTTGTTCCCTTTACTGGGATCACTGCTGCCCTATCTGTGTGCCTTCTGAAGAGAGGCATAGCCTAAATTCAGTCTCTCACTGGTGATGAAATGCGCATCGCCATTCTCTGAAACAAAAAACCGCGTTTGTTTGCATGATGCCTGATGTGCTGCCCTTCAGGGACTGAAGGAAGGGGCCGAGCTACTGAAGTCACGGGGGAGCTGCTTTGTAGCATTTGAATTCTGCTTTGAATTTTTAAAAAGTGTCTGTGATGTTTGAATTGGCTCCATGTGACTACTTGAAGACAGCATCTGACTAACATTTCTGCTTGCTGTCTCTTAGGTCTGTCATAACATTTGGGCCAGCTATGAGCAGGGGCTATCTGGAAAAGCTTACCCAGCTCACAAGCCTGAGTGTGGATGTGCTCTGGCTGGCACAAGCTGAACGACTCGTGTCAAGAATGTCTCTCCCGGATTCAGCTCAGCTTTGTAGCTTGAGATTGATCGGCCTTTGCTTTTCAGCTGACATCAAAGAGTGTTAAAATAGATGGGATTTTGTCTCCAGGCGTTTTCCTTGATTTAAAATAGAATTCTCAAACATTTCAATTTCACAGAGCAGCAAATACAGTATTTTGTGTCCTGAAAAGGTTTTCCTTACACGACGCATGTTGAGCAGCCATGACCTTCCCAAGTCTCTCCTTCCATCAGTCGCCCTTTGCTCTCTTTACTTGAACAGATGAATGCTCCTGAAAAGATGGACTCTTCATTATGTTGAAAAACGTCTTTTTGGATGTAATTATTGGAAACCTTGTTACTGAATACTGAATGTAAATATTGCCATTTTTGCCAAGACTAAGGCTCTTGTCCTTACAGGTGAGGGTGTAACCGAGGTGATGGAATTAGTTAATCATAAAGCACGAACAATGCTGCTATGTCCCTTGTACAGCCCTGCCCATCTGGACATTAGGTCTGGGAACAGAGGGTTTAGTCCCTAGGTAATCATTAATGTTAAACAATA
>Ga0065711_1034659_pt1 | contig 23422 bp, 9 predicted proteins | sample Hoacrofraction12_FD_59098 | JGI IMG/M metagenome (GOLD analysis project Ga0065711, IMG submission 59098) | Hoatzin crop microbial communities from Cojedes, Venezuela - Epithelial fraction 12 v2 (version 2) | ecosystem: Host-associated > Birds > Digestive system > Esophagus > Crop | place...
TTTTTTTTTCTCCCCCCCCCCCCCCCCCCCGTGTGTGTGCGGCTAGTTTAAAGGCAGATGGTTCTCAAACATCTGTCTGGGTCATGCCACTTGGACCGGGAGATGCCGGATCTTCTGTTCCGATGGCTATTTTTGCTGAGGATTTTTGGTTTTTTGGCTGTTGTTTTTAGTGATCAGCCTTAGAAATTTCACCCTGGAAACGGCAGCGTCAGATGCCTCCAACTCTCGCCTTAGCTCCAGCAGAGGGGTGGATTTCAGTACAGCAGCACACACCACCAAAGAGACACGCGAGTTCGCCCTCCAGACATCACTCAGTCAACTCGCCTTTCCCTAGCTCCCTCCCCCTTCCTGATTTCCTTTTCTTGGGGTGGCAGCACCGTGCTAACCCCAAGCCAAAGCAATCATTTGCTGGCACATTTCACCAGCCGCCCCTAAACAAAACAAGATGATTAACACGGCCCCCGAATTCAATTAGACATTCAATATGCTAATGCGAGGTCTGAAACCCACCCCAGCAGAACAATAAAAATGGTATCAACCCACGTTTTCTTTGTGCGTGCAAGGAGAGGGAGAGACAAAAAATCATCTCTCCCTTTTCCTGAACTGCAGTGGGGGGGAAGTAATTTCTACAGGAAAAAGGGGGTGGTTTCAGCTAAACCAAACCTATTCTCTTTACATATGTTATGTTTAGAGAACAACAATGGGTTTCTTTCTTCCTTTTTCCCCTCCTTTCACATCCAGGGAGCAACTGCAGTGATTCTGCTGCCAGCAGCAGCGTGAGCGCTATCTATTCCTGTCCATTTCACCTCAGGTCACTAAATGACTTGAAAAAAAAGAAAAACGAAGGTGGAAGAAACAAGGTGGGGGAATAATAATTTCCAGTCCCTGTGATCACCCCGGCTTCACCTCTTCTGCCTCAACAATCCACCTTTGTGAGTGATTCTATATGCCAGGACACTCATGCAAAGGCAATTTGTTATCCCAGTCCCGCTCTCAGAATGCAGTTCACCCCAGCCCACCTCGGCATTTTGCGCCACTGGTTTTTGAACACACACCAGATGTAACCCTTACACACTATTGTCTTCAGAACAGTGTCCTGTAATAAACAAAACAAACAGCAACTAAGGGGAACAATTGTGAGAAAATCACCAATTCTTCAAGCCACTAAAGATGTCTGTTAGCTTTCCTTCACAAATGGTGTCATTTAGAGAGCCACAGGCTAAATCAACACCCATTTTGAAAAATATAGTTACATATTCTAAATTCCAAAGCATTATCTTCTGGATAACTTAACCAATTTATTTTATTAGCTTTCCTGTCTCTTATCTTATTGTGACACATAGTTATGGCCAAATGAAATGCATTTATCTGTGCTGATTAAATATTAAAGAATGATAGCTTAAGAGAAAATGACATGTTTTAAAACAAAAGGATGGTATTATTCATCTTGAGAATAAGATTTAATATATTGCATTCACCCTATGTTGAAAAGCACTGGATACACAACACACACAGTTATCACTAAATCCTTGCAGATGGTGTCCAATGCACAGTTAGACAAGTTCTAATTATAAAAGGTAGACAACCACAGAGATCAGTTTAATTTAAAACAAAACATCTGTTACAATTATAACTGTATTTAAATTAGTGTAAATCATGGGCTGTCCATCAGGGTTAGAGGGGCTCATTCTGTTCTTCGAGTCACTTGTGCAAATACAAAATTCCAGTCATACATAAGCTTAGCAGTTCGCTGTTGTACTATGTCACCAGGTATTACAAATAGACTAGACGTTTTGCAAAGCTTCTTGAATATTACCGAAAATTTTAGTGGAATTTACAAAAGCACTCTGAAATGAAGAAAGTGCTCTAATTGAATTTAACAATAAGACATCCATTGACACAGCAGGATCAGAGTCACTCTAATATGGACAACTTAAATTTCGCTATTCATTTATTCAGTGACAAACTTCATTTTCTTGCCTAACAACATTATATTCGAATACACAACAGACAAAAATTTTGTGATTAAATATGGTCTATCTCCCTCTTCTAACCTATGCATTTAGAAAAAAAAAGCCTCACTAATAAATATATTTGTAGCCTTTTGAAATGGTGGCTGACAGAAGTTGTGCAGAATGTTATACTAAATCCACGAAGGAGACAGAATAATGAGCAAAATCCAGAATAAAAGTGTAACTGCAATTTGTTGCGTGATGTTTATATGCCTGCAGAACAGTAAATGTATGATTACTATCTCACTCAGAGATGCTGGACATTTTGACTTGTCAGCATAAAATCAGTATTTGGTTTTAGGTATGAAGTAAACAGGAATGGAAATATGGAGCTAAACCAGATGTATTATACTTAGTACATCTCAATGCTACACTTCTTATGAAGTCCTCCATCTGTGATCTGTCCCTCTTACAATACAACTCTTCTGGGCCAATCAGAATCTGTGCTATATTTGGAAGTTTCATTCCTTTTTGGTATGATTGTCTTTAACTATGTGTCTAACATTTAGGGTTATCCTATGAATATGCAAGAGGGCACCTATTTTTCCTGTGGATCTTTCTTATTATGCAGAAAGCTATAAAGGAGTGACAGGTACTATTAACACATGTTCTATTTATATCAAGGAAAATTATCAAATTGAAAATACGTAGCAAATATAGATGTAGGTTCATGCCCATTATTGGCAATTTTGTACTGTTCCACCGAGCTACAGCTGATTTAATCAACCTGGCAGTATTTCCATTATATAAGCAAAGGAATTCCCAGGAAGCATAGATTCACCATTGCAGATCCTGTGTCATCCTGCAGCTGAGGCAGAGGAAAAAGTAGGGAAAGCAGGGAAGTAGGGAAAAGGTCTAAGTGGAATGTAATTTGGGACCACGGATCTATGGCTAATATGGCATAAGCACCAAAAAAACCTCAGCTTCAATATTTGCCTATGAGTGTGTCCTTCTCCGGGTAGTTTTACAGTTAGAGGAATGATGGGGTGTCTTTCCAAATCCCTTTCAGAGTTTAATGTAAACTTCTTAGTTCTAATCAAGAACTGGGAACATACTGTGCAATGAGAATGATGGCCAAATGATATACAGAATAGTATTCTAATTGCATATGATATAGCAGAAATAATGTAATTTTTACTCTTTATTAATTTATTATGCAATATTTTGTGATATATAAATGATGATCACTACTGAAAACAATGATATGGCTGTCTCAGATATTGAAATGGAAATGTAGTTCATAGGATAGGAGCATTTTTGTAGAATGAAAGATTCATTCACAGACACAATGGCCAATCTGACACAGACTGATGATCAAGCCACATTAGATATGCTTGCAACTACTTTTCCCTTATTTTGCAGGATTTTTATTGGCATCATGACATGGTTTACCACTTACTATTGACGTATTTTATTAAAATTAATAATATATGTCTTACTAATAGCATTGCTTTATCTACTTTAACGTATTGACGAATAAAAATCAGATACGACATTGCTGTCAAAACCACTCAGTAAAGGACTTCACCTCATATTGTACACTGTTGACCTTATTAGTTTATTTTGAAGATTTTTTTTCAAATGAAAGATTTTTTTGGGAGGGAGATGCTGTGACATGGAGAAAAAGGAAGTTAACAATACTGTTAACTATTTTCTCCATACTGGCAACTAGTGATCCAAGTAGTTGCTTCAGTTTTGATCATCATGAACAAAGAGTTAACATCTTGGCTACACATATTACTTACTTCAGTAATTTCCTTAATGATTGATATCTGTGGCTAAAGTAGTATGAGAAACCTTTTTGACCATTAAGTTACTTAAATAACAGTAAGAAGTTGTTAATTTAAGTATTTAATAACAGTTTTGTAGAAAGCAAACTACATAGAAGTTAAGGAATTATATTATTATTTCTCCTGAGATAATTTTGATTCTCCTCACTTCTTGGGTGTGTTCATTATTATACATTTTTTCTGTTCGACTAGGTGCTCTATTTCCATTAGGACAGACTTTGGTATTCCAACTCTATTCTCAGAAAAGAATGACATATAATGATGAGAAGCATAGGGAAAATGCAGACATAAGAATATTTTAGCCTAGCAATAGGAAATAAGCTCATAGCCCTTGTGAGTAGCAGATTACGTACATTGTTGTGCCTGTTCAGATGTGCTGCTTGGCACATTAGTGAAGATAAAGTCCTTCCAACACCTGCTTACTTCTTTACACCTGGACCTAAAATCCCAGGGAAACCATAGGGAAGGCTCAACTGCAGCAGTCTCCTTTCAGATGTGAGTGTCCATATGTCTGAGACATGACCTAACTCTTAGTATGCATAATTTCTACTGTGATCACTCTTCTCCCTACCAGCAGTATATGGCAACATCTGGTTTATCTCCACAGTTTTTCCTAAAGTGAAATAAAAAGAAAGAAAAGAAAAACCCAACCAAGTCCACAGCACAAAGATAAGCTGGATAAACACATTTTGCTGACTAATGTCACACACAAAACTGTAGGTTAACAAAGTATTGTTTATCCTGAAATTGTTAATATGATTAACATTATGTCATTATGACTTTGGGCTTTTTCCCCCCCTCGCACAATTTAGAAAAACTGATGCATGAAATCACGGAAAGGAAAAGAAATAGAATGGACAAAAATAACTGCCTTATGACTACATGTCTAAAATACTGCAAATGTCCCCAGAAGGCTGTCTGAATTTGTGTGGTATCCAAAGAAAAAGCTGGGTTATGAATACCCTGCATTTGGGTCTCCAACCAGAATATTATGGGGAGTTCATTGTCCTAAAGAATAAGGCCACTTCTCAAATTCAGGCATTGAGTTGCTTATTTTTCCTCAATGACATATTTGTGATTTTTTTTTTGTTTTGCCAAAGAAAGTAGAATTCCTTGAAAAAATAATTTTCTTGCCAATCTTTATATCAAAAATAAATCCTATTTGAATAATTTTTTTGTAAAACAAATATGCATCTGGGCTGGAAACCAAGTTTTATTCCAATGTGATTTAAACCAGATGAGATGTTAAGCCCCTTAAAGTAGGTTTTGTAACAGAGACATTGTAGTTGTAAGCACACATTGTTACGTTAACTTTCAAATAATGTGCAGCTCAGAGAAAGGTCTGAGGGAAGATCAAAAACTGCCTTGGTTATCAGATTGACTACTATATACAAATGATTCATCAAAGGGGGAGCTATGGAAGTGAGTATAAATGCTTGGGGGAATATTTTATTACTCTTTATAATTCTCCTGTCCATACAGTTTAGAGCGTGATCTAGCGCGCAGTGTGCCTAAGCTGTGCTGTAATCAATAGTTGCCCTGTTATTAGCATACTGCAAGTCCATCAAAGTGGAAAAGGAATAGAAATTCTAAAGGACTGATACGATAAAAATGGGATGAGACAACTAGGAGTTTCCTGCCTCCTGCTGCATAGTTCTTGATCATTGGTGCTCTGTACCACTGCTATAACACAGGATTATTGTTATTAGAGTTGCAATATCCATTCATGTTTTTTAATAACACCAGACAAACTCCAGTTGTTCAAGTCTGTTTCTGTGTTTCAAGGAGCCTAATGGATGGACATTTGAGCAAGAGCACTCTTCCTCCTATCTCAAGACTATACAGAAAATCTAAGAGGATGAATATTGGTGCATCACAAAAATTGAGGGAAAGGGAGACAAGCTGCTTTCAAGCGCTTCATCTCTGTCTGACCTCGTTGATGTTTTCAGAGAAAGTAACATAGGTAGAAGTACTGGGCGTTCCTGCTATGTACACAATGCCAAAGAATGTAAGTATCTGTTCAGGATTTATGAGAACTGTGACTTTTTTCCCCATGGACCTCCAGAATGAATGGAGCAGACAAGAGGCCACACTTTCCTTCCAGGATATCTTGTCCCAAGATGATGATTTCCTAGAAACTGCAGGAAGTAACGGATGGATACTTCTTCTTTTCATTAAAAAAAAATAATTGAAGCAAATTGATCACCTCTCCTACAAATTCTACTGTGAATTGCTGTCTCCCTTCTTCAGTCTGTACTCTAACTTTGTATTTCATTTCAGTACAGCTTTGCTGAGTTTGCTCACTGTGAAAGGGACATACACCTAATAATGCTGAATGGCCAAGACAACAAGGATCATGTTACATTTTGCAGGCATACATTACTTAACTATAGGTATGTTTAGAGATTGGGCTCTTCATTTATGTTGCTGTATGAGGTATTTGGTTTCTTGGGGCAAAGCCATTTAAAGACTTGCTGTGTTAAAATGTATATTCTCATAGTTTGCGGTAGTGAGCTTAGCAGCATTTTGCATCTGTATAAAATTGCTCAGTTTCCACTAGGTTAATTTTATAGGATAATATTATCAGATATTTAGCAGAAAAAAAAAGATAGACTTCCACAAATATTTTTGTTAGATTCCACCCCTCGTGAAATCAGTAAAATCTTTCATATTCGTTTGTTCAGACTGTGTAAATATTTGTGTAGGTTTATGGTGATCTAAGAAAATACTGTCACATAGTGTTTTCCCAATGATCAACCTGTGAAATCTTTCACACTGTACTATTATTCACAAGGACTCTTAGCAAAAAGGATCCTTGTAAACTGTACTTTGCCAGAGGCTTGAAAAGATTAGGGGCTCAGAAGTTTATCCTGGAAACTAAGAATTTCAAAGCTTGGATCAGAGTTGTAGCTGTCGTTAATGTTTCTTTCAAATGACAAGATTAGCAATAAAGCATAGTATCATTATTTTAAGTTTCAGGGCCAGCTATGGCCAGAAGGGAGAAGAGCAAGTGTGAAGGGGAATTGATGAGGGGAAGAACAGAGGCTAGGCTTCCACCATGGTTACTGCTACAACATCCTATGCTATTCTAGATTGAATGGCCAGACAAAACTAAACAGTACATGTCCAGCCTCCTCAGAGAGTGCTTTGAATTAGACTCCAGAGGTGCCAACCATGATGTAGGAAGAAAGTTAAACCACAAGATGAAAATGGCAGAAATGTTAAGTGGTCAGGCACTGAAATGATGCTCATTGCCCTGGTAACACAAAAGAGAGCTGAGCTGTCTTTTGGAGCTATATTTGTACATGCTACCTTTCAAAATCTGAAGTTAGGTTTCACATCAAAGATGTTCAATGGAAAGTCCCCATTTTATCTAACAATTCAGTGGCTGTGAGATAGAAGAGGCGAGTTCAGTTTCCTTCCCTGCGTGAGGTGCGTTGAATTGATATTTTGAAGCAGATGACCTAACCCCAGACTACCATATATGGTGGTGTGATAGTACCCTCACTCCTTGCTGAAGCAGGTGCACAGTGAACACAACTATGCACTGGGGCAGAAGATGAAGCAAAGTACGGACTTTGTAGCCATACTGCAGGAACACAGGGATTGGCACCTGCATTCCAGTTTCTGCTCCATTCAGTATTACTTATTCATCAGATTAAGTCATCAAACATCAGTGTCACATGTTCTCTGGAGATCCTCAGGTTTCATACATGTTGCTTCCCATCTTAGTTGCATGACTAAGAACTCTGCTGGTTCAGCTTCTCCTCCCCTGGATCCTGTGATAGCATCTGCTGCTCCTACACAATCCTACTGTGTATCCTACAACTCTGTTACCTTTGGGCTCTCTGCAGACCGTGCTGTGGAGCTATGGCAACAGGAGCTAAGTTGTCAGAGTGTCCAATTTTATAGATAGAAACAAAGACATTTTTCTGTCCGATTACACTTTGAAAACAAACTTAACTCAAGTCAGACTGAGATAAAACAAACAAACACAAAAAGTAGGACATGGTTAAAAATTTTTACAAAAGACACTAACAAAGAAATAAAATAAACATGACATTTGCTTTACTGACACTGAGGTTATGTCAAGCAGTATGTCTCCCCTTTTATCCAGATGTTATCCTGCAAGATTTCCTGAACATTCAGTTTATAAAGAGTTCTATTTTCTGTATACATTAGGCCTCAGGTTATGTCCTTTGTGTTGTGTAAGACACTTGCTTTGAATAACCAGTTCTCTTTTGTACATCCTCCTCAGGAGTCTAAACAGATCTAATCTGTTTTTTTCTCAAATGGATTGATTTCTTTCTTATTTGTGTGATAATGTGGCCATCTCTCTTAATTAAAATAAGTATTTTATTTTCTTCCTTAGAGATGTCTCATTGTTAGATCAGATGTTATCTTGTGTACCTCACTGGCCAATTAACAACTGCTTCAATAAAAGTAATGCTTATCTCCCTATTCCCTCTTTGGTGAGTCAGAGTGCACCCTGACTGAACCTGCATCAGATCTTTTATTGCTATCAGCCTGCACATTAAAAACACATTTGACACAGATACCTCAATAGGAAAAAGGCATGTAGCTTGCTATTGGCTTTTGACTGAGATCAGACGCATGGTAATTAGATCGTTTGGGGTGACAAGGGGTTTGTAGTGACTTGGGCATGAACTGATGCTTAACACCTTCAGTTGGATATCTTTTCTTCAGTGAAAACCTTAACTACAGACTGTAAAAGTGAGTAATCTTTCCCTTTCAGGCAATCAATATTTAGTTCTAATATGAAAGAATAAGGCTAATGGTGAACAGAGGGAATAAGAGAATCTTCCTTATTCCAAAATGCCCTGCAGCCTGGAGATTAGGTCATTCCTCCTTAAAAGGTTCTGAATTTTGCAAGCACAGATGAGACCTCACAGTTGCTAAGTCTCTCCTGTCCTGGATGAATTATCTAACCATTGAACTATTGGACACAAGAACTACAGTATAGGTATTCATGTGCATGCTGTCCATGTTTTATGTAGCAGCCAATTCACCGCTAAGTCAAGGCCACAGTCAAGAATGACAGAGAGATGACCTGTTTACATATCTTGATGAGAGTTAATGCTGAAGTTCTTCTGAGCATATTAGAATGAAGCCTTCATGCCCAAGCAGCTTGACATAAAACACATAAGAACCTCTAGATTTAGGATTCTTCAGAGTCATACGGTAGCTGGAAAGGAGGTCTGACAAAGTCCACTAAGGATTGAGGTACCTATAGTGGCATGTGTCTGCCCATCTCATATAATGACCAAGACTGTATTAAAATGGGGCAATGCAACCAATCTATGCAAGCAGTTTGAGATGCAGTGACTTTGTATATGTCTAGCTGATAGCAAATGTAATGCAACACAGCTAAACACAAAGCTTTCTTACAGTATTTTTTACCATCTGATTAAGAAACAAAACTACACAAGCCAGATGTTGCTAAAGCTGATAGAGGTAAGCTGTACATTGAAAACTCAGAACTAACTTCTGTGATATTATAAAGTAATGGATCTTTTTGTCTCAAAAATTTTCACTTTTTTTTTTTTTTGTAAGATGCGGGAAGATCATTGTGATTACAGCATCAAATAAATCCAGGTACGGATTTAGGAAACAGAGGGTTTTTTGTTAAAAAGAATATCTAAAAGGCACCTCCTTCATATGTACTTTACACTCTTCTGAGCCGGTCTTAGCCATTTTGTTCTTGCCTTTCAGTAAGGCTTATTATCTTAGTACTTATTAACATTGGTCCTCAGCTTCCAGATGCAAAAAGGTTTGAACATAGCCACTTTGGAGTGCAGTTATCTGAGATATTGCACATCTGAATCTTTCTGAGTGGCTATATTTACTGACCAACTGTCCATTAAAGTAAATTACACCTAATTGACAAGCTTTTTAATACCACTTCACACCTATGTAATGGCAGTGTTGCCTAAAAACAAACTCAGCTAATAATGACTATTTCTGGAGATAACATCTAAACAGTTACACTGTTTTTTTACTAGGAGTGACAAGTACAGGGGCTAGAAGAACAATGCGCTTCACACTAGATCACAGCAGATGAAAACAGATGCTTCCGAATTTCATCTGGAAAATGATGAGAAAAAGAATGAGGATCTGCACTGTGCCATGTGTGGACAGTGAGCTTTATGTACCAGGGATAGTGCTGACTCCATAGTATAAGGGCACGTGTTGCAGAAGAGGCCACTGTGGTACACCATGTCCAGTGGATTCTGTGAAGATGCTCTGAATTTGATACGCACATTTGCAATATGTCTGATGCATCCATAACACAAGAGACAATTTGTATTTGAAACAACCATATATCTGGAAGTCCCAGAAAAAATTACTGAACTGAACAGTGGCAATGCAGGATTGAAGTCCTCTTACTGATCTGGTAAATCCATTTCAGCTAGTCAAATGTCAGCTAGATTGTGTGTTTAGACAAATGTGACTGCTGGCATTAAAAACTATATAAATTGGTTAAGAGGTTGGATAAGTGCTTTTATTTTACAGTCTGAAAAAAAGGATAAAGGAGCTGTAGGGGAGTATGCACCTTATCTAGATACCAAAAAAAAAAGCTTGTCTGAACAAATGTGAAAAGCTTACTAGTCTATCTACTTTCTTCCACGTACCAAGAATATTTTTTGCTTTATGTGTGGCTTCCTTGTGCAAAACAGCACAAGAATTCCTGATGCTCTGCAGGAGCAGGGTTTGTAATAATGGGCTTGTCTTCTGTGGACTGACAAAGCTGGTGTACTCTTCCGCCTTCAGGAATGGTAGAAAACGACATCTTAAAGTTTCCCAAAATAATCAGTGATAATACACTAATGGTCTACCCACACTACATAACACCTTTCATCTGAAAGCCTTAAAACAGAGATGGACAGTGTCATCCTGAATCTCAACATGAGGCACAGGAAAATGAAGACATATCCCTAGGACTCCAGGCCAAAATAAAAATATGAAAGTAAATTATTTCTAGGCTCAAAAGAAAATGCAATCAAATACCATGCTATATTTATTTCCTTCCATTTCCCTATGGAGGCCACATATACTATTTTTGATGCTTACAACATTATATCATATAGAATATTGAAAGTGTACATATCTAAATACATATACAGTAATATTATTCAGTTAATGTTGAAGTTTTTGCAGTATGGAATTAACTCTCATTGTCATGAAAGCCATATCACAAGCTGTCTGTCTGTCTGTGATATGTCACGTAGATGTGGCACGCTTTACTTGAAAACTCCAAATCTGAAACGCCTTTACCTTCAGTCAGACATAGTGTCACAAGTAGAAACTGCTACAGCATCTTTTTACAGCTTGAAGTAATTTGCAGTCTGTTATGTTCTCACACTACTTGATGTTTTTAAAGTGCAATAAATAAAGAATACAATTAATTTAGATTACACTACTCAATCTGAATTATATACAGACTACTTAGTACATGAAGCTTATTAGCTAGAACATATCTCCTAGAAATCACAGAATGATGACTGCAATTGCATTCATTGTCTGTGCATATATAGTATTCAGAGAATGTCACGAATCCACTTCATGTCAGTGCATGATGTATATTGATTGGACCTGTCAACTTCAATGGAGTGTCCTCAGTATAACTCACATCAGAACCTGGCACTATATTTTCATCTCTCAGACAGCTAAATGATATCTAAAATTGCATATGAGCAAACATCTTTCTATTGACTATGCATTGGAGAAAACTTATGCGTATATTTTAGTCCATAGATACTAGAGTATGTCAAGTGCATGATGTGTTCTTCAGTTATATTAGTTTTCGGTAAGAGTTTGGAAATAGCAAAACAGAAAATATGACTACGCCACTCTAAAAAAGTCTATGGTATGCCCACATTTTGGATGCAGTATGCAGTTCCGATCTCTTCCTAACTCAAACACATCTAGTGGAACTGGGAAAGCTAGAGGGAAAGGTGACAAGGTGACAGCATCTGTGGGACAGCTTCCATGAGGTAAGTCTCTCTGGTCTGGGTAAGAGATGGTCAAGGGAGGTCTGATAAAGGTCTCTGAGAGTGCCATGTTGAAAATGAACCAGAAATAATTGTTTTTGTTATTCCTTGTAATATAAGATCTAAGGGCATTAAATGAAATTATTAGGCTGTATATTAAAAACAAACAATAGGAGGCATTTTTTCTCACAGGGCATAGTTAAACTGTGGAAATCATTGCCACTGGAGGTTATAAATGACAGAAGATTATGCAAACTGAAAGAGCGATTAGATGAATTCACAGAAAAAAATTCTGCAAGACTACAGCACACAAAGATAAAAAGTCTGACTGTTCATCACAAACCTGTTGGAATTTGGAACGCATACCAGGGGAATTTCTACTAAATGAGTACATTGTTCTTAAGCATTCTTCCAGGCATCTGTTAACAGCCCCCGTGGCAGGCAGAATGCTGGGGCTAGATTAATCTGTTGCCTGTTCAGATCAGCTTATACTTTAACTATTATTCCTGATTTAAAGGTTTTGCTTTCAGTTTAATTACATCTCAGATTGCTGTTTTTCCCCTATTGCATATGCATATCAAACCCAAAACATACTGCTGAGACAGCAGTATCTTAGCTGAGCCTCAATATAATGTTGAGGTACTATGACATCCTAAATTTACAAATTAAATTTCTTGGCATCACATAAGTGGACATTGAATAGAATTAAATTTTTATTGCTTTGCATTAACATTTTATCTCATATGTGAGAGGGTTTCTTATTTCCTTAATTTTATAGTAGAGATTTTACAAGTGTACTGACATCTGGAAATATTTCATATCATTCTATCAAGATAGATAGAATATCTATATGTGTATATATATATTAGACATAGATAATAGGTATTGCAATGGTGATACTTGTTATTGTATCTCATTTGATTTTTATACACTTCATAAGGTCTACTTTTAGATTTACCCTAACGATGGCTTCACACTTCTTATTCTGTGCAGGAACTTAACTGTCAAAACACTTACAAGAACTTTTGGTTCTTTTCTTCACAATGTTGCCTTTCTCTGTATAAAATTATACCTCCTGACCCTCAGAATGGTCAAGTTTCAATCCCAAGCCGGTAACATCTATTCTGTATTTAAAAATGTCACTGCTTTTAAGTCCAATACCTAGCAGTCCTGCAGGGCTAGAGGCAATCTCTTGTAAAGGGAAAAATTCTCAGCTTTCCAATTGTACACACAGACCTTGCTTCTAACCCTGCAGGGCTGTCAGCTATCAAACTCTGAAGTCATGACATTTTAAAGGAAACGTATGGAAGAGTTATTTTATAGGAACAGAAAACCATTTTTAGCTTACTTTAGAAAATTTTTATTGCTCTTTTTGTTCTGTGCTTTCAGTGAGTAAGATATCTAGTTTTATAGGTGGATGTGTATGAAAATAGTACTAGTAAATGCTTTAAAGAATCTAACGTATTCTAAAAGTTATATGATATAAATTCATGCAAAGATGATAGCACTTGTGCAAAAAAGGAGGAACGAAACACTCAAGGTCAGCCATACAGAAACAACAGCCTCAGCTGCCACTTTTCATATGGTTGTGTTTTAATGTGTAGTGTCTTTTTATCTTTCAGGCCATCTCACATTAAAATTAATTAAAATGATTGCAGCACTAGTTGAATTAAGCCATCCTTCATTTTCAATGATATGTTAATTAATACCAGTATGTGATACAATGCAAACTGGAATTTCTTACAGATAACTATGAAAGAGTTAAAGCAATACTTTTACTAATACTGTAATTCTTGATGAAATGTTAAAAAGAAAGTCTGCTTTGGAAAAATATTAGTTCACTAGCTTTAAAACTGCAAATATTTTGCTGCTCCACAGTTCTAAGTTTCACAAATTTCCAATTTTGAACTTATTTAAATACTAAAACAATAAAAATTATTAGGTTACAAATGAATTAATTCTACTGAACAAATGTCCTTCAAAGTTTGGTTTGTTATTAACTTTGACAATTTTAACGCTGCAATAACATTCCATCTGTGACAAAATGATTTTAAAATTCAGATTTTTGGTGTTGGAAATGGAATTAAACAATGCCATAATCTATCGCTTCTCATGGTTCAGCATAATATTTAAACATATATAATTTCATATGCCAGTGATTTCAGCAGATTTACTCATGTACTTACTCAAAGGTAGTCACCTGCTCAAGTTGTAAAATCACAGCCACTTCCATCTCAGTATCACAAAATACCAGTGAACTCAGCTTCAGAACAGGCCTTTAAAGTAAGTAATGGTCACTGGTCACATTTTCCAGGTGGTGAAAATCTGTGCTACTGTACTAGATAATGAGAGCAGATCCTTCTACCCTTTAAACCATAACAATCTTAAAAAAGTGTAAAGACTACATATATTACATTGAAACTTAGGTTGTGGAAGATCTTTCTTCTTGAATTAATTATTCATTCAAATAATTGATGATTATAGTATCAATAAAGTTTGTATTAATAATTTAAATTATTATTCACTGATAAAGTCATACTACATCAAATAAAAAACTGTAAACAGATTTATGTTAATTGCATCTATTTTTGCAACACTTAGCAGAACTAGGAATCAATTCCAACTCAAATGCAAATAATAATTGTAATCACAGAAACATACTTCTCTATCAAAATATATTTTGAGCATCTCTCTGTATATGTAATGTAATTCCTTTCAATTATCAGCCTCTCCCCTTCAACTTCTAAAATAAAAATGACTGAGAATACACACTGTCATTGCATGATTTAAAACTATTTGCCTTTATGTTTCTCTAATACTACAGTTCCTAAGAGAAGTTACTTGAAGTCCAGAGTACCCATACAAGGTCATCAGTACGACTTGTACTGAATATCCAGGAAAAGATTCCCCTTCATTTATTTGTGACAAGATCCGAAGGCAATAAAATATTTGCTAGTAGTTGCAAAAAAAAATGCTTCTTCGTTAAGCAAAGTTCACGCTAAAGTTGTCCACTTAATGGTCAGTCACTATTGTTCAATGTCATTGGGAAAGGTATGTTTATTGGGAGAAATCCCAGTACAAGTCCTTGCAGAAGTCGGCAAACTGCAAGACAGACCATTCTGCAGCATGTCCTACCTGGGTACTGTAGCTCTTCCATGAGTGAAACCATGTGAAACTCATGAAACATTTCACTGCCCATGTGAAATCATTCAACTGGAGAGAGTTCCATGGAAGTAGCTACTAGAGAAATGGACACTTGCATTTGAGAGAAACTATTATTGATGCAGCTGCTATTGTGCTACCCATGGTGTAAAAGTGAGTAGTGTGGCACGGAAGGGAGGACTTCTTGGCAGGACATTGCTGGGGATACAACGATGAGGATGCAGATCATGAAGGACCATCACCAAGATATGGGAGCAGCCGGGAGGAAAAGAAACACTGCAGTACTTGAGCTGGGTGTCAGGAAAAAAAGGAAGCTTATTGCATAATGCCTGTGTGTATATTCTGTCCAACAAATTCTTTTATGTCTGTACAAAGCAGATGGCACTTTAATTAAAGGTTCTGTAAACTTTCCCAAAACAACTTTGTGATTTCTGTGTTCAGCATATTTATGTATCTCCCCCTTCAAATTAACAGGTTTTCAAATCATGCTAGTTTTGGCTGGTATAGAGTTGATTTTCTTCATAGTAGTTAGTATGGGGCTATGTTTTTGATTTGTGCTGAAAAGTGTGTTGATAACACAGGGATGTTTTTGTTACTTCGGAGCAGTGCTTACACTAGTCAAGGCCTTTTCTGCTTCTCACACCACCCCACCAGTGAGTAGGCTGGGGGTGCACAAGAAGTTGGGAGGGGACACAGCCGGGACAGCTGACTTCAACTGACCAAAGTGATATTCCATACCATATGACATCATGCTCAGCATATAAACTAGGGGGAAAGTTGGCTGGGGTGGGGCGCTGCTCAGGGACTGGCTGGGCATCGGTTGGTGGTGAGCAATTGTTTTTCATTTGCTTCACTTGTCTTTCTTGGGTTTTATTTCTCTCTCTTGTTTGTTATTTTCCTTTTAATTTATTGTTTTTATTTTATTTTATTTCAACAATTAAACTGCTCTTATCTCAATACATGAGTTTTCTCACTTTTACCCTTCCATTTGTCTTCCCCCACACTCTGCTGGTGGGGGAGTGAACGAGCAGCTGCGTGGTGTTTAGTTGCTGGCTGGGGTTAAACCACGACAGTCCTTTTCCTTCCCCTGGAAGGACTGCATAATATCGAGCAGTGTTTGGTAGATACTGGCCAGAGCCCAGCACAGCGTGGTAAGTTATGCGTCTTTGGAATAACCATGGCATTTTTTTTTTTTCGAACATTCTGTCACTTCATCAGGATCCTGTAGTTGTTTGGGAGTGAAGTTCCACACCACTGGAAGTGAGAAGTTCTCTAGATACCTGCCCGTATTCTCCCACATACTGTGCCACCCACGACCATAATCTGCTCAGCAGTAACTAAAACATCACTGTGCTATCAACGCTGTTTTCAGCACAAATCCAAAACAGCCTCATACTAGCTACTAAGAAGAAAATTAACTCTGTCCCAGCCAAAACCAGCGCACAAATATTTTACCCTTATTTAGCAATGATGCGTGGGAGCTTCTGCTACACAAATGAACAGCAAAACCAGCACCACCTGCATGATGTTAATGTATGTTTTGGTCAAGCCTAAAGCGACTGTAGTATATACAAAGTGTGAAGGCAGAACTGAAGAATGGGATAAGAACATGAGGGAAAATTTTCTTGGACATGAAGAATAAATATTTAGAGTTTTATGATAAATAGGGTTAATACCAATTTTTGCTTGTAATTGTCTTACAAGCTTATGTTGAAGAAAGACATGTTGGTTCATCTACTACATTAGGAAATATTTCTGAGAGAGCTGTGGATGCCCCTGATTTTAGTATTTTCAGTAGTGAATGCAACATCTTAGCATATTTGATTTTTTCCCCCTTATAACAATTCTAAAAAGCATCAGATCCACTGAAAAAGAAAAAAAGAGTGTTCACACACAGAAAAAAATTTGCAGCAAACATTTCCTTCTGTACAAGATCAAATAATTTCTAGAAGGAGTTATAGAGTTATGTGCCTTTTTTGTCTGGAGCCAATATACTTTTTGGCAGATTTCTTCCAGCAGAATAGCAAATATTAAGGAGTATCTTTAAAAGTTAGTTAAAAAAATAACAAAAATATATGAATAGGAATTTAACTCAAATTATGGAAAACAGGTGTGTTCTTATGAACATTTTCCTCAAAACACTTTCTGATTTAAACATAAATTGATGTAGACTTTTAGTCAGCTTTGTAAAAATTACTTTAGAGAGAAAGGTAAAGATGCAAAAAACATTAGACTTCACTGGGGTTTCAAAAAACAGTCTGCCATTAAATCTCGTGTTTTCCTCTTGAAATTAAATTGTTTATATAGTATTTTTGTTCCTTAAATTGACAAAGCAAACCTTGATATACAAGATACATCACTGTTCTTAACTGAGATTCTGAGCATGCGCACAGTTGTGTATGTGATGTTATGCATGTAGGTAGTCCCATCTTCACATATAAGTTGTTGAAGGATCTGGTTCTAATACCACTGTGTATATGAAACCGTGGTTTTGCCAGCTGAAATGTAAACAACAATAGCAACCCAGCTGTAGGTTGCTCCTCCTGTGGATAGCGTCATAGAATTTATATACAAATTTGTCTGAGTATTTTCTGTAGACAGCAGAATCTGCTTCTTCATCTGTACTGGTGTTTACAGATTTTTCATCAAATTGCTGCCAGAAACTACAAAGGTCACATTAATTATTTTGAAGGTGTTTCTGGATATGTTGCCTCTGTGTTCATGAGGCAGCATATGAAATACTGCCGTAAGTGCATGTACTATAAGCGCTGTTTTCCATGACAAGTAAGTCATCATACTAACGACAGGAAGAAGTCTCCAGCTATCTTATGACTCCTACATTTTTCCTTTTACCAGTTATGGATCCTTTCATGAATGCGCAGTATGCTTTATATGCTGGAGGACTAGACTCCTTGTTTTAATGGTCCCTGTTTAATTTTGAGTAAATGAAAGGAGGTTGTTGGATGAAAGAAGAGACAGTATATAAAATTACCAAAGCTTTCTTTCGGAAAAGCAAATTCCTCACTACCTCCCAAGGGAATTATATGAAAAGCTCATGCAGACAGAATGTGTATATTTTTATGACTCAAGCTATGAAGTTACAGCCGCATAAGGTATTTCACTTTGTATTCACTATCAACCACAATTGCTCCCCTTTCCAGCTAATCTTTCATCTCTGCAGCTCCTCTTTGGAATCTCATTAGATTAATAGGTCACTAAAACATTGTTTGATCATATTTCTCAACAACCTTTGTCAGCTTATGAGTCAACCGTGCTACATATGAAAGCAAGATCACTTTTGCACTCACTTCCTCTAACATATTTTAAATATTTAATGTTAAGAAAAGATCTGTTCCTTCCCACATTCTCTTCTGTGTCACAAGGTAGTAGGTATTATCGGTTAGGTGGTTAGTATGTATCAGGACTAATATGAAAAATAGCAGACTACACAGATTTCAAAGTGATCTGACTGACAGATGTGTAAAATCAAACATCCAACAGACAGGACAGTTGGAGGATATCCAAAATAAATTAACTTTTGAAGAACAACCAAGGGCAGCCTGAACTGGGTTACTGGGATCCTATGATGCCGAAGTAGACCTAGCGAAGTACCTGGCATTTGGTTATACATTGTTGACAAACTTTGTGCTCTGATGTTTAGACTTCGTATCTTCTATTCCATTTAGTGTCCTAAGAATTACGAGACATTAAATATTCCCCTTCCTGTGCAATTCAAATGGAAAAATAAATATATCTGTGTTTAGAGCGTACTTTGATAGTTTAATCCTCCCACTCTACTGCAACCAGGCATCAGGGCAATGTCCAATTTAACACACAATGTTTAATGAGAAAGCAAAGCAACTGGAGAGAGTACAGAAGAGAGTTACAAACAGGATCAAACATCCAGAAAACATGACTGGTGAGCAGGGCTGTAAGAACTGGCATATTTAATTGAAGGAGAAGAAAACCTGAGAGGAAGCATGATGACAGTTTCCTCATACGTAAGAGATTGCCAGGAAGAGAAAGTACTGTGCTGTTCCCCTATTCCACCTGAGACAGGAAAAAAAGTGCTGAGCTTTGAAGCAGGGATTACTCGGGAAAACTTCCGACTTGAAAGTCTTGATCATGCTGCCTCAGGAAGCCATGGAATCTCCATCATCTCAAGTTATTAAGAGCAGGTTACAGGGCAGTCTGCTGGGAACGGGCGAGAGGCCAGTGTAAGTGATCTCTTGAGTGACCTCCCTCACTACCTGCTACCAGCCAATCATTTTTTCTAAAGGGAGATGCATTTGCTGAACATTCCTGAAAATGCTGAAGTGCCTTCCACTACCAATGACTGTAATAGGACTGTACTGCATCTTGTACATTTGAGCACAAAACTGGGAACTGGATAAGATAAATGCTTGGCAGTTTATCAGCGTGGCTTAGAGAGCTGTATGACATTTCTTTCCCAGTTGTGGTATGCTTCTTTCAGGATTTGTACAGATGTGACCTATTAGATTTCAGAACTGAGCAGAACTGTTACGCAAATGAAAATGTAAGATCCAAAGCCAGCTGAAGCAAGCAGAAGAGTTTCATCCGGCTTTGATGGCTTTGCAACAGGTCTACGGGGTGCGTGTGTCCAAGGTCATAAGTGTCTCTGTGTGTGTGATGGGGGGGGAAGGAGACATATGTACAGCCACTTATCCTGACTTTGGAATATTGGCTTTGTGTAATTGACTCAGGGGTGTATTCAAACTGCCTAATTTAGCAGTTGAAATTATTGTGGAATTTAGGCTCAAGAAAAAAAAGTGAAACTGCCTAATCTCTGGGGTGGAGGGGGTCCCCATATGCCAGTGAAGAGACTTCATCTCTATGTTTATATGAAACAGTTATTGTAATCTGAATATATATTTTACAATCAAATTGAATGTGTTTTTAGGCATTTGGCTTATCTGAAGCTCCCGAGTAGTGTTTCAACAGGAACATAATATAGAACATAAACCAGAGTATCATGACTCACAAAAAAGGGAAGTAAAGTTAAAACATTTAAAAGGTCATATTGCATTTTTAGATGATGCAGAAACTATTTTATATGTTCATAACAGTCAATTGGAAGTGGTGGAATTTTCTCAGTAATTTGTGAAGCTAATTAGTTGACACACTGAGAAATTCAAGCTATAAAGCATACCATAGTCAAATCAATGATAATAAGAAATAGTTTTGATGATTTTTTCAGTGTTTTATTGTTCCGTACAGGCATACAATAATATTGCAGAAAATTGATTTTCTGTGGAAAAATTACCCTGTTAAGTGTTGTGTTCATCATATTGGAAACCAATGAGATTGTTATAAAGAGCTAATAAATAGTTCAAGCCATATTAGCAAAGTTCTTTCCCCCACAGTGTTAAACTCAGGCTATTAAACTGGATTGTGAAGTGGGTCAATGATCCAACCCCTGAGTTTCTTACACAACGGTCTCCTGTGAGGCACGCTGCTCTCTCTGAAGTTATTTAGAGTTGACAAACCATATCACCTCTCAGGGGGTGGATAAGTCCCTATAATGTACATTTTATAGTTCTGCAAAAAACATTATGTCTTTTTATTATCATTGATCTGTGCATACAACTTCTATTGAGTTAAATATGAGCTTTGTGGACCAAAGAAAGTACATACTAATATTGTAATATATTATGTATAAACAATTAAAAAAAACAAAGTCAAAATGACTGCCAATTAGAAAGGACAACTTTTACAGATGTTGTATTTTCTTATCAAGTGTCAGGCCCCTGATTTCATCAACAGGCTCTGATCATCGTGACGAGCTATAGCGGTCTTTCTCCATAATGCTCCTCTGCAACCTCTTTTCCCGCTCCTGCCCAGAAGCTTGGCTTCCTGCTCCCAGGGTCACTTCTGATCTACCAGAGCGGTGTAACTTTCTGTCTGCCTGCTGGAAAACACCTATGCCATAAGAAAAAAAGGTGAGAAAAGCTGGGACCTCCACGTACACATGCTTCACCCGTTGGCTGGGGGGCTGCACTCCAGCTCAGGCCCCTGCCTTTCGTCCATGTCTTTGCTATGCTGCACTTGTGCTGTGCTTGGCCTTGCACCATGCCAGTCCTGACCTTGCCTTGCTGAGTTGACTTCCCAGCCTGATCTCAGACGTGCCACATCACTACAGGCTGTCTGGTGATCAGTGGGCTGTGGCTGACCCTGGACCTGTTCTGCTTTTCTCAACTCCCAGCTCACTTTCCCTTGTGGAGCTGCCCACTCCTGCTGCTCCCTGATGCCAAGGTGCCATACCGTAATTCAAGTACATACTGACAAAGGACAAGTCTAATGACAGAGGCCCTGAAAGAAAGATCTTACTTACTCTTGCCTCAATCCACTGTGGGCAATCAAAAGTTTCAACTCCTTTCAGAAGACACTGTGAACCGCATTAACCAGCTCTGGGAAAAACCGTATCATTTATCACAGAGTGAGCATACCAAGAATTAGTACAATACATTGAACAAACAAGGACCTTGAGATGTCTTTTGCTATGGTATTGAAAGAATGGCTTACAAATGTCCGTTAAGTAATTACATTAATTACAGCTTCTTTCCTATCTCACAGGAAACATTCAAGTTCTGTTTGACACTTTCATACTTTCTTTGAAATCTTGGCCAGGCAGCCAGGGCAGGGGAGTGAACCTAATGTGCCCCTGAGAACCTGCACTGCACAAAAATTAATGTTTTAAAACATGAGTGGGTATTATGAGGGGGAGAGAAACCCCTCAGGTTGGTGCTTTGTAAGGGGACCAAGCTGCCCGTATCTGATCTGCCAGGATGACGAGCCTTGTGGCACCAGGCTGCAAGTTAGGCACCAGACATTAAACACTACTCATGTTTCAGAGCCATAGACAGAACAGAAGAATTATGGAACTAGTAAGTAAAGTAGATGATAAACTATCTGTAGAAACACAGGTAGACTCCTTTCTTGCAATGTGGAACAATTGTGGACTGTGGCCTGCTTTCAGGGCTGTCTCAAAATTGTTGATGCAGAAGATGATACCCAGAATGCAAACATGATGCAAACGTGCTGAGAATCCAAAATGTTCCCCTCCTTCTGTTCTCTTGGAAATCAGTTTGGCTACAGAAATAGGTTTTCTTTAATTTGATCCTTTTACTCCCATGAAAATTCATTTCTTTTTTCAGAACGATTCAACTTCAACAACTGTGAATAACATTGTAGTTGAAAATTTCTTCTCTGAGGTGGAATAGGTGGTATAAAGTTCCAGATGTTCAGGAGGAAAATGAGGGTAGGATTAGAGCTTCAAAAGCAAATGCTTTTTAAGGTCATCATATAAGTCATCATATGAAAGGCCATCATGTCAAAAGCTATAATAGATAGCTGCTTCACTGATCCTCCTCAATGAAAGCAATGAATCTATTGTCCTTAAACATGTAGATGTCACCTACAATTGGAAAGCATTGAATTAGAGCTTCACTGAGATGTCTGATTTTTCATGTCTATTTCTTATTAGGTACCCAACACTGAAGAAGGAAAATACTTCAGGTACTCTTCTTTAATATTTCCTACTGTCTGATGTAGTAGCCTCTTTGTCTACTGCATTGCCTATTATGAGGATCACATTCCGAGGAACCTAGTTCTTCCCCTTTTCTGTAGATGAGTGACACAATGAGTAAGATTGAGCATACCCCATTTCCTTGATTCACTTGGGGCAAATGTGCTCTATATTGTTGTGGCTGCTTGATCTGTCTCCTGTATCAATATTCACTACGGGCATAGAGTAAAGCCTGTGTGATGCAACAGAGTCACAGGTCCAGTATTTTAGTTAGTATTCAATGTATAAATTCTTCGAATAGGAAACAAGAAAAGCCCAAGAAAAATATGCCTTTAGAAACATTCTCCCAAGAACAAACAAAGCAGGAGTACTTCTTAAGACTAATCACTCGAAAAAGTCTGTCTGGAACTGCTTTCCTTTTTAACTGTTTTTATTTATAGACTTAATATTCATTAAATAATACACATGTATTTTCCTTCTCTCACTATTACAGATGCTGCACTTGAAATTGTACTGTAAGATTGCAGCAATTAGTTGTGTTCTGAAAAGAAAAAAAGCCCTCAAACCCCACAAACCACCCTTTTATTTAATCCACAGGGGTAGGAAATAGTTTTTTTTCTGTAACACAGATTAATTTCAAATTCCCTAATTTTCATTAAAGTTCTTATGCATGAGGTTGCTGCTTGGGTTTTGCTGAACTGGAACAAAGCTGGCAAAGAATATTCCAAGCTTGCTTTCAAGTCCGTTCTAGCAGCTAGAGAATGAAAAATGGTCTGCTGGCAAACTGTGGCAAGGGTTTCCTTTCCTTTCCTTTCCTTTCCTTTCCTTTCCTTTCCTTTCCTTTCCTTTCCTTTCCTTTCCTTTCCTTTCCTTTCCTTTCCTTTCCTTTCCTTTCCTTTC
>Ga0065711_1034660_pt1 | contig 23421 bp, 12 predicted proteins | sample Hoacrofraction12_FD_59098 | JGI IMG/M metagenome (GOLD analysis project Ga0065711, IMG submission 59098) | Hoatzin crop microbial communities from Cojedes, Venezuela - Epithelial fraction 12 v2 (version 2) | ecosystem: Host-associated > Birds > Digestive system > Esophagus > Crop | place...
TGGTATGGAATACCGGGCTCTGTTTGGCCAGGTGGGGTCAGCCCCCACCCCCCGGCTGTGCCCCTTCCTGGATTCCGGTGAAAATTAACCCTGTTCTGGCCAAACCCAGGACACAGATTTTCCCCCCTATTAAGAACTCAGTAACTAACACATTTAGAAACACCTTTAGAACTGTCTTGGCTGGCTGTGCTTTACCTTGCAACATAAAGAATATTCGAGCTTAACTAGTTTAGATGAACACAAATATAGTTTACTAGGGTAGAGAAAATGTAGCCAAGACACTGACATCAGTGAACTGGGAGTGCTATACAGAGATGCAGCTGATTCCCAGTTATGGTGCAAGACATGATCGAGTATGCACAATAGAAGTATCACTTTGAAGGTACTGAACAAAAAATTCCAGCAGGCAGGAAAGCACAGAAATGTTTCCTGGTTAAAAACCTGTGAGAGAAAGAGCTCTTAATTGTATGTGCTGTAAAAGTGTTTCTCGTTCTGTAATTCAGTAAACTATATTTGAGGTATTATAATCATGCCTTTTGTTTATCGTGTAATATCTGGTGTTTTCTTTTGCAGATCGAATTCATTTACCCAGGAATATGATTGAAAACAGTATGTTTGAAGAAGAGCCTGATGTAGTTGACTTGGCAAAAGAGCCTTGTTTACATCCCCTGGAGCCTGATGAAGTGGAATATGAACCAAGGAGCTCCCGGCTTTTGGTGCGTGGCCTTGGAGAGCATGAGATGGATGATGATGAAGAGGATTATGAGTCATCAGCAAATTTGCTGGGGATGTCCTTCATGAACAGCAGCTCGAGTCTCCGGAACAACATGTCTGTCTACAGACAAAATCCAAAAGGATCATGTTTGGTGCCCTCTACGAGGACTGTGGTGGTTTGCATAGCTGTTCTTGTGATTGCAGTTTCATTAATAATGGCAATTTATCTGCTTCCCAAATGTACCTTTACCAGAGAAGGCTGCCATTTAAAAAATCATACAATGGAACTCATATACCCTTTGGCAACCAATGGAAAACTATTTCCATGGGCAAAAATTAGACTTCCTCCTGATGTTGTACCACTGCATTATGATCTCATCTTGCAGCCAAACCTAACTACTCTGAAATTTGCAGGCTCTGTAAAGATAGTTGTTAGCATTGTCCAGGTAACTTGGAAGATTGTACTTCACAGCTCGGGACTTAATATCACCAAGGCAACCATTACTTCAGCAGGAGGACATCAAGCAAAGCCAGCTGAATTCCTGGAATATCCATTGCATGACCAGATTGCAGTCATGGCTCCTGAGGCTTTCCTTGTAGGACACAATTACACTGTCAACATAGAATATTCATCTAATTTAGCAGATACCTATTATGGCTTTTACAAAATTTCTTACAAGGATGAAAATTATAAGCAAAGGTATGCCCACAAATGCAGCTTCTCTCTTCTGTCATTTCTAGATTGTGCTTTGATAATAGAAATAACAAGGGTTGCTTTTTTTATTGCATGTTTCATACAACTCATTCCTATTGAGCAAAATCAATCTTTAATCTGCTTATTGATCTGAAAAATGTCTTTCATGGATGAGTTTAAGTCAGGGCAGCCTCTCTGTCAGTTAAATGTAGTGCAGCATAGTGGTTGTAGGTAGCGATAGTGTGTTTTTTTGTTTATTCAGTTTTAATTTCTCTCTTTGGAATTTCTTCCCACAACTCCCAAGTCCCTGTCTCCTGGCAGGGATTGAAGGAACATAGTCTTAGCATAGCAGGAGAAGATCAGGTTCAAGACCATCTGAGGAACCTGGACATACACAAGTCCATGGGACCTGATGAGATTCCACAGTCGTAAGGGAACTAGCAGATGTAATTGTCAAGCCAGTCCTAACCATGTTTGAAAACTTGTGGCAGTCAGGCAAAGTCCCCAGGTCTGGAGAAAAAGGAAACATCACACTCAAAAAGGGTAAATCTGTGCTTTTTACCAGGAAGATTAATGACCACCACCACCCACTTCAAATGGGCCTTACACTGGTCATGTACTGTTCATGGCATGAAATTGTCCATACAGGTTTTCTAGAAAGAAAGCAGTGCAAAAAATAAAAGATGGAAAGAGCGGTATGAATCAGTGCAAGACGAGGCAACAGGAAAGCAGTTTTGAAGGGCACAGAACACAACTACTAAATAGGGTAAAGGCATAAAACACTTACCAGCTTGACCTAAGAAAAGCTAAGGTTTAAAGCTTATCAGTGTTACAAATATTTGCAATGACAGAGAGTCTGTATGGAAATTCTAAAAATATTAATAAGGAGATATTGTTTCCTGAAAGGGGAGGATGGAACTATAATTGGCACCACCAACCCAACCTTTTACAGATTGACGATATAGGCAACGCTGAGATTGTATTTATTTTAGTAAAAGAAGACCCTTCACTGAGCTGTTGCAAACTTTTTCAGCAAGATTCTTTAAAGAATAAAACAGAGTATGGCAAACTAGGTCATGGTTTTCTATCTGCAGTGGCACATGATAACTATACACGGCTAATGTTTGAATTATTTAAGTCCCTCAACTGTAGCTCATCTTTAGAAAAATAATCAAAACACGATACTCAGTGTAAAGATAATTTCATAGACTATTGGGAAGATGCATAACGTAAGAAAGATGTATTTCTATTCTATTCTCTAAACAAAAAACTGAGATATTTTGTTTCAGATTCAGCACACGTCTCTGAGCATTAACAACAGACATTTAGACAAAAACTCTTATATTTTTCTAAAGTTTACTCCCAGTTTGCCTTTAAAACTTTGTTTATCTGGATCCTAGTGAGTATATGACATAGTGACGAAGTGTACAAGAAAATACATTAGCTGCAACATTTGTTTTTAAATATATGCAAAACCTGGCACATTCAGATGAACTGCGGAACATTAAGTGGATTCTTGAACCAGTCAGCAGCTGAGATCAGGAACTCTCTCCTTTTTACCACCATGTGTTCCTGTTTGTCCTCCTGTGAAGTAGTCCTTTAAGTGACCAAGAATTTTAAGAAACAAGTTTAGGTTAAATGATTGCTGATTTGTTTCAATTTGCCTGCATCTTTCATGAAAGTGGGTGTGCTTTACGGAGGTGCAAATGTAAATGACTGTTTAGATCTCTCAGGCAAAATGCAGTTGATAAGCCTCTTATGAAAAGGGCTGTTCTTGAGCTGCTTTTGCAAGAAAATGTTTTGTCTTCTAGTTTATTTTTTTTTTCCTTTGAAGATTTTTCTTTTTTTGTATTGCCACAGAACCATTAAGATCATCAAATATCAAAATAACTCACTGTTGCCAGGTGCATATTAGAGAAAAAAAAAAGTTGGTTCTTTTTTATGTTTTTATGCAGAATAGTTCTTTATTATTTGTTTTTCTTCTGTAAAATCCTGAGATGAAGGAAAAAAGAACCTTACTGCACTAACATCAAGATTTTTAGTGAGGGGGAAGAGAAGAATAAGAAAATGAAAGCAGGCATGGAGATTAATCTTATGAATTGTCAGCTGTGTGCCTCCTCAGAAAAGCTGTAGGTCCAAAAATGTTGGAGTCATGGTGCAGAAGAAAATAAAAACTCCAGAAAACTGTAGGTGGCTTGACAGTAGCATTTAAAAAAAAAAAAAAAAAAGTTGATGCAAACCACTGTTCTCTCCACTCTTCAGCTTAGTAAATACAAGACTTCAATTCGCAAACTTCTTGTAGAGCTCCCAGGGCTGTCTTGTACGAGCAGAATACAAGTCAGAGATGCTATTTAGGAAAAAAAAAAGCTGTAATTTCTGCAGCTAGTTAGTATCAAAATACTGGAGGAGAAACATAGACTTCAGAGGATTTCTCTTGTGAGATGACTAGCTGTTGGATTAGAGACAGGACAGTGCATGAATCCATCTACTAGCCAATAAATGGAGCAGGCATAGGATTGCATGGACTGTAGGAGCATCTGCAGGAGGAGGCATGACAGTTAGGTGAAAAAGCTTCCTTGTAGACCCATCTGCTGCTGAGGTTTCAAAGTTTTTATTTAGTGGGCGTACTCACTAATCTAATTTTTCAGTCTCCTTTTTGTTCCTTGTTACTGGAAACTGGCTGGCTTGTATTTTGTTGATTGCTCTGTAATTGTGTTATTCCAGGTGAGGATTTTTCTTTGTTAAGAAAGCAAAAAACAATCAAGCAGATTACTCCTCAAATGAATAAATTTGAGGGGTTTTAAAACACCTTTTGTCAATGAAACTTTTATTTCGACTGAACCAGCCTTGTCATCTACTGCTCAGAAAGCTTCTCCTATAACAAGCTGTTACATGGTTTGGGGTGAAAATGACTGTTCTGTCATAAGTAAGCTGATTTTTCTCCTTTTTGTAATTCTGAATTTACTTTTCTGTACTCTCCCCATTAGGTGGTTTGCAGCAACTCAGTTTGAACCTCTGGCAGCAAGGTCTGCTTTTCCATGCTTTGACGAACCAGCATTTAAAGCTACTTTTTTAATCAAGATCATAAGAGATGAGAAACTTTCCACTCTGTCAAATATGCCAAAGGTACTTGCTTTTGTAGAGGAATTATAGTAGAGCTGCTGCCTAAGTAATCTGTTAAAGTGCTTTGTATTTTGTTTTTGTTGCATTAATGTCCAGGGGATTGACATGAGTGGATAAGCTATAAAATGTATGACTTTATAATAAAATAACTGTCTCTTTGAGGAAGAGTTGAACTTAGTAACTTTGTAGAGAAAACAACTGTTCAATGCACTGTACAGTGTAGAATGTGATTGTGGGGACAGTTGAATGGCAGTTGAATTCATTTAAATGAATCACTATTTTGCAGGAGTTTTGTTGTTGGCTACACGTTGTCTTGACAGCCCTTAAAATTGTCTTTTGAGTTTTCTATGTCTACTGGTACTGCACGTGTGCAGAATACTGGACTATCTTTATCAATATTTTGTATAACGAGTAACAGTCTCAGTGAAAGATATGCCTGATCTTGAAGGATGTGTTTTTGAGCCTAAATGAGGGGAAGCAGGGTGCAAATAGAGTCAGCCCCAGAATATGAATGAGGGATCTGAAATTCCTTCAGCTAGAGTTTTGCAGGCAAAATCTTGTAAGAGTATATCTGCATTTTATAGTGGTGCTTTATGCCGTTAAACCTCTGGAGAAACGTTTGTAGAAGCCTATTTCACTCAGACAGACCAGCAAGGCTAACTTACTACTTAGTCTGTGTCTGTACTAGGTCAGAACATTGATTTAACCAGTAATTAAAAAAATTACACCCTTGGTGTTGGTGGGACACACATGTACACTGTGCAGTTTGGGTTCCAGAAGGTAGTCAAAAGCTCAGGTGCTGATGAAGCTACCCTGCTTTTGAGAACCAAGTTAATAACTGCAAACTTCTGAAATAATCTTTTTCACAGTGCATGAATGTTTATGTTCCTGGATCTTTAGTGATTCTCAACCTTTACTGTAACAGGATTGCAGCGCTTTACATCTAGGCCTAAGAGCACTTTATTAGCTTCTCTTTTCTTGACTGAAAGAAGAAACAAGTGTTTTATGTAAACAAGAAAGGGTGCTCACTCACTATCCTCTGCTAGGAGTTGGACAAGTGGCTAAGGCAGATTTATACAGCTTCCATAGTTCTTCACATGTAAAAAGTAAACTATGGTTTACCATTGCTGCATGTGTGCAGTAGACATTGCTGAGCTAATTCCATGTAGTTGCTAAAAATCTGTCATATTCTTCAGTGTACCTTCCACAGATGATGGGTACTCTGAAAGAACCTAACGTTCTCTGGAAGACCAGGGGTACTTTTGTTTTCAGCTCTTCTACTGCACCACACTAGCGTAGAATGTTTACTGGTACTCTAATTCTGGTATATACTGTATGTTCTCTTGCTCATTGCTGATGACGCCATTAAAAAGAAGATGAAAAAAGATATTCTGTGACAATTTTCATCCCTGTTAGTTGAGGCAGAATTATCTGATGTATGTTTGACATCTAGCATCTTCATTGCCAGCTTGGCTGATAATGATTGGCAGATGGAGTGGAGGCAAAATAACCATCAACCATTCTTCACTGTCATTTGTGGTTGGCTATTGAAATAAAATGCTTGGGGACAATTCAAGAGCAAGGAGGGTGTTTCCTGGGGTTGCTAGGTGCTGCTATTTCCATAGCAATGTCCTGTCAGCTGTTCTTTAGTATTTCTGCTGATGCCCGTTGTGGTAATAGAGTTCTCCAGAAGAATAAGCAAGAGCCCTCATGGTACCAAGCAGGCATACCTACTTTCTTTGTTTTCTTCCCACCATATGTGGTCATGCAGCACCTCCAAGCTGCCTTCTTCAATAAATGCTTTTTTGAGTCATTTAATCTAGCCTCAGTCACCTTCCTTACTTTCCTCTACTATTTCACTCAGATTTCACCTTTTCTGTGCAAGAGTTTTATGCAACTTTGCATGGACAGGAAGAAGTAATCTGGGAAACTGCTGCATCTGTTTGTGGCATTGGGCAAGACTATGAGATGTCACATTGTGTATTCCTGCAAACTATGTAAGTGGGTCACTTAATGCAGTGAACAGTGAATGTCAGTAGATATAAGCAGACTTTTCAGCCTTTCTGAGAGATTCTTCAGAGAAGCTACTTAGAGCTCAGTCTCTGTCTTGCCAAGAATTGCGACTTAACTGGTCCAAACAACATGCCCTGAAAGGACAACTCTGTATTTCTTGTTTATTGAGTTATTATTTGTTTCTAGAGAATCTTCCTCCAATTAGTCTGGAAATAACCGACTGTCACACCTCAGGACATGTGTATTAAATCAGGAAAAGGAAAAATATTATGTGCCATAGTCTTGCATCGTCCCATAAATTCTGCCTGGCGTTGGCAGTCCTGCAAAGTATATGTCTATGGGATTCTGTGCTTAGGAAGGAGCTGCTCCCCATCCCATGTGTCCCTACTCAACTCTGAGTGTTGTTACAAAGCATCTGGTAGCTCTTTCGGTGCTGTGTATACAAATGTAGTGTACTTGATGTATATGCACGATGAGGAATCATCCACATGGAGAAAACACACTGATGAACTGCCTTTACCATGAGGTCATTAATGCATCTCTTTCTTCCTCCTTAACTTCAGGACCCACTTACCTTTAAGTTTCTAGCCTTTCTTGCTACAGTAACATTCATTGTATTGCTCATTTTTCAAGGAGATAGACATTTGAAAAAATAACATTTGACATATGTGACCTTGTACCCATTCTACTTGCAGTGAAAAAGGCGTTAGTATTGCACATTTGTGTCATCCTGAACATTGATGCTATGAATTTTCCCTATTGGTCACATTAGATATGTGTTGTTTGGCTGTTCCTGTACTGCACAGAAAAAACCCATCTTTTTCCTATTCATCTTTCTCTATATTGAATTGTTCTTACAATGACTTGTGCCGCTCCTGCATAATGAATTACCATTTAAATTGCATCATGCCTCTGTTGCTTCTCTTGTTGGAGTTTGGATTCCCACTACTGTTTGTCATGCCACTTGAATTATGTTCAGATCTACTTCTTCCTCTTCTGCCTTGCGTAGTACTACGTGTCTTCTGCTCAGCTACCTATAGATGCCAGAGGCAGAAGGTCCTGTAGTTCCTTCAAGCTGAGAATTTTCCCACCTTCCCTTCTTGTCGGACTTTTTCATCATCTGGTTCTCTACTTTTTAACCCACCTTCTCTGTCTTGCTACATTTGTTCTTGGTATCAGCCCTTTTTCACTGAACTTCCTGTTTGTCCACTCTTCTCTTTGTAATGTTTACTGAGCTTCTTGTAGTGAGCATGTATTTAAAAGCATGTTAATTTCATCTGCGTTTTCTTCTCTTGTTCCCATCTCTATTTTAAAACTTGACTGTAATATCATCTGTACGATTAACAAATATTTGAGAAAGCTTCCAGATATGGAACAAAGATAATATAAAATAAAAAGACATTAAAAGCAGAGAAGTTGTACGTTTAGTGCTGGGGACCAAATGTGAGTTTATTTCAAAAGAACAGGTCAGGTTTAATTAGAATTTATCAAGAAGGTATAAGAACATACAGAGCAAGTAATGGACAACATCTCCAAGATAATTATGAATTTGTGTTTATACTGAAAAAAATATTATTTTCTTTTGTTTTGTCCCTGAATGTTATGCCCTGATAATTTGATACTGTGTAATTCCTCTTTTGGAGTTGTAAGAGATCCAAACATGTAGTCTGTTAATGGGTTCAGGAGTGGTTCCTTTGGGTTTTGTGATTTGTCAAGATAACTTTCATGTGTGAGTTACAATAAAATCCTTATTTTTGTGACTGTACAAATACAGAAATTAGACATAAGAGTTTCTGCGAGATAGTATGCTATCTCAAAGAGCATTTCTTGTATCAGTGATTTCTTTCATAATGGTACTTCTTTTTATATGCAAAGCTTCTTTTAACTGGCATGATTTTATAATTTATTTCATGTTTTTTGCCCCTGATCTAACAAGTGCTCTAGCACATGCTGATTTCTTACATTTTAGACGTAGCTGGAATTAGGTAGTCTGTTAGGTAGTGTAGGCTCCCAATGCAGTAAGTACAGACTAGTGAGCTGATTCTTGTGTGCATAAAGAAAGAAAACTGAAAACTGAATAAGATAGAAGTATACTGCGTTGGTGAGATCAGCACTAGGGTAGGCTCTCTTATGAAAATAAACATTTAAACAAACACCTGTTAGGAAAAGAAGTGGTATGGATTCTTCTGTAGTAACAGCAGGTCTTGGTAACAAGCTATGCTGAACAGAGAGACTTGTTAGTTTATCCATGAGAAGGTTAAATGTGAACTCTGCCATTTTCTATGAATACCTACATAGGCAAGAGATCTCAAGCAGGCCTTCTCAACTAGCATGTACATTGCTCATATGTCAATATATAGTGGCTGTGACACAGAAAGCTAGAAATAAACTGTGTGTGTTTGGAGCTTGTCATGTTTTCTTTTGTGGTTTTGCTTGGTTTTTTTTTAAATGGAGGTAACTGATTTTTGAACTAATTTATCTGCAGCTACAGCAAATTTTCTTAATAGGATCTCACCTCTTCATGAAGATGAAGCTGTAGTAAAGGCAGAAATCTATTAATTCACTGCAGGAATTCAACAATGGCATTCTGTTACAGGCAATGGTCAGACTAGATCATTATACTGATTATATCTGCAGGGTTAAAAATCTATTCCCCTTTAAGCTGACAGTTAAATTTTCAGTGGCAGTTAAATCATTGTTTTGAAATTATCTTGTCTAAAACTAAGGTTATAGTTGTTTTTTATATGTTTGTGGTTTCTGGAAACAAATTTATTTATGAACTTTCAGAAGGCACACTAACTACCATTCCTGTCTCCAGACCTTTACTATTCTGCACTACATTGGTTTTAAACATTTCAATTTATTCTTTATGTAATTTATGTGTGTAAAGGACTATACAGAAAAGCACTTTTAGGCATATAGCATGCCTTTCCAGAACTAAACTTAAAGAAAAACCTCTGCACTAAAAGCGATTTAAGATACACCATGGTATCTTACTTCAGAAGACCAAGCAGACAGTTACTTTTGGGAGTGCGTGTTTAAGCTGGACACGTTTTTGCTTTGAACTAACTGAAATCTTAGGTTTTCTTCACTTTTTTAGATGCAATCTCTTTTGAGTTGCCAGGGTGTATGAGGAGGGTTTTGTTCTGTTGTTTTAAGATAATGACTGTGTCTGCCTACATAGTTTTGAGGAGGCTTCTGGGACGAGATAAATATTTAGCTCACGCAGTACCAGTATTTTTAGTAGGCTATGCTGAACTGTGTCTCTGATCTAGTCTAAGGCTCTCTTGAATTAATGCTAAATTTTATGTTGACTTTGGATTATACTGGGCGTTTAAGTGTGAAGTAAGTTAGATTCATGGTTTCTCCAATAATGTAGTTATCTGGTAATACTGCGTAATAAAGGTTGACAAATAATTTTTGGGTGTATCAGCTTAACTGTTCCGTGTCTCTTTAACTTACGTTACATCATGAGTACATTGTGAATATCATCTATCGCACTAAACAGAACCAGAATGTAAAAATGATCTGCAAGTTTGCTTATAAATTTCCTAGTGTGAAGTATTTCTTTGATTTAACACTGATTCCTTGCATGTCTTAGTTTCTTTTTTTTCTGTTAAGAACAGTGTTTTCCTTTCACCTGCAGAAAGCCACAACTTCTGTGACAAATGGGATTGTTCAAGATGAGTTTTTTGTGAGTTTGAAGATGAGCACCTACCTAGTAGCCTTTGTTGTTGCAGACTTGAAAAACATCAGCAGGGAAAGTAATGGAAGTCTGGTATGTTTGTTCTGCTTTAATGTCTCTCTCAGCACTCCCAAGACAACCAGCTAGACAGAACAAAACAAAAAAATCCCCAAACCAGCAAGCAAACTCTGTCTTTTTAAAATTTATTTATTTTCTTGGTTTTATTGTACTCGTGACAGGTAGGGGATAAAAGGCATAAGCTACAGGTTGGTCTGACTTCAGGGCTTACACCAGATGGAGAAGACTTTTACAGCAAGGGACTCAGCAGGAAGTCTTGTTAACAGTGGAAATTTACAAAATCTAAAATTCCAGAGAGCTTTCAGAGCTGGAAGCTTTAAACTTTTAGTTTTAATGCTTCATCTGTGAGGAGTGATGTCATGCAGATGAAGAATTGTTCAGATAATGTACAAAAACACCCCAGCTCCCAGGGAAGCCTACATACTATTTCAAGCAGTGCTGCAAATATGTTCTATACCTGCAAAGATAATTCACCTAAAAGAAGGACAAACCTTCAGTAAAACAAATTTAGACTAACTTGAAGTCTGCATTTAGTCATTTGAACACAATGATTTAATTGTGGGGTTTTTGTTTTTACGAAGGTTCCAAAAATGAAACATTTAGTACTGTATGATCTTTGTCCTTCGCAGGACTATGGCCTGCAGGGTCAGTGAGCATTTCCTACAATGTGTGCAGTTAGTACTGTATGATCTTTGTCCTTCGCAGGACTATGGCCTGCAGGGTCAGTGAGCATTTCCTACAATGTGTGCAGTTAAAGTAACTAAAGAAAAAAATTGGTAATATTAGGAGATGCTTCTTAATCATATTTTAGAAGGTGCAGAAGTTTCATGGGAGCAATGATTTTCATGACTCTATCAGGAACTGCCCCGTTGTGGTGAAATGTCAGAACTGCCAGTACCTACCTAGAAAGAGCCAGAGGGAACAGTGCTAGTAGCACTGCAGAAGGAGAGGCAGCCCTTTCGTTAATATGATATGCACAAGTAAAGATACTGGTCTTTTGATTCTGACTTGGACAAGTATTTCTAATTATAGCCAAATAGGACATGTGGTCTAACCTTCTAACCTGAAAAGTTAGACCACTGCTTGCTTTTTTTTTCTTTTTTTTTTTTTCTTTTTCTTATGGTAACTCTTCAGGTCTCTGTTTGAACAGTATTCTGGTAAAACCTTATAGCCCATCTCTAACAGACAGAAAGCTTGCTTTGTTCACAATAGTGAGACTAGTTTGCATGGATTGTCAGAACTTCAGAGTTATTTTATGGCAGAGGCATGTAGGAGAGGAGAAAAAGGCTGAAAAAGACTGAGTAATCTGTTCTAACTAAGGAAAGTGGTTTTTAACTATGCTCTTCATTCATTCTGACCATGAAGCAAGATTTGGCCAGGCTAGGGAAGTCTGGCATACCTTTAGAAGGCACCAGACACAAAGGATCTAGCAATATATGAGCACTTGCCAGCTTAAATGGAGAAAGTTTAAGAATGGTCATACCAAAAAAGGCCAGAGTCTAGCTAGTTGGTTGTTCTGTTGCCAGCAGTGTCTGGTAGGCCAAGGGAGACTGTAAGAAGAAAGCACAGAAAGACATTTTCCAAGAATCACGTTCTCATAATGCTTCCAGCCATCTGCGGCTGGGCGATTCAACGGATATGAGAAAGAGTTTATTGTTATTGTACTAGATAGAGTCCAGCAGAGAGTTTCGAAGATGATTAGGGGACTGGAGCATCTCTCTTACGAGGAAAGGCTGGGGAAGCTGGGCTTGTTTAGCCTGAAGAAGAAAAGGCTGATAGGGGGTCTTATAAATTCTCATAAATATCTTCAGGGTGAGTGTAAGGAGGATGTGGCCAGACTCTCCTCAGTGGTGCCCAGTGACAGGACAAGGGGCACAAACTGAAACATAGGAGGTGTCAGCTGAATGGGAGGAAGAACTTCCTCACTTTGAGGGTGGCAAAGCATTGGAACAGGTTGCCCAAAGGGGTTGTAGAGTCTCCTTCTCTGGAGATATTCAGAACCCGCCTACATGAAGTCCTATGCAACCTGCTGTAGGTGAGCCTGCTTTGACAGGGCAGTTGGACTAGATGATCCCCAGAGGTCCTTTCCAGCCCCCACTATTCTGTGATTCTGTGTGATGAATGTTATAAGACAGCTTAGAATTGAAGTAAAAATCCTTTATTTTCATAACACAAGATTTTTCTCAACTCCTGAAGATCCCGGGGAGCTTTTATGTTTTGGTTTTAAGCTCAAAATTTGCAGGTAATAGTACTTTTGTACTTCCAGAAAGACTAGATTAGATCCTTACTGCTATGTGCTCGGTTCAAATTCAAAAATTAAAAGGTCACTCTATACATCTATTTGAAATGTCATTTACTTACTTATTTGTAGCATAGTAAGAGAGACTTTCTTCTGTTTTTAAATAGAACAGTAGAATTAGTCTCAACATATTTTGTGTTTGTGTATGAAAGAACATCCTTAAGCTGGAGCAACCTATAACCTAATCAAAGTTATTTTCTTGACACAGCCACTTCAACATGAATAGAGGGAGACTGTATCCTCCCAATTTTTATGAATGCTTCTTACATCACGTCTAATGTGGCACCCCACCTTAGAAAGTGGAATGGATGAGCTTTGTGGCAGTTATTATTTCTTGAGAGAATATCTTGCACATGATACTAGTGTTCTCATACTGATAGCCTACTTAGTTATAGATTACCAGAGGTATGCAGGGAGGGTCACTTAGTAACTCATGAGGGAGTAAAAAAGGAAATGGGTCAATTTCTGTTCATGTAGACCATTCTTGAACACCTTCCTAAAAGGTGTCAGACTTCAACTGTTCTTGCATACACATTGGTCTATTAGGTAGTCTGTCTGTATTATGACTAGTGAATATGTTGTAGCAAAAAAAATAACTCTTTGTTGACAGCTTTATAACTAGTGTTTGTAACTTATGCGTGTAACTCCCAAAACCATGTCCTGTCTGTTTCAGATTCTTCTGCCAACTCTCCTTGTACTTTTCAAGCTTTTGTAGTTGTATGTTTCAAAATATTTTCTCTTCTCTGTTTCGACTAGGTGTCTGTCTATGCCACACAGCAGCATCTAAACCAGGTTGGGTATGCACTAAACACAGCAGTGAAACTTCTGGAATTTTATCAAAAGTACTTTTTAATAAACTACCCTCTTGAAAAATTAGGTAAGTTCTATTGAACTTCTTTTAAGCAGAAGAAGAAGGCCTAATAAATTCTGATAAATGCAGAGGAGCTTCTGTTCTGGAAAAAAAGAGCTTTAAAAAAAAGAGGTAGCCTAAAATATCTGTGAAATAAGGTTCCCCCAAAATTATTTTAAAAATAACATTATGTGTTTGACTGAGTATGAGTATTAAGTAATTCCCAAGCTGGAAAGTTTTTGTGAGCTTTTGACACTGATTTGCTTATAGTTGTACATAACATCAAAGAAATGATTCAGTGTAAATTTAAGCTGATGTGCCTTGGTAGGGAGATACAGAATTCTCAGTCTGTGAACCATGTTCACCAGTGTGAAATCTGCAGCCTGACTTCTATGCATGTATTAGTTTGACTGGAAAGACAATGAAATGCTGTCCTTTAAGACACTACTTTCAGTAGGTGCAGCCCCATTTCCTCATTACTTGTGTGCATGCAATATCTATAAGCAGCGTCTGTGTAGGGCTTTAAATTGTTTGTGTAAGAGTGCCACTAGAGAAACATGCCATAAATCTATGGGGCTTCTATGCTTGAGGTGCGAACTCATGTCCACATCACAGGATTTAAATAATAAGGTTTTTGGGGATTATGTAATAGAATAGGTAGAATTGAAATACAGAATTACTGTAACTGGCAGTTTTCAAAGGCATCTTTCAAATCTTTTCCAGATCTGGTAGCAATTCCTGATTTTCAGTCCGGTGCAATGGAAAACTGGGGCTTGATCACCTTCCGAGAAACAACACTTCTGTTTGACAGTAATACTTCTTCAGCAAGGGATAAAAAGTTAATAACTGCAGTGATAGCACATGAGCTTGCCCATCAGGTACTAGATTGGGGAGGTCATTGTTAAATGTAGTGGTTTCTTTTTTTAATGCAACTCTGTCCTTAAATTCACCCCAGCCCTTACTGTGACTGGGTTGTGCATTGTATTGTACAGAATACCTGCAGGCGTATTTTCTCTAGTACGACAGGCAGAGTGCAACTCCATCATGACATACTTAGGGAGTTGTTCATGCAGAAAAGTTACTGTTGTTTTGACTGAGCTTGATTTTGCCACAAGATAAAGCTGACAATGGAAGGAGAACTACTATACTCTTTTGATTTTATTTCTGAAAAAGAATGATGGTTTTGGTCTTTCATAGTGGTTTGGCAATCTAGTAACTATGGAATGGTGGAACGATCTCTGGCTGAACGAGGGATTTGCCACTTTAATGGAGTACTTTGCCATGGAAGAGATTTTTCCAGAATTGCATGCAGTAAGTACTTTCTGTAACTACACTTACTGTACCTTCACTAAGATCTGTTTTTTAATGCTGACCATAAACGACTGATACTTATAAACGTTGACATTCACTTTGCGCACCAGGGAGATTATACTATATCTCCTCTACTCTTGCACTTTCATGATACTGGAAGTGATTTTGCAGGGTGGGCTTTGGAAAGGGTATGTTGGCTTAGTGCAGGTATTTTTTTTTGTTTTTGTGGGTGTTTTTGGTAGTAGTCTACATGCAGTCTTTGTGTTTAGTGTAGGTTAAAGCATTCTGTGCAAAATGGCAGGTGTTAAAATGTGTAGCAGTTTATATATCCAATTACAACTTAAAATCTTTATACCGAAAGTCCAGGAGTGTTGTTGACCAAGTAGACTTAGGAAGCACCAGAGCTTTAGGTTAGTAATTACGCTTGGAGTAACTCCTGTGTCTTTCCATCATTGTAGTGCTTCCTTTTGTCTGAATCAGTCTGGGAATCACAAATCAGGAGCCTTGGTGTAAAGTTAGCATATGGTCCCACCCAACGGATTCTGATAGCATTGAGTTACACTAATAGTCAAAAGCACTGCTCCCACAGGCACTTCTGTTTACACATAAGGCTGAAGGATAGAATCTTTTTGGTGTAATAACCTACTGATCATTTAAAAACTCACTCAGGTACTAAGTGACCTAGCTTTTCAGACTCTGGAAAACATCAAGGATTCAAACTTGATCTTTCCTCTCCAAGAAAGCGATACCAGCTACTGCTGTAAACCATCCCTGTCACTGAATGCAGACAGAGAAATAAAGATTAGTGAAACTAGACAGAGGGGGCAGTGGAGAAAGATTATTTTTGCATCCTGGGTGAAAGTATCTCCTAGGAGAGGAGATAACTGGGCTCCGGAACCAGCTTCCAGGAGTGTTTAAGTGACTTGCATTAGTCATGGATTTAAAAACCTGACACATATTGACTGTTTCCTGCTTGCTGGATTGTGTTCTTCTCAGCGTTCAGAGTGAGTGTGAGTTTGGAGTTCCTAATGCACCCTTGTTACTGCATTAAGTAACATGGATTGCTAACTTGGTTCAGTAGAAATCTGTCCTGGCAGCTGGGTGTTTAAATAGCTTTTCAGTTGGCCTAGCTTGGTTGTGGAGTTGGATGGCCACTGAATGTATGTTTGTATAGCCACTCTGCTTGTTGGGTGTATATGAGGTGAGAGGAGGACACGAAACTAGTGTAATGTTTTAACAAGGACACGTCTAACACTTGCATACTTCATTCTGAAAGATGCCTGACAAGATGCCTTCACCAACATCTCATTTCAGTTGGTGATGTCAAAATGTTTTTTGGTAAAAATAAAAAAAAATCACTCGGAACTTCCACATTCAAGAAGAAAAGCTTTAAAGTTTTAAATTTGAGGGGTACCTTTGTTGTATCATACACCGGGTTTTTTTGTTTTGTTTTTTTTAACTCTCTACTCTATAGAGGATGCTGTTTAGACAATTGTTTGCTCAAGTCTGAATGAAATGAAATGGACAAATAGCAATACAAACAGTTTATTTTCGGTGTTTGGGTTGTCTCACTTTGGTAACAGTTTGTTAAATTCAAATATCTTCATTCTAGAATAAAAGAAGGAAGAGACTATGGTACTAGGATCACTAGAGAAGATTATGTTTACATTCACACAAACATCACTGTAGAGAGTAATTTCCCTAGACCTCATGCTTTAATATTAAAACATACTAAAGAAGTCATACTTTTGTGTTCCCTTCTTCCTTTAAATGAATCGAAAACATTGATAAGCCAAATCTGAAATGTGACACATACTTACTTCACAGGTACATTGTTTTTCTCTAGTGCTGGTGATGCATTTACCTGAGGCGGGAGCTTAGGTGTCTGGATAATGATGCAAACTCAAGAGTGAGATTCCTCTGCTAAAACATGGCAGCGAAAGAGTAGATTTTACAGGTGCTACCCTGACCACTCTTTTGCTGCCTCCATTGGCAGGAAGGTGAGCAATGGCATGTTAGACAAATGGAAGAGCAAACCAGAGACAAATTTTTACTATTCTGCTTGCCATATATGTTCTAGATTCTCAGACACTTACAAATGTTTCTCTTCTAGGATGAAGATTTCCTTAATTTGATTTTCAAGGCTATGACGAAGGATTCCTTGGATTCTTCGCATCCAGTCTCTTCTGCTGTTCAGTCATCAGAGCAAATTGAAGAAATGTTTGACGCACTTTCTTATATCAAGGTAACTTATAAAAAAAGTTAAAATATTTGGAAAGTAATATACTAGCTATTGAAAACATGAATGTGGAATCATGATTAAGTAGGCTTGTACTTATGATTGTTTGGGTGTAATTTACACCTAGCACAAACAATGAATGACATCTCAGTAGAGTTTCTGAGCATCTACATAGCTTTTAATTAGGAAACATGATGTATGTGTATTTGTGTCCTTACTTAACATCCTTTCGCTTGGTGCATGTTTCAGCACAAAGTAAAATACACAAAAAGATGTAAGAGGTGAGCCAGCAGGTGGAACAAAATATCCAGTTAGGCATATATTCTTCTGATAGCAGACTGTAACAAGTGCTTAAGAAAAGATTAACAACAAGGCACTCACTGAAGCAATCGCTCCTTATTATACTCTCTCTGCTTCTTGAAAACAACATTTTAGAGACTTCCTGAGATGGAAGCTTGCATCTGGAATGTAAAATTATTTCACTGCATATCCTGGTTGTCTGCAACTTGATTGTTTCTAAAGTCTGGTGAATGTTGTGTGTGAGGTTTGTGTTTTTAAAGCCTCACAGTGCCTCACCTGAAGAAGCATGAGAGAGCTGTATTTGCCAATTTTTGTACTCGTGTTGTGTCAGATTGTAGGTACTGTGTCCCATGATTTTGGTAGTGCTGGAGGAACGTCTTTTATACCTTTTGGATTAGCTGTTGTTTTTTTCCCTGCACTAACTGTATATGCTTGTACTTTCCTCTAATAAGAAACTATGGGGACAGCTAGTGATTTCTGAAAAACAGTCAAATACTAGATCTTCCTCTGCTCAGTGGAATGCAGTTCCCACAGCTGTCTTGGTTTGTCTCCACTGATTTCTTTTTGCAAGTCACAACTGGTCAACACGTGTTGTCTAGCATCCTTGAGTAGTCAGAGATGCCAAACGGACCTATAGTAGTGATGTGCTTCCGTCTGTTCTGGTCTATGTTTTCTAAAGGTCAAGAACAGAGATCTGTGATTTTCAGCTTCCTTTGGTTGTCAGATGGCTTTGATTTCTTTCCCTAAACTGTATATCAAAAGGTTTGGCTGTTGTTTCATACTTCAGAGTTGCTGTTTCAAGCAATTCCCTTTTTGGTGAGCTTCTGGAAGCCATGCATCATGCACAATCACGTCTGTAGCCAACTAACTTCAAAGATAACAATTCTGTCACTCTTTGCCTGATCACAATTCTATATAATTTTAATGGACATATTCCATAAATTGTTGGGCTGGAGTTTCAGACAATGTGTAAAGCTTTATGTTTGGAAAATTACTTTATTACTTTACTGCTACTAACAAGTATGTGCACCTTATCAATACAAATGTGGCAACCTACAGCTTTGAGTTTAGGAGGCAACAAATGAGAATTTTTGCCCTTGATTTGTCAAAAAACAGATTTTCATAACTGCTTTCTGTGTTTTAGAGACTTTTATTGCATAGCTTTTCATTCAGGCGTTCAGTCTCTGTATACTGCTACTCTTGGCCCTGTATCTCCTGGCAATTTGAGTGGGAAGACATTGCAGCCTGATCCCTAATCAACTAAGCGTAGTCTGTTATTGAATTGTACAACTTAATTTGTTTTACTGTACTACTAACTGACACAGATTAGTAGGTGGCCTCTACTTTTTACTGTCTGGAATAGGAGTTATTGTACAAAATTATTTTTAGGCTGGGTGTTTCCAGACTATCAGTAAAAGTAAACAACCAGGGGTGGGACTATAATCCACCTGCAACAACTGAGTGTTTGGGAGGACATGACAGTAAGAAAAACAAAGTAGTAGAGCCATAGCTTAGGTATGGGTGCATGTAAGAGAGAAGATTATGACCATATTATTCGTAAGTATAGTAAGGGGTATTCCTGCAGTTTCATGAATAATTAAACTAACAAGACAGCCCTCAGTTTCAGGCGAGATGCTACTTAAATTCCAAAACTTGAGTTTGGAATGTGTAAGAGCCACACATGCTCTCATTGAAATCTTCCTTTTAATTTTTTCTTGATCCTTTCTCGGAAATATTACCACAAATACAAAGTGGACCTCTAAGTTTTGCACTGTCTATGGCTGTTCATCTGCATTCAGTTGTACAGTATGCAAGTCCTCAGGCAATTTATTTATTGGTTCCTGTGACACAGAAGCATTTGTATGGAAAGAAAATGGCTTTCAGCTATGTTTAAAAAAAGCAAAAACTAAGACTGTCTGGCTGCATATTCGTGGCCACTTTGGTAGTAGACCTAGTCAGTTACTACTTTTTTTAACAAGAACATGGCTGTATTTAAGCACTGTCAAAATGCACTTGTCCTTCTATAGTCAATTCCAGCCTACTAAGTGTACCTCATCTTTTTCCTCTGTTTTTAGGTTTTTGATATAGCTGCAAATCGTATGACTGTTAAACATTGTCTCACAAGTGCAGTTCTGTACCATTCAGCAGAGTATTGCTAATGAAACATGGCAGCCAGTAGAGACTTATGAGTAAGGAGGCAATATTTTTTAGATTATGTTAATTGGAAAAAATTTCAAAATCTATTAGACTGTTTTGTAACTGCATGATAAGCCTTTGAAATATTAATTTTTCTTTTTTCCAAAGCAGCTGGAAAAAAAAAATCAAACTGTATTAGCCTTTTTTGTAACTGTATTTGGAGTTTATGATACGTTAAAAAAACTCTTTTTCCAACCAATGAGTGGTAAGGTAAGTATTCAGATGATAGTGTCTGGGATAAAATCTGACAGCTTCTGAGTTATTCTTGCACTGTGGAAGAGCTATAATATGCATATGCTTCAACGAGTTCTGTAACTTTACCAATTTTCTTTCTTTTTTTTCCTCCCTAAAGGGGGCTTCCCTTCTTTTCATGCTGAAGCATTTTCTCACTAAGGATATTTTCCAAGCTGGCATTGAGGTATACTTGCATAATCACAACTATGGATCTGCCCAGAGTGATGACTTGTGGGACAGCATGAATGAGGTATCCATCTTTGATATGCTGTTCTTTTATTTTCACTTCTCTAAGTGTCTTGTAAATTTTTACTTATTTCCTTGTTTATGAAAGAAATAAGCTAATACACTTCAGGTAAATACTCTGAAGTTACTGCTCATCATAGCCCAAAATTCTGTCATGTAGATATGCAGATTCCTGTAACTTCTAGGACTCCTCAGTCTGTCACCGAAATCGGGCATAAAACTTCTTAACACCAATGTGGCGTTAAAAAGCAGAATTCTTTATTATGGCACCGGATGCTCAGGGGATCGCTCTGCCTAACATGCGTGCCGTATGTTGCCTCACTGCAAGCTTATTTGACCCTGTTACATACATGTGCATGAAGTTTTCTGCAATGTTCATACATACTTATTCTATTTTCTGGAACTAATTATCATATTTGCATAGTCATTACACGTCTTCTGAGTCTGAGTTGGCTCACTGAGCAGTTTGTGGATTTCTCAAGTTACTTAACTTGGTTTCAACTGGTGTCTGCTGGCATGCCTGCATTTCTTCAGGATGTGTTTCTTCAGGATGTGCTTGTTGCATGTTCTTGGGTGTATTTTCACCTGAGGCCTCTGATAGTCAGTCCTTTGTTTCTACTTAATCTTTGTGAAGTTCCTTATTATTCTTATACACCATGTACCCCCTTGTACATCACATACCCTCCTATACATCATGCATCCTATTTTACAGCAATCCCAAAAAAGCACTGGAAAGGGGTAAGCACTACCGTGCATATCTACATTGTGTTCACACGTCAATGCATACATATCCTCTCTAGAGTTCCAATGTTAGCATGTTAAGACTAGGATAAAAATAGTAATCTTAAATGCAGGACAAAACTTTACTTCCAAGGAATAGCTGAATTCAACCTCTGTAGGGGTCTTGGGATACTCTCTACTAGTGTAACTTTGTTTCAATGCAGTGCTGGAATTGGAGGAAAACAGATTGTGGGGACAATTTAATTCAACAGCTCTCAAATCGTAAGGCAGTCATGAGGCTGTGTCTGATTAGTGTGGGTGTGGGGAGACAGAATGAGGGCACAAGAAAGCAAGGGCATGGGGGGGAAAGAGCAAGGGTGAGAGCTGGCAAGGCTGTGGGAGCCAGGTGGGGTGGGGGCGAGAGGATGCATCTGAAGGAGGGGAGAGAGCTGGCAGGAAGGAGAGGGGGGGGAAGAGAGGGAGAAGGAGTGAGGGAGAGCAAGGAAGGGTTGATGTTGGAAGAGTGCAAGGGAGATGCTTGGAATGCTCCCAAGGGCACGTGAAGGGGAGAGAGTGGGAAGGAGAGTGCAAGGCAAGGAGCGTGCGAGAGGGAGGCAGTTCGTGCAAGAGACAGTGTAAGAGAGAGGGTAATCCCAGGAAGAAAGAGCTGCTGAATATCTCCAGCGAGTGTCAAGGTAGTTGTGTAAGGAAAGGAAACAGATTTCCCCGTGATTGTGTGTACTGCATGCTGTGTATTAAAGTCTCTGAAATACATGTGAGAGGCCCTCACAGAAGTTGAGTGATAGGCAGGATACTAACTTAATGTTTACTTTTGGTTCTTGGCATCTACCTTCTGATACTGGAACTTCTGCAGAACTGGAGCCGCTGTTAGTTACGGTCAGCTGTCACAGGTGGCCAACCTGTACAAGTATTATTAAGTGAATTGCATCCAACCAAGTTAGTAACATCTAATGTCAGAACTCAGTGTGTGTTTCCTATTTTAATGAGGAACAACCCCTTGTATTTGGTGCTAGTTTGGTAGTCACCAAATTCCTGCTGACGCCAGGTATTTAACAGCATTATCTGGCACAAGTTGCCCTTGTTTTCTGATGCTGGTTTCAAAGGTTGCATTTTCCACTGTGTCCGTTTCTAGCTGCAGCTCATTCTGTGCCTGAGTATTTGGTTTGTTTTGTGGTTTTTTATGTATAAGTGTTAATGCTGTTAATTTTGTATATTCACATAGCCTGCTGCACTTTTATACACTTTCATATTCCCTTTCTCCAGAGACTCGTGACTTAGCTGGACTAGTCTGGTATTGCAATGAATTAGTTTAGCTTTGAGCTTTTATAATGCTGCTTCCCAGAGCAGGTATCGTATTTTCTGCACTACTTTCTTTCTGCTGATTTTCACCTATTGCCTCTCTGAATTTACTGAAATATACTGTCCTTGTGTCCAGTTTCCTTAGTTTTCGTATTCTTTCTGTCTTAATATTTCTCTTTTTGTATTTTGAATTCTTAGTTTCTCTTGCTTTCTGATGGTCTTTCACCTTCAGATTCTTAGCCAGACTGTTGGTTAACAGTCAAATTTAGACAGGCTGCATCTCTGATTACTTGCACTCCCTTTGTATCAAAAGTTTATCCACTCTAGGAACTTGATGGAAAGACTTTGCTCAGTATTATTTTCCCCGAGTAGATGTCTGAATAATCAAAACTATATGAATTAGATGAATCTGAGTAGCTCACACAAAATATTGTATACCTCTCTGATCTTTGAATGATACCATTATTAGTGTTGTTGAACGCTAACCAGTGCCCAGATATGGTGAAAGTTTCATTCAACGTTTATCTTCATAATACAAGAGGTCATATCTCTGTCTGGACCTCTTGATTCTTCCCCATTTTAGAAGGGAACTATTTCACCAGGTCTCCCTTTATTGACAATTAAGTTGTTAGAATTATCATGTATTGAGATCTTTGGTATCCTTCTTGGTTCTTTCCCATATTTATGGTAATAGTAAAAATGAATCTATGATATTCACCAAATTGACTTGCTTTTTTTCCCATTAATTATGCCTAGGCTGAATGTGTCTGAAAATTCCAATCATAAAAGTGGCCTTTTCTTTGATCTTAAGTTTTCGCTGTCCGCACAGCAAAATGCACAATCATTTCTTAAGTCTTAACTTCTCTGTTGAAATCAACAATCATAGTTGGAGTGAAGATGAGAAAACTGCATGTGAGTTAAAAGAAAAATCTGTAACACAGCAAGCCAAATTTTTGTATACCTTGCATAGAAGGAAGAAGGATGAAGTAATTTTCCATGCATTGCTTTAACTGGAGTTAGGAGCCGCTCTTCAAAGAACATGTATCAATAAAACCAATTAATGTCAATAAAATTTTTGATATGAAATTATGAGCGTATAATTTATAATAAATTGGTTTAATTTCAGGTGATTGGGGAGGGTTTTATTTTGGAACAGAACTATTTCAGTGGAGCAAATTTCAAATTTACTCATATCTCTGTACAGATTAGACAGAAATCTTTCTGCCAGTCTTTGGGTGGCCTATAACATTAGCACAGAAAGACTGAGATGCAAAACAGCCAAGTTGACAGGGTGCAAGTATTAGACTCAGTTAGGTTCCTGACCTCTCAACACTCTTCTCATCTTGGGTTTGGGGTTTTTTGATTTTTTTTTTTTTTTTTTTTGACTGGCTGGCATTGA
>Ga0065711_1034661_pt1 | contig 23421 bp, 14 predicted proteins | sample Hoacrofraction12_FD_59098 | JGI IMG/M metagenome (GOLD analysis project Ga0065711, IMG submission 59098) | Hoatzin crop microbial communities from Cojedes, Venezuela - Epithelial fraction 12 v2 (version 2) | ecosystem: Host-associated > Birds > Digestive system > Esophagus > Crop | place...
CATATAGCAAAAAAAAAAAAAAAAAAGACTGCCCAAGTTAAAAACGCATAAAAATACTTCAAACAAGAAGCAGGAAGTTGAAATCTTTATTTTCCTTTCAATAGGAAGCTTTATTGAAGTGGCTCCTGAAATCAGTAATGAGGCTGAGCTTCCTACCAAATATGATGAAAAAACGTGTGATGAAACAGCACTTCCAGAAATTGAGACAGACAGATGCGATATTGTCACACAGGACTTGCTGAAGGAGTCTGATGACGTGCAGTTGGCAAACGATCAGGGTGTTGAAAGGGAAGATGATGGTAAAGATGCAGCAGATGAGTGGCAAGACATCAGTTTGGTAACTCCTTGTTATTTGTTTTGTGCTAGTAATGAAGGGCTCTGTCCACAGATAGTTTTTAAGGAAAACTGTTGGACAGCTTCTTACTGTTTCATTGCTTTTCTCATATATGTATTTAATTCTACGGGAACTGATTTTTCATTAATGACAATGGTTAACCATGATCTCTCTGAAATCAGAGGAAAACTTTAATCTTTTAGCACACTAATGAATAGACCTCTTTCTGGTCTTATAATTTACTGCATTAGGGAAGCAATGGCAACTTCCAAGTGTGAATTAAAGGAGCATATACGACTAGAATAATTATAGTTGGAGACTTGGTGCTTTGCTTAACTAAGTATACCTGAATTGTTGAAATGATGAAAATCTTGTTTTATTTTTCAGGAAGAACTAGAAGGATTAGAAAATGACCTTTCTGCTGAGCAGAATATGCTTCAGGCTCGAAAACAGCAGCAGGAACGCGTTGCTGCTTCTGTAACAGGACAGATGTTCTTGGAAAGCCAGGTAGTAATTGTTGAATCATTTTGATTTGCTATAGGATGATGTGGTGTTCCCCCTTCCACCCCAGTCAAATATTTTCTCAAAAGCTGTTAGTAATTTTGCTTAATTGTAGGTAGAGGATATTTAACTGAGGTTAAATAATGTATTCCATAAAAGCGAATTGTGTAAAAATGCATCAAAATACATGTATATTGAAACACCACCCAAACAATGACTGGTCTGCCCACGGTTCCCTGCTTGATGTGAATGTTTCTCATATGCTTTCATAGTATTTTCTGGGCTGAGGTGATGACGGATTTTTATTGTTTGGTTGTGTTTTTTTGTTTGTTTTTAACCTGCATCTGTGTTTCATGGAGCCCACATAGTTGTAGTGCATGGACTTTTCTCCGTGTTAAAGTAGTGATTATGGAAAGCACAATGCTTAAGTATGCTTGTGTAATTAAGATAACAGTTTCTCAAACTGTGTATTAAAAATGTGATCAAGTAGTGCTTGACTTACGTGGTACTATCTGCCTGAGACGAGTAAGTGGGATTTTCCCCTTCACTTAACTATGCTTGGCGTTTTTTAGCGGAAATTAAGATCTGCTATGAAATATTAAATACCTCCCAAGTGTGCATCTGGCAGTTCTGAGTCAAGCAGAAGTATAATAGAAGTTCGTGTTCCAGAAGAAGTAGTAACTGATTTCTCTCTGTCCTACAGGAGCTTCTGCGTCTGTTTGGCATTCCATATATTGAAGCTCCGATGGAGGCAGAGGCGCAGTGTGCTATCTTGGACCTTACTGATCAGACCTCTGGGACAATCACTGATGATAGTGATGTCTGGTTATTTGGCGCACGACACGTTTATAAAAATTTCTTCAGTCAAAACAAATATGTGGAATATTACCAGTATATTGATTTTCAAAACCAGCTAGGTAAGCCTCTGGTATTGATTTGTTAGGTGCAGTCTTTAAGAAGATACTGCTGCCATGTATCTTTTTGAAGTTGTATTTCCTACAGAATTTTGTGTGTGTTATTGCAATGCTTGTTCTTTGGAGAGTCTCTAAAGACTACTATTTGCTGGGTGAACATCAGCATGATTTTTCTGGCATGGTAGGAAAATTATATTCTGATGTCATCAGACTTACAGTCTTCTGGAAATGGAATTTAATTTTGTATGTATTGACACATATTAGAAGAGGATCCAGTGTAGGTATATGGTCTGTTAAAGTTTTTTGATTTAGTTAATACAGCTTTTTTTTCTTCTTTCGGATTGCTCTTGTACCAGTCTAATCAAATTGTTTGTAATTATGTTGAGCTATTGAATTTGTGTCAAGTAGTGCATTAAGGGAAATATGAGCCAGTTTTAACTTTTTCTTAAGCTTTGTTTAAGCAGAGCTCTGTTAAAAGACAGTTTTGACATTTTCAAAGTTGGGAGAGGCTACGGACTTTGAAATAATACATTAATGTCTTCAGCATGTAAAATTTCACATCATTTTTATGTGGCAAAAAATGTCTTTAGTTTCTTCTCCCAGCAAATTGAATGAAATATTTTTTTCCCCTACTTATACCTGTTTAGGTATGCTACTGTAGCTTACTTTGAAAGGATCTCTGTAAAAGCAAGTGTGTGATTTTTTAGCTGTTATTAATATAATAGACCAGATCTTTTATTTTTTTTATTGGGGAAAAATAGTTACTATTGGCCTTCCTGTCGCATTCGTCAGTGACAGTTGATAGATATCCTGAGTGGCATACCAATGGTCTTGATTTGTGTGCTTAGACACACATCCCTCCTCCACTGATTTCTTTTATTTTTTTATTCTTACATTTTAGATCTAAACTCCTAAGGCTAGTCACTGAAAATCAGTCTGGTTGCCTCAGATCTTATAGTGTACCAAGTAGAAGTGGCCAGCTGAGTTCTTCTTTCTAGCTGTTTCAGAGGCTCCTATGGTCTGCTTCTTAACTGCACGGGCACAGATCAAATGGCTTCCACCTTGGGAACACTTTCAAATAGCAGAGGCATTGATATTACGGACTGGCATTCAAAACTGAGGACTGGAATGTTTTTATTTCTAATTTGGGAGTTATAAAATGCAGGTCAGCATTAGATGAGAAAAGGACAGCAACTGGAGAAATATATGTAAAATAATATCTCTTAGCCTTTAGAAACCCTGAATTTCCCAATGGTCTTTATATTGAAACGTTTTAATTTTGACCAGTTGTATTTGCCAGGTTAGTACAACTATTGGTGCTTGAGCTAGTAGTAGCATATTAACACTGCTCCAGAATATGATTTAGAAAGTTCTGATATTGAAGGAAATGTAATTTTACAGAGTTAATGCCTTTGTATTCCTTCTGGGTTTTGTCTTTCAGATAATATATTGGTTTTTAATTAGTAAGAGAACAGATGCTGAATGCAATGGCTTTATTTGGTTTATGCACTTTCTTTTACAGGGTTGGATCGAAGCAAGCTAATTAATTTGGCATACTTGCTTGGAAGTGACTACACTGAGGGTATCCCAAATGTTGGTTTTGTAACAGCAATGGAGATTTTAAATGAATTTCCGGGGCACGGATTGGAACCTCTCTTAAAATTTGCGTATGCTTTGTCATATTTTGCTTTTTTGTCTTTCCATAATACGAGTGTTAGTGAACATATTTTTCTGCTGCTTAAGCATACAGCAAAACATATGACATTCATTAAGGAGACTAAATTAACTGTAAAATATGCGATTTCATTATATCAGTGTTTTAAATGGCTAGTAAATAAGGTGACATGTTGATACAGCAATTATGGTGAGACTAATGAAGACGACAGAACAGCTGTAGAACTATGCGACTGCCTCTGAGTTCACTGCAGAGCTGGATCCCTAGTGGAGTGGAGGTTGTTTCTTCCTGAGTTTGTGAGAAGGTGCTGTAGCTTGCTCATAGAGAAAAAGAGACTTGATGACTTGATGAGTGAGGAATGGATGACCTGGAAAGACAGACAGGTAGGCTGTGGGAAAGAAAAGATTTGAAGAGGGCCAAGTCAGTTCTGTTGGCAATGGCAAGGATGGTTATTCATTTGTTTTTTTCCCTCCTTCTCTTTGTGTACCAAAAATCCTCCCAAAATGATCATTATGTGTGGAATATCCTTCCCAAGTGAGGCTGCTGTTTGGCAGCTTATGAGGCATCCGGGTGATGTTTGCTACTGTGGCTTGCGATGGCTGTATTGACTATGTGTGTTTTGTCTCTTCTGCTTTCAGATTATGTGTCCCTTTGGCCACTTTTATTTGGAAATTCTCTACCTCATCTTGTGTAGTAAATGAAGTAGGGAGACTAAGGCTGTTGAAATTAGTGTGGCGGCTAAACTGTATTTTATGGAGGCAAATGAATACTTTCCTCTGTTTTTCAGTGAGTGGTGGAATGAGGCTCAGAAGAATAAGAAATTGAGACCTAACCCGCAAGATACCAAAGTCAAGAAGAAGCTGCGGGAGCTGCAACTTGCTTCAGGTTTCCCAAATCCAGCAGTGGCAGAAGCATACCTGAAGCCTGTGGTGGACGAGACAAGGGGTTCGTTCACCTGGGGGAAGCCTGATGTTGAACAGATCAGAGAATATCCTTTTACTGTGTGGCAGGACTTGTTAGCTGCAAGTACTCAGGTTGAAGTTCATAAGGCTTGTCAGTGATTCAGTAACGGAGTGTCAGATTCTTAACATCTCATTGGTGTGAGGGGCCCCCAGCACTGTCTGCATGCGCTCCCCCACAACGATACCGGCTCTGGAATGGCAGGGAATGCAGCCATGCATGTGTGGCACTCGGGGCTGCTCTGCCCTGCTGAGAGAGGGGGCTGCTTCACGTCTCTGTGTGCAAAGAGAGTCTCGTAGCTGGGCTGACTAGTTTGTTGTGCTGTGCATAGTTCTAGACTTAGGGTGGGATTGTTTGCATGCTCCTGACGTACGTTCACTGTCTTTCACAACAAAGTTTCAAAGACGAGTCAGAAATGGTGATGCAGTCTGTGCTTTGTCCTTGGGTTAGTCACTGCATTTCTTGCATCCGTTGCAGTTTGAGCTGCAGTGAATTGGTGAAAAGTAGATGACAATGCATGTACAGCTGACAGTGTTTTAAAGAGTAAATGAAACTTCATGTGTGTGCAAGTGCAAAAAAATAAGGTTTATTTATTTATAGGTATTTTGTCTTACAGTAGTACCATATAGCCAAAATGAGTTCTGTCTTCACTGAGATGGGCATTTGGAAATTATGATATTAGAGAAGAAGTTCTGTAACTAAGAGAAATGTAACAGTGTGATTAAGATACATGGTGTAATACTGGAACCATCCACATAAGTCAGCAGTAATAACTTAGAGTATTTTCTCTGGTTTTGTAGTGGCAAAAGCTTTGAAGTAGAGTAACCGTTCTCCAGACATTGTTTATTTGAGGAATTCTCACTTTCTGTGTTTACAAAATACTAGTAATAGCCATTTTGTGAAGCTCCTTATCTTTACTGTACATTCTGTCAGGATCACTTTGGCTGGACTAGGACAAAGATAGATGAAATCCTTTTGCCTGTGATAAAACAGCTGAACTTGCAGCAGGTAAAGTATAAAACCAATGTATAGTTTAAGGGTAACTGGAAAACTGTAGGAGAAGCATTTTGAAACAAGCAGCAAGGCTTTAATCTAAAATACGTATCTCAGAAATGGGTATTGGGCTGTATTCTTTTAATGTATACATTTTTAGAAGTAATTTAACTTCTTTAGACTTTGTTTCTTTATGATTTGTGTGGACTGTGAGGCTCTCTACATATGTAAATTTCAATTGCTGGTTTCAAATTTTGTTATCCATCAAGCACCTATCTCAAGTCCAAATTGCTGTTTGTTCTGGATGTAGCTGAAACTACACTTAACCTCAAGCACGTTTAGTACTTTTGAAAGACAGCATGCTGTCTCTAAAAATGATGTATAAAAATGCCTGTAAGATTTTGGTGAAGTGTGACTGACCATTGGGTACCACCCATACCCATTGAGGAGGAGTGCAGACTGAACTGTTATCAAGTGTCCGTTGTTAATACTACTCTAAGTTCCAAAGAAGTGTGCTGTCAACTTTAGTAAAAAGTGAATAGTGGTGCATGCTGTGGTACTGTGAAAGTAAGTTGTGAAACTGATCACCTAAGATCAGATTCTTAACTCCTTTTTCTGTAAGCAGGGTAGGCAGGTGTCCTGAACCAGTGTTCTGTGTTTTCTCTGTCACTCAAAGGGGGTACCGAAGGTACCAAAACCTGTAGTTAAGTCCACATACTTTCAGGTTGAGTGGAACATCCGTTGGAAGCATCTGTCTCTCTCAGACAATTTTAGGGAGAATATAGAAGACTGCCCTAGTCTATACAGCAAGCCTAGCTGTAGTTGAGTAACACAGACCCGTTATGCGTGGTTACTACTAGTTCTACTCTTAGATATACTGTAGCAACATGTGTTACAATGAACTTGAGTCAAAAGACCATATTTTGTTGCAGCAGCATACACAAATGTAAAGTGCACTTAGATCATTTGCTTGGTAAACATTGTTACCTAAACAGCTTGAAGCTAAGGATGTGTTTGTAAGGCCATGCTTAAGAGCACTACAGAGATTCTCCGTGTTAGGGTTGAAAATAGCAACGTATGTCTAATCAGCAGCAGCACAATGTTTATAAAATTTCAGTGGAGTTTGCTTATTCTTTAGTTTCTGTAAAGTTACTTGTTGCATAAGTGTAGCTATTACTATAATAGTGCATCCTGTTGTTCGCATCTATTTGCATACGTATTACTTTCATTAGTCCTTTGTCATGCTTTGATTTGGGATGCTTTATAGTGTAGCTAACAACTGAATTCCCATCACAAATGATCCAAAGGTGTTTCTCTGTTTTATTTTTGGTAGACTCAGCTTCGAATTGATTCGTTCTTCAGATTGGCACAGCATGAAAAACTAGCCATTAAAAGTCAGAGACTACGCAGAGCTGTGACTTGTCTGAAGAGAAAGGAAAAAGAAGAAGCCGATGAAATTGAGGAGGCTACTGCTGTTATGGAGATTGAACTTAAACAGCATGAGGAGAGGAAAGGGCAAAGTACTGCAGGTGGCACAAACCGTCAAGCTGTGGCAGCAGAAGTCCGAAGTGGAAAGAGAAGAAAACATTCAGATTCCAGAGAAGAACATTTATATGGAGGTGGTTTTATGGGGAATTTGCATCTTTCAGAAACTTCTAGTGACTCCTCAGTAGAGGAATCGGAAAGCAGAGTTTTAGGCAGGAGCAAAAGGAGTGGACATGTCTCTGCAATGGAGACAGCAGACCATAAAGAGAAAAAGGGGTGCAGTAGCTCGAGTGGTGAGGATGAAGAACTGGGAAATGTAGTCATGGTGACTGCCAAACCTGTGTTTGAGGGCAGAAGAAAGAAATCACAGAGTAAGAGAGGAAGAAAAAAGAAAAAGTCTTAAAAAAGAGAGACTCTGTATGTGCGGTTGTAATGACCTAAGCTTTGTAAATATTCTAATGAATTTTTGATAAAAAATAATAAATTGTCCCTACTTGTCATGCATTTTGTGTCCAGAACTTAGAGGAGGGATTTTAAACAATGAAATAAATAATTTTAGCACATTTACTCATAAAGACCAAGACTGGACCTGATACAAGTTTTCTTTTTTGAGATTTTGAGTTGAGCCAAAACATGATGTCTGTTTGCATTCTAACTGAGGCGAGATAGCTGTTAAAATAGCATGCCTTCTTGTTGCTTCCTTCAAACTTAAATGAAATTTTGAAAACTACTTGGGTTATTTCTAGGTGCAGAGAGAAGGAAAATCAGTTCAATGAGTTTTGTTGTCCTTATTCCCTTCACTAAGCCTGTCTTGAAAGTTTTATGCTCAAAGTAATGTTGCTCATTGAACCATCCGTGAGACAGTGCAAGTCCTCGTAAAACCTCATGGGAGATCATACAGCACAGTCAGTCCTTATGTAATCTGATGTGCAGTAATTGTTTGTTCTGAACGAGTATGTCATGTTTCTGGGCTCGGAGTTAAGTGACCATGTCCAAAGACAGAATTTGTCAGCAAAAACGATGTCTGGAGGAATCCACTGGTTGCAGCACTCATGTTTGATTAATTTGTGAGAGAAACAATGTGTTAGGCTCAGACCTCCCCCCCCACCTCACCTGTCTCTGGATGGTGGCAGAATTTATTTATAGCTCCTGGGGATTAAGACAGAAAAGCACTCAATGCTGCCAGTCATGCTTGTGTTCTTACATTACATTTTAGTCCTCATTCTTGCTTCTTTTGTCTTCTCATTTGATATTTCTACTTCATTTCTCGTTGTTCCATTGTTTGAAAGTCCAAGTCCGTACGATGAAGTTTTATGTGAAACATTAGCCTCCCCTAAAAGGATGAAGGGCTGCGGTGAACTGGGTAGGATTTGCTCCCTGTGGTTGCAGAGTCTAACACTTCATGTATAATGTTTCCTGGGGAAACCAATCCCTTTAAGTATTACTTTTGTAAACAATGATCATACTTTAAGCAAGTTCTCAGGCTGGACAGCCAGTTTACAGCAGTGTTTTATAAACTGTTCCTTAGTATTACTGAATTTTGCTTTAAAAGTGTAGATCGGGTCTCAGTGATATGTTTGATAATTTCTAAATGTAGAAGAGCTCCTATTAATTTCTTCTGCCAAGTGTGGTAAAGTACAGAGACTTTCAGTTCTCTGTAGGACTTGTTTAGTGTTCTTGTACAATAATTTATTTTTTTTCAGTGGCCCTCACAAACCCTAGTTGAGGTTGGAGTCTAATTTTGCTAAAAATTGGGTAAAGTGAGAGGCAGTTCCTGTCCATAATTGATTACAATCTAAATAAGAGAAGCCTTAAAGATACCTGTGTTTGTTCCCATGGCAGTAAGGGGTTTGCTCTCTGCTGTCAATGCATGTCTTGCCGATACAGGAGTGGTATGTGTGTATTCATGCACGCTGATGTCTGTCTCGTGGGATGAAGTGGGCTAGGGCTGTGGGGGCAGTGTACTTTGTTACGGCTCTGCGTTCCAACACAAGCACCCGTTTATGTACCCCTGCCACAAGTGCGGCCCTGCTGCTTTGGGAATTGCCCTCTGTGCTGGGAAGACCCTTTGACTCTGAAGGATGCTGTGTAGCTCCTCAGTTACTTTTTAGTAACAGCAAGTGGTTACTAAGGCTGTGCCACTAGCTTATTTTTGTAAAAAGTATCCCAAAGTTGGTTACTTTGTTGGTTGTCGCTCCCTGGCCTGGGTGCCTGCTGCCGTTATGAAACCTTCTCGCTGGCGCAGGGACGCAGTGCGTGGTGCCGGCTTGGTGTCGGTGCTGCAGCTGTCGGGATTTATTACTGCTGCTGGTGTGGGGATGTTGGCAGTGCGTGACGCGCGCTGCAGAGCACCCTTCTGCCTGGGAGGGAGACGACCCGGCGAATAAGGACTTCTCTGTTTGAGTACCATCTTTGGAAAGCTGCAAGAAATTCAGGTAATGTTGGCTGAAACACAGTGGATGCTAGTGGTATTTTACTTGTCTGTGTATTTTTCTCCAAATTCCTTTGTATTGTTTACTTTAAGCAGCATAACTGGCAAGTGAGCTGTTCTGCGCTGTCTGGTTACTTGCAGCACTCCTGAATTAGTATGGTAAAGTCAGACAGGTTGTTGTGGTGTTCAGTGTACTGCAAAGGTTACTTTTAGAAAGGAGAAAAAAAGCCCAACATAGAGGACCAGATAATACAAAAGTTTTTCCTTTTAGGGTGACCTTATAGTGCAGCATTGCTTGTCCTTCAGAATGCCGAGGGACTGGTTATTAACCCGTTATTTTTATCTTCTAATGGGAAGAAGATTAGTCTATTTTATACTTCTGAGACAGATGGCAAGCTGATGGATGTGTGTAACATTTACTGCTTAATGTCCCAGTAGTTTCTAATGCTGCTTGTTGTTCTGAAGATGCGCACAAAGACTTTGAATCCCAGCGAATGTCTTCTCTGTTCCCCGCGTAACGATGTTAGTATTGCTAAGTTCATAGACATAAATAGAATAGCGCTATTTTTGTTCTACAAGTTACAGTGAAGTGTAGAAGCCCTGTAAGTTATTCTTCACCTTCAGATAGGTTAATGGCTGCTGGTGCTGTGATGATAAGGCTGAACATTAAACCTGTTTGCTTTTTGTAGGGTGAAGTCAGGAGACGATGGTGCACCCTCTCTAAAAAGACGGGGCTCTTCTACACTGTCCTCTTTCGTCTGAAGCCTTGGGAGGAAAACCTGCCTAAGGCTTTGCACTGTGAGGAAGTTTTCTTGATATTCAGCATATGTTTTTACTTTGATTGCTCTGTCTTTCCTAATACTTTTTTTTCTCCTGAGTCTGCATGTTCAGTGTTTATATAGGCACGTACACGTTCTGTTCTGCATGTTGTCGTAGCTCCTGTGTCCTACTTACTCTCACGCCCAACCTTTACTAATGGATTGTTTCCTTCCCTTCCAAGTCAATTAATTCAAACAAGATTAGATCTTTTTAGTGCAACTTTTCTTCTCTTTCAGATGTTTGTTGCTACCTTTCCTTTCATTTGTTTATAAGCTTACCAACTCTGATTTAAATTGATTCTGATTTTAAAATGGCATGAAACAGTTTTAAACGTTTATCAAAGCTTTATTTTAAAAAATTTACTTGCTTTTTCCCTTTTAAGAGTAGAACAGTTGAACTAGTTTTCTACTCCTGGTTCTTTTATGCTTTGTATGCTGGTATTAATGTATCTGCATGTCTTTATTATCAATAAAAGTAAATTATAGCATAATTCCTGTAAAAATAATTTTAATTATTTTGTGAAGTTTTATGTGGGCCAAAAGAAATAGGTATTTTATTCAGGCAGGCTTGTGTTTCTCTGTCCCAGGTTTTGTGGTATAGTATGGATGTGGCATCACCACAACACAATAACCTACAAAATAAACTGATAAGAAAATTGGAAAGACAAGAAGGTAAAATGTTTCTTATTTCACCACATTTTCTTGTGGCACTTAAGCATGTTGTTAAGTACAAGGAACAAGGTGTCTTGCTGATGATGAGCTATATTCTCATTCATTTTTTCTGAAGAATTGTGTTTACGGCACTTGTACAGAAAATACAACAGATAGCGCTGTTGTAGTATGCTAGCTATGCAGTAAGTATCTGCGCTGCGGGCAGACTCTGATCCCGGCAGTTTCCTACCAGTGCCTGGCATCTTGCCTGCAACTGGTTCCAGGGAATGAAGCCATGACTACGATCAAGCTATTCAGGAGAGGTTTGTTTGTGGGGTGTCAGTTAGGGAGAACTGGTTATTACAAGCTTGGTTTTTGTCTAGACAGCCTCCAAGCTAATCTTCAGATACCTTCAGGGACAGCTGGCAGCTTTTTCTCTTAAGCAAGTTCATGGCTGCACATCTTTTAAGATCTGTGTGTAATTCTAACTTGAACAAAGAGCTCAAGTTGATCGTATGCAAAGCAGCATGATTTTTGGGGGAAGAAATACCTAGAAGTATAAATATTTAATATAGAACTACTAAAGACTGAAATTTTGGTGACTGTCATGTATTCTGTAGTGCAAGAGGGCTGAGCTGAAATTGCTCAGGCATTTCTGTGCTTCTGCAAGCTTGGCTCTCTACTATTGATACTCTTTTCATGCAGCATTCAGAGCAGGGAGGCGTGAATCTGCCTGTCGTTTTTTTAGCTTTTGGATTATGAAAATAAATTGAGTTCTGGTACATTAGATCAATGTATGCAAAATTAGTCAGTAGGGCAGAATCTTCAGATCAAATGCAGAAATATGTTCTACTTAGGTAGCAGAGTAACTGTGTTGATAGCAATAGCATGTGGTTCTCTTCCATGTCTAGAAACACTAGTTTAGGAGGATGACAAGACCTGGGTGGAAAATGGGATGTCTTTACAGTTTCATGGCCTTGTTGAGCCTCATGAGGAAACTTGGAAACATTAAAGGCCAGGTTGGACAAGGCTCTGAGCAACCTGGTTTAGTTGAAGATGTCCCTTGTCATTGCAGGGGGGGTTGGGCTAGATGACTTCTAAAGGTCCCTTCCAACCCAAAGCATTCTGTGATTCACCTGACACCAGGCTTTGCCATATTGAATTCCATGCCAGGTTCTGGAGGTGAAGGGTACTGAACCTGCTTGCATGGAGACTTAACATGCTCTCACCCTGAGCCTGTCTTCCTTGTTCTCATCCTTTTTCCTCTACCGCCTTCCCCATTCCCATTTCATTAACTTCACCTACCCAGTCTCAATCTCTGTTTCTCGGTGTTCTTATTCCAGTTCAGTTTCTCTGCAAGTTCCAGTCTGAGCTCTTTATATTCGGTGCTTTCCTCTTTCCTTCTTAATTGGCTTGTCTCAAGTTCTGTCAGTTAAAATGCCTTACTCTTGTTCATGATTCCCATTGCTACTGGTTCTCGGCTTACAGGTAGGTCGTCACCCAGGCTGATCTTTCCTCTGGTGTCTTCATCCAATCAGTTCTCCATCTCATCTGCATCGTTGGATGTCTCTTTTCTCTCATGATTTCTCTTGATCATTAGCTTTAACTCTCCTTGGCTAAACTTCTCTGAGATCAGATGCTGCCACTCCCGTCTTAATTTCTTGGGATACTAAATTACTTACTTTATTTGCATTATTTAAATTCACTCCAGAATAATTTTATCTCTGAGACAAAAGGAGTAGAGCAAGTTTGCAAAGTGTACTTGTCCTTGACACTCCATCGCCTCGGTTCACTTGGCCAGGGCTCAGTTTTTAATCCATAAATGTCTGAGAAAATGCTAACCTGGTAACCTTCGCATATCTCTCAGCATTTTAGAAGGGACATGCTCCTACTCACCCTGCTTGACAGATGTCCTAACTGATGGCAATTCCTCCCATCAGTTCAAGTCTCTGAGTGGAGTCCAGAGAGGTGCCCTAAATGGAACATAGTTGGAATGGAGGCAAGTGAGAAGCAGCCTAACCCTGTACCTTAGAAGTTAAGATATTCAGCTGGGAAGAGAAAGTGACTTAGTGTCTCATTCCTGTTTCCTGGGTTACTTCTAAAGACACTTCTTACCTTTCTCACTCCTTTCCCCACTGACACTTTTCCACTATAAAATGTGACAAACATCCTGGGACCAGAACTTGGAGCCCAAGTGTGCCTTTTCACAACTGAGTGCCCAATTCATAGCTGGGCTTTTCCTTGCTTATTGTCCTTCTAACATGATTCTTGCTATCCTGATTTCCTGATGGCCCACCTCTGGTGACAGTGGAGGGGAAGCACCTAGTTCTGTAGGGCAGCTGGAATGCTCCCCTTGGGTGAATGAGTTGTGGATTTGAATCCTTCTGAGGAAGGTCCAGCACCCAGTTCCTCCATTTTGAGTGCTTTAATTGCTGAACCATTCTTTATATAGTGGACTTTGCAGTTGACAGTGCTGGTTAAAAAATGAGTCTATTCCTACTGTATATGTGACACTTGTGCTATATCTTCCCACCACCTGCCTTCCCTTCTTTCATCTTCCTCTTTTTTGTCTCTTGGCTTTGAATTATGCTTCTGTTTAAAAAAAAGAGAAAGTGACAACCAAACAACCTTTTCCATTAATTCTCATCTCAAAAACATTTAAAAAAACCCCAAACTCATGGAATTCACACCACCAGTTACCTACATTTTTTTTTATTCCCTGCAGGATTGACCTGAGATATTGGAACTCAAGTCCTACTCCTCTTAGGCAACAAGCTGTCTACAAACAAAAAAAGCCTAAAAGAGGTAGTGTGGAATAATACTTGAGTATAACCCAATTAGGAGTGACTAGAGCTAAACTGCACTTTCACGGCAAGCCAGGATAGTCAAAAATACCTCTTCTGTGAATGTACCTCTTGGCTGTCTTATAGCAACTTATCACTGAGCTGTTTTGTTTGAAAGTGGCAGCGTTCAAATACTATAGCAAACATCAGGTGCACTAATTTGAATTAACACTTTTCTGTTCCTTTTCTCTCCCCACAACAAGTAGACCCGCTTTTGCTGAGGATGCTACTAGACTCATATGGAAACATCCTGTATATGGATAGAACAGAAGTTGGAGGCAACACTCAAATAATCAAGCATGCATTAACTCTGTAGAGGAGCCTGTAACATATTCTCCCCTCTCAGCTGTGCGCCTGTCTTTCCTCTTTTCCCATCCTTCTCTTTTGCAGTAGCTGCGTTTCAACAATAAATTATATATTTCTTAACTGCCACATGAGAAAGGTGGTATATTTTCATGGATTAGTAATGTTAGGTTATTTTCAGATCCTTGGCTAAAAGTAGTATCTTAGAAATCCAGAACTATTGGTAGGTGAAAACTGGCCAGCATTTTGTTGAGTTCCTTCTGTTCTGCTGGCTGTGGTACCTGGCATGTTCTGGCATGTCATTACAAGGAAGTAAGAGCTTTCAATGGCTTGAAGCCCTCTTGACCTGGCAAGGTAAGCGATGAGAAAGATTAGACTAGACAATGGCTTACAGTGTCTAAATTACTCATCCAGAGCCTTCCTCTTATCCATCAGGAAATTGGCTGTTGGCCTTTTATGATATACATTAGACAATCTAATTTAAGAAGCAGTCTGCTTTTGTAGTCAAAGGGGAATCATTTAGTTATATTTAGAGATTAAATAGCTGCTGAGCCTAGACCTGAAGAGGTTTTCAATGACAGACAAACATGATGAAGTAACAAGGGAAGTACTTGGCACATATGAATTTATTATGTGCTCATGAGACAATCTGACTATGGTACTTATATTTTCAGGCTTCTACTGGTTTTGGATGACCTGTGACTTGAATGGGTCTGGGATATTTATGGCATGAATTTCAAATTGAAAATGCACCTCTCAAACCTGGGTAAATCCTCACTGGATACTGTGAGCATACTCTTCTTCTGTTCTTGTCTCCTCATGCTCTGAGCTAAGTACATCTTGCCTTTTGGCTGAGAAGAGGCTGCCCGTGGGTGGCAGTTTTGTATTTCTGCATTTCAATGTATAAAGTTTCAAGCATTATATTACCCTGACGTAGTATCTCAGATTAATCAATAAAATATACCTCATCATTGCCATCTCTTCAGCAGGATGAGCTTGTAATAAAGGTACTAGAACGCGCACACTCACTAACATGATCATTTTCCTCTTTGTAGGTATGGATGAAGTGAAGAAAGATTAGCTGTGTAGTTTAGACAGGTGCTGGAACAGTACTTTGCTTTATATTCTTAGAAAGGTGTAGGTTACATCTGACTTCTGGAAAGTCAAGGACATGATTAGATTTCCCTCCTAACCCCTTCCTTTAAGGGTCCTTAGGCTATAATATAATAGAATGAAATAGAAATAAGTGGAACGAAATAAAGATACTAAAGTGATACCACTTGGAATTTGGGGTCTATTCTGTAGTTCCGGTTGTGTATGTTTCCGTGGAGCCATCTGTAATGCTTGCAAGACCAGGGCTCTAATCCTGAGATGTCAGTAAATGGGTAAAAATTGTGAGACTCCAGAGTCCCTTAGGATTGGGACTTAGTGTAGTTTTTGGGGTGAACTTCTTCTCAGCCATTGGAAATACCCAGATGGATTCACAGAGCTACCTTCTGATGATTCCTGTCAGTGTAGTAATGCAACTCTTCTCCAGTCATCTCTACAGAACTAGTTGCAGATCTGTTCCTTACTGACCTTTCTGCAGGTGTCATGTTGACGTTGAGATATATAGCTATTTTTTATATATATGCATATGTAATGTCTGTAAAGTATTTTTTATACATAATATATACATGGCATATATAATATACATCTTGAATCTTTACTTTGGATGACTCCAGTTCCATGTGTCCAGAGTGGGGAGATCTGAAGAGACTCCTGGCTATCATGAATTCTTGGAACTTTCTCTCATGACTTACTCAATCAGTAATGTCAGCACAGGTAGTCCTCCTGTGTTCATCGAACTCAGAGGCAATTGCTGAGAAGTCTTAGAGAAAGCATGTACGTCTTCACAGTTGATACATGGTTCTTAAAGTATTTGGAAGTACAAGTCAAAATGGTAAAGTTTAAACTCTACAGGTGAGAGTATTCTGCTTCTGCAGAAGGGAGAATACATTGCTGTAGGGCTGAACTTCGTCAGGTCAGGTTCATGCTAAAGGCTTGGATTTCATTCCTTTTGCCAGCTGGGGAAGATCCATCAAAGCAGGAGAGAAGCAGAAGGTGGATGGGTCTTATTTCCTTACCACCTTGGGCTGTGACACCATTTGGCCTCAAGAAATTAAGTAGGGTCAGGCCAGCCCTTGAAAAAGACTAATCTGTGTTTTTTCCTATGTCGGTTGTTGTGATGAATCATAGGGTGAAACTATTGTTTCTGTATTAATGCTGTCCTAATCCATTAGCAAAGTACTCGGAGGATGTTTTGTTAATCTGTGTGCTGTTTGTGAAGGAGCCTGAAAATGGAGATATTGACTGCTAGTATATTCTTCATGGCTTTTATGTGGAAAGGTCATTTTACTTTTCTTTTAGCCATGTTTTAATTTGCGTATCAAAACAGTGGTATTTTCTTTTTTTAATATAATTTTAATTCAGCCCCCTTCTCTTTGCTGCTTTTCCTGCATTTAAAGTGCTGTGTAACAGTGCCTGTCTCTGTTCCCTTTTTATTCAGTGGAGAATATGTTAATATACGCAGTATCAGTAGTTAGGCAGTAAGAGATTTAACGTATAATATTAATGATAGAAGATACCCAACTGAATTTTAAAGTTACTGTTTCCTGATGGAGCTGTATACTCGCAAGCATGATTTTGGTGACAATTAGTGTAAAGGGAACAGCTGATCCTGTGGCACATTTCTAAATAGGTACTATTTCTAATCATCTGAAGCAAAAAGTGTACAGATAAAGATAGCCTAAGGCCCATTGGCGTGATTTGCTTCATTGTTAAAGATAAAGATGCTGCAGTTTGCAACTTGTTCCATTCTGACCTGGTCTATCTCCTGTTGTTTTCCTAGGGCCTTCCCTTCCCCACCTGAAGGATTTCTCCAACTCTGTCAGCAGAGCTCATGTCTTTTTCTTTCTTTAGGTTTTGTTCTAGCATAAAATATTTCATTTGTCATTTGGATGTGTCAGCAAAATCCTCTGGTTCCCTACACAAGATTTTGCAGCTTGATGCATGTTTCTCTAACCTGCTACTAACTTCACAACTCTAGTCTTCCACATGATTTAGTATGTCTCTTTGGAAAACTATATTCTCATTTTAGTTGTAGTAATGATGATTGCTTTGACTTTGAGAAAGACGTTTACACTGATTTCTTAATGATGTGGTTGATACAGTGCAAGACATGTCAGCAGTATATGACTCTCTTCCCCCAGCCCTACTATTAACTTAAAATCAAGGGAGTGCAAAGAACATGTTCCAAAAATGTTAGACTTCTATGATAAACCATACTTTACCTGAAATATTTCAGAGAATGCTGTAAGAAACTTAAATACATTCAAATTCTATTTCAAGAAGAATTTGGGGCATCTATAGAAGAGAACTTCTTTGTGAACACAAGTTCAAGACCAAAGGAGTGCTACCTATTTCATTAACAGAAGTTACCTCAATTTCTATATATTACACAAACAGGATCAGACTGTCTCATCTTAATGTAAACCAGGTTGTAGCACCTGGAACTCCAGTGTTTTCTGTCTGTACATGCGCGTTCAAGGAGATGAACAGGCAGAAGAAAGTTATTCTGTGTATATACCACTTCTATGCCTCTCCAAATCACAGAAGAGGAGTGAGGGCAAACCTACCTGGTCAAACCCAGGCAAGGGAAGAAGGGAGGAACCAGTCCTAGCAGAGCTTTAATTTCTGACAGTTTAGTATGGTATGAATAGTACTGCTGGAAATGCCCATTATGCACTTCCATTCTTACAAGAACTGAAAGCCAGGGCAGTGAAGCCTCCTCTTCTCTTGCCTGACCCTATTCTACCAATGAATCATCTATTCCTGTCTTTATGTCATTAAAATCCATTCACTGGGTCATAATTTCAAGATTTTTTTTTATTCCTGAACAAGAGAATATGGACTAACACAGAGATAAACAATTCCAGGAGAATAACTTCCTATCACCTTTTACATCTGTTTTTTACATCTGTTATCAAGAAACTAGTTTGATCAAAGTACCAGAAGAACTTTTGCGATGTTTGCAGATATTAAAAGACTTGACAAGATCTCACTTGGATTTTGCTTACTCTGATAAGAATTTTCTTGTTGCTTGAAAGATTTTCCATTAGTTTGTTATTTTTCTGTTCCAACTGCTCTGAAGGCAGTTACAGAAATATTAATTTCTTTCATGCGGTTCTACAAGAAGTATAGTTATTCTGAAAAATATAAAGCAGAAAATAGAAGAGTGCCTTTTGCAATATGAAAAGAAATTTTTATGTAAGCAAATAGAACTAAAAGTCTGCACTCCTTATTTTGTCAGCTTTCTTCATCAGAATCGTTAGCAGTCCTGGTCCTGATAATGTTTCTCGTTAGGGTTTTGAAGCCTGTCTACTATACCATGTCCCTGACGAAGCATACACACTTTTTGATTCTCCACAATAGTAAGATCTTGAGGGGAAGACAAAAATATAAACATGTAAATTTCTCCGGATAACCCACCTGTGGGTTTACCAAAGGCATAAGATGGCCAAAGATTTAAATGGTGTTATTAATCAGTGGATTTGGGATGCTTCTTTCAAGGGGGTGGACAATTTAGGTAGGGAACAGTTGCCTACAAACTCTGTTAATGTAGGTGTTGTGCAAGCCTTGAGTAGAAAGGTTGCTGATAATGTAAGAAATAGATGGGAAATGTTTATTGAGCAGTAGAGGTGTAGCTGTAATACTGCTAAAGTTTTATAGATCTTCTGGCAGAAGCTTTATAAGTTAAGACTTCTCAACAAAATTGGACCCAAAATAGATGTCAAGGGAGGAAGAATCAAGAAAAATGGTTGTAACTGGGAGGTAATAGAAGGAATAGCTTTTTACTTCCACAGCTAGTACTGATCGCAGAGCAAGATCAGACTGCTCTAAGCACTCAGAGAAGATTAAAAGCAGGCTATATCTGGTGTGCCTGGAAATAGGATGATATATTACAAATATCGCAAGTATATTTAATAAGACAGCTTCATATTAATTCTTTCATAAGAAGAGATTAATTTTGCCCTGGAGCAACATTTCTCTGGCACTTAACTCATGTTTGTGCAGTGTTCCCGGCTTGCAGGCATGAAAACACATGTGTTTTCTCTCAGCTTAACATTAGAGGCTTGCAGAAGATATAACGGGCTGTCACCTACTACTTATTTCCTAACATGTTAAAATATCATAGTTTCAGTGTTGACTATGTTACCTTTATAAAATTGTACTGTTTATATTTTTTCCAGTAGTATATGCATTATATTGTCTTTAATTTTGCTGTATCCCATGATTAGGGTTCCCCCCCCCTTAAATTCTTGGAGTACTGTGTTTTTTGTTGTTTTTTTGTTTGTTTGTTTAACTTTCAGAATATGTCTTAGTGTCATCATACTAAGATAGAACATGCACATTTTTGCTTTTTCTTCCTTGTTTTTTGCTATTCTCTAGTTTCCTCTGAGGCTTGCAGTAAGTGGAGTTCTAAGCTTATGGCACTGGCTTAATGAGCCTGAGCGTCTTCCTGAAGTGTTTTTGTTTGACCAAAGAAGGAAATGCTACCACCCTTGCTTTTGTTGCTTGGTTCTTCTGTGACAAGCAGGGGAGAGAGACTGTCAATAGGTTAAAGCAATAAAAATACAGAGGTATATAGCAAAGCAAATGAACAACACTTGAGGCCATCATGTCCTGTGACTGCAGTGATTTGAGGGGGAAGAAAGCATGAAGAGTCTTTGGTAGACCAATGTGTTTTATGCTGAAGAAAACATAAAAGTTTTCATTTTTAATAGCCATTGGGCCTGCAGTTTCTGTGCAGATCCCAATCTTGATATCTGTGATTTCGATGATAACTGCAGGCTTGATACAGAAACTCTGCTTTGAACAAGATGGTAACCCAGTTATCGAAATCTCCAGTGTGATTTCTAGGAGGTGTAGATCGTAAACATGTTTTGCTTTAGCTAATTTGCCAAGAGATCATAGCTGACTGTGAAAGCAAATTTCCTGTGAAAACCTGAAATGATTCTAGACTTTGCTAAGAAAACGCTCTGCACGGCTTCACTTACATATTTTTTTGTAACATTGTGGTGCAGCTCTGTATGATGATAGCAAAACTGAAACTGGCTTGGCATTCAGCTAGAAAAGAATGAATCCTCTCCTGTTAGAAGAGTTATCTGGGATTATTTTAGCTATCATAAATATCCTTTGCTTAGCAACAGGGATGGCATTCAGGATATCAAGCCAACTGGAAAGAATCCCTCTGACAGGGCTCTGTTGGGGTGGGTGGATAAGCTTTTCTGACAACACTAGTGCTTTCACTCCTCTCTGTCATAATTTATGTTGCTAGGATCTATTTCACAAGTTTGGTGACAGACTTAAAAATTATACTGTGGCTCCTTTTGTTTACTGTCAAAAAGAACCATAATGTGGGGAAGGTGAACAGTTAGAGGATATGGAAAAATCGTAAAAAATCCAGACACATAAGACCATGAGTGTCTATACTGGGGCAGCTGTTCTTGAAGGGAAAAAGAAGTTAAAAAATTCATTTGGATTGCTGAAATGGAAAGCAATATATGGTAATATTCCTCTTCTTTATGTTTTATGAACTTGGCTGCTTCGTCAAAACAGGAAAGAAATTACTTAGTCATAAACTGAAAACTTTGTTTAGAATTCGGGAGACATCCTATCTATTGTGTTAACCGTTTATGGTGAAATGTATTTTTATTCATGGACGTAATTCAGATTCTTTCTTCCAAATCAGCTTTTTGGTATGAATCGGTAGTTTCTGTGATTCTGTGATTCATTATCGGTCCACTCAGCCTGTTTGACCTTTTATACTTTTGCTTTCAGGAGAAAAAGAAGATGAACAGATAGTTGCAGAAATCACGAGAAGGCGTTTTTTTCCTGCTCTTATAACTCATGCAACCTGGGAGGGCTTTCACTTTGCTGGCCATGAGATAAGAATTACAGAAGCCACTGATTGTTACGGGGCAGTCGTCTGGCCATCGGTACAATATTTATGCAGTATTGTCATTTTTTAGTTTCAGAGTCTTCTAGCACTTTTAGTTTGTTTGGTATGATAAATATGTTCTGTTGTATGTTGTAAACCCAAGGGAAATAATGTGTGTTTCTCAGTCTCCATTCTGCAAATCCCACACCTGAATTTAGCCTGGTTTCGTATGGATTCTTCTTTCTCAAAGCATAAATGGTATCTCTTGTTTGTGCCCCTGTCACACAAGATGTGTGATCTTGTGTCCTCTCCTCACCTATCAGTAATTTTGGATCCTGTTGGCTAATTACAAGCATATTTTGAAGGAAGTATGGCAGTCTTATGATGATTACATTTCTGTACATTTTGTAAGTACAGACGGCTGTATAGCAGGCAGATCCAGGTTGTGGAAACAGCTGTGAATTGAGCTCACAAGGTATTAGCACTCACAGAAGCTACTCAACCCACTCATGTGAGAAACAAATTTACCTTGTAAATATGCAGACATGGGAAAAGGTTCAGCTGGAGCACTCAGTTTCTTTAAGCAGCCAGAAATCTAGTGGGAGAGATCCCTTGTCCATGGCTCTTCATGTAAGAACCATCAACATGCCCACCATACAGAGAGCCCTCTTCAAGGGGTTTTGAATCTGTGCGATGCAGCTAACTGACTGTTTTGAAATAATGAAGAGTGAATGAAATCACTGCGGTCAGCGGGGTGCCACAATGCACCATTGACACTTGGAGCATTCAGAGAACATCCCTGAAACAGAATTGTCTCCAGGAGCTCGTACAAGGAGGGAGAGGGCTAAAACCCAAGAGGGGTGCGTTTCTGTCCCGACAGTATCAGCCTTCTAGGAATGTACTATTTTTAAGAAATACAGCCATACTTCAGCTGAGGAGAGTTAGCGTACTCTGCTGTTTTGAACTCCAAACAATTTTCCTTGTCTTAGCAAACCCGGACAAGTCATTTATACTATATCTCTTGGTGGCCACAGTGCCTGTCTTTGAGGAATGTTTGGCTGACTGTCAATTATTCTCACAAAATTATGAGTTATACTGAAAAGCATTTTTTTTTTTTTTCCACAGCCAGTTTTGCTGTGGAAGGAAGGGAACCCTTCTGTCTATGTCTCTTCACGCTCTCGCTTCCTGTTCAGTCCAGCAGTATTTGAACTCTTCTGAAAACCATTAGCCCAATTTTTCAACAGGGCAGAAACTTTAAGGAAAATAAAGTTTCTGTGTGTTTCATGGAAAGGAAGACAGACTTCAAAGTTTCCCTAAGTTAATCCACAGAAATTTTGATCCTGCCAGCCAGTTTCTACAGCAGAATATGGCAAAACTCTGAGGGAAGAAATTAAAGGAATATATGGAATTAACAGGATATCTTAAAATAACATGTTTTTAAATATCAGTCAAACATCAGATGCAATCTTTATGAACCTGGTTTTAATTAGTCCTGGTGCTCACAGACTTATTTCTCCATCAAAGTTTTGTTGATTATGAGTTATATCTAAGTTTGTATAAAAGACCCTACTCTTCTTGGTTTGAATTAAGAGATAGAGAGCAAAAACTTTGTTTGAATTTCTAACATGTCAACATTGGGTCAACAGGCCTCCTGCTCCTATCCTTCTGCTTCTTAATGGATTAAAAGTAATATCAAGAGCATACTTTTGCTATGCCAGACTGAGCCACTCAGAATTGTCTTTCCAAATGGTCATCTGTATTGCAAGAGGATATGGCAACCATTATATGCATTTGTCAAAGGAGACTTAGTAATTATCTAAGTCTGGGAAAAAATGTGGGAGACAAACTGGAAACCATCTTTGTCAGAGAAATAAAATTAGCAATTTCTGTTTCAACAGTGAACTAAAACTCACTGGTCAGTGTGAGACAGGACAGGAAAGCTGAAGAAGCTTCTCAATCACAGTTTAGAAATGTGTACATTAAGATAGATTAAGAAGCTTATTCTGTCTGTTGTAGAGAGCTCTGTGGCTTTGTCTGCTGTAAAGGTTTGCTAAGCTTAACAAGGTAAGCATGGAGAACCTGAAACTCAGTGGAGGAAAAGAAGATTATCAGGAGTAGTCACCATGGATTCACCAAGGGGAAATCATGCCTGACCAATCTGATAGCTTTCTACAATGGCATGACTGGCTGGGTAGATGAAGGGAGAGCCATGGATGTTGTCTACCTAGACTTCAGCAAGGCTTTCGACATGGTCTCCCATAACATCCTCCTAGAGAAACTCAGGAAGTGTGGGCTGGATGAGCGGTCGGTGAGGTGGATTGGGAACTGGCTGAATGGCAGAACTCAGAGGGTTGTCATCAGCAGTGCTGAGTCTAGTTGGAGGCCGGTAACTGGTGGTGTCCCCTCAGGGGTCAGTACTGGGCCCAGTCTTGTTTAACTTCTTCATCAACGACCTGGATGAAGAGTTAGAATGTACCCTCAGCAAGTTTGCTGATGACACCAAACTGGGAGGTGTGGTAGACACACCAGAA
>Ga0065711_1004472_pt1 | contig 23417 bp, 17 predicted proteins | sample Hoacrofraction12_FD_59098 | JGI IMG/M metagenome (GOLD analysis project Ga0065711, IMG submission 59098) | Hoatzin crop microbial communities from Cojedes, Venezuela - Epithelial fraction 12 v2 (version 2) | ecosystem: Host-associated > Birds > Digestive system > Esophagus > Crop | place...
GTGTGCGTCCGTCCCAGAAATAATGAGGATATCGGGCCCCCATGTCGGACCACTCTGACGAGAGGGCGACGATGATTGCGGCCGGCGACTTGCAGGAGTTCGCCCCCCGGGGCCGCGAGCACTGCCGGCGCCACCCCAGCGCCCTCACCCTCCAGCTCCGGCGGCTGCAGCCCGCCTCCGAGCTCTGCTCCTCCGACGGGGCGGCCGGCCTGGTGGGGTCCCTCCGCGAGGTGACGATCCACGAGCGGCAGCGGGTAGGACGGGGGGGACTCGGCCTGGCTTCCAGCCTGCCGGAGGGAGCTGGCCCAGCGCTGACCGCCTAGCGGTGACCGCCTGTCGCGGTCACACCGGCGGGTCGTGCAACGTTTCCTTAAGAAAAATAAATAATCTTGGCTTTCAGGAGAGCTGGCAGTTGAGGAAAGGCGTCAGCGATGTTGGGGAAGAGGTGGACTACGATGAAGAGCTGTATGTGGCCAGCAACATGGTCATCTGGAGCAAAGGAAGCAAAAACCAAGCGTCTGCCGTTTATAAGGCTTTCACCGTCGACAGCCCGGTTCTGCAGGTATGGAAACGTGGGAAGGTGGCGAATGAGTGAATGCGCGTTGGCTAAAAAGTACTCGCTGGCTGTTTTCAAACAGCGTTCAGAGATGGGGTTAGTTGGGGAAATACAGAAAGACGAGTTTGTGTAGTAGTATCAGCTATCAGCTCGTCCTTTAGAAATAATTATACTGTATTTGGTTTTAGGCCATGTGGTGTGACTTCACTATACCCCAGGAGAAATCTGAAAAAGCTGACGGTAAGTTTCCTGCTTACTGTAATGTCAAACAAATGTTTTGAGTTCAGCTCTCTTAGAATGGTACCTTTAGTCATGAAAACTTGCTGTGTTAAGACAGCCACACCGCCTCAAGTTTACATTTTGTATATAGAGGATGTTTAAGGAAAGGAGAGAAATTTTACTGGTGTGGGGTTTTTTCTTTCTTTTTGTTCCCCAGTTTCAGGCAGTGATGAAATAGTAGAGAAATGTATCTGCATATTGCAGAATTCCTGTATAAACGTGCATAGCATAGAGGGAAAGGATTACATTGCTGCTTTACCTTTTCAGGTAAGTGTTGTCCTTTTTTTGTCCACAAATGGGCTTGTTACCTGCTTGCACGCTGTGTTGGGGTGGGGAGGTGTGCATAAAGCACTGCTGGTCATGGCTGCCTGAGTTCTCAGCTCTGTGGGTGAAAGTAACAATGTTCATGAAAGTGCAGCTGTGTGGTTTGGGCATTGAGTGCTTCTGGAAGTAGTGGCAGCTGGTTGTATGGTGTGGGAAAGTATGGGTATGACCATTTCGTAGTCGGAGAACCTGCTGCAATTTACATTACCTTTCTCTCAAAAAAAGGCCTAAACATCATATTTGCTATAATGAGATACTCAAACATGAAACATAATCAGTATAGGAAGTACTTGATTTTTTTTTTTTGGTCATAAATCTATTTGTAATTTTTTACAGGTTGCAAATGTCTGGCCAACAAAATATGGTTTGTTATTTGAGCGCAGCAGTTCTTCACATGAAGTACCTCCAAGTCCACCCAGGTATGTAATGAGTGGCTTTGCTTGTTTTGTTATAGACTGCTTGCTAATCTAATGCAGGAGTGCAAGAGTTGAAGAGCAATAACAAAAGGATCTGTGTGTTTATGCTGAGGACAGGTGAAATCAGGTGAAACATCGGAAAATAGCAGGAAGGGGCTGAATACTGACAATTCATGATATTCCTCTGATATTGGCTAGTCTTAAGAAATAGCTGGGAGTGGTGGTCCTGGGAATAGGATATGGGAGGCACAATACGGGTCTTACTAGCCTGATTTCGTTAAGGTTAGTCGGAGGAATTTGTTCCAGGCTGTGACCATAGACTGGGAGATTCACTGAGGGATTGTCATTGAGACACTTCCTCTCAGCTGCAGGATGCTTTAAATGTAGGGAGCATCCTGTTACCCATTTGGTGAGGATCCTAGACCCTGTGCTCTGTGGCTGGGCATGCAGCTGAGAAGCAGAGTAAGGAGGTGGATGGTGTGCTGATGAGCAACTTTTGATAGAGCAGCTTGCTCTGTCTTGGGCTTTATGTGTCCGTTCCAGGCATTTGTGATTCTCTAGTCCTCAGAAGAGCTGGGATTAGAAATAGAGGTCCTGAAAATGTTCAAGAGGGTACACTGCAAAAAGCGTGATTGATCATAGTCAAGCTGGGCTTCCGTGAAAGTTCTCCCACTTGCAATTGCCACCACAGACAGGTGGCTTGTTTGCTGCTCTGTGATGGATACAAATGACCTGATGGCTGTCTGCTTGTCTGGGACCTGGGAGCTATGGAACATAAACTCTTAAGGAGAGCCTGGGTTAAGGGCTTTCTCCTCTTCCTGCTTCTCCAAACTCTGCTGATGTCAGCTCTGTTCACTCGGGCCAGCCGAAGTCTGTCCTGTGGCCAGCAGATGGGGTCATTCTCAAATGCTGTGAGATGTAAAACAAGACCTGATCATCCTGTTTGATACACCAGCCTTTGTCTGACTCTGCTCAGTTAATCCAGCAAGCTTCTGTGAACCGAATATATGTGTCTACTGTTAGGTTTCGGGCTCTGATTTGTTGAGGTTGGAGGAGTTGTTTTGAGGTCGCAGTATATGTACCAGCTACAAGAGAGAGCAATTATGCTTGTTAGCATATGGTTTTTTAACGTGCGTTGTTTGGTTTCTTTCTAGAGAACCTTTGCCTACTGTGTTCAGCATGCTACACCCGTTAGATGAGATAACACCTCTCGTCTGTAAGTCTGGAGGTAAGTTTACATCTTTCGTGTATCACTTGAAGTCCATCAGTATGGTATCAAATGCTTAATGCGTCACTTGAGCATTTTCTGTATTACAAAATTTGCAAATAATCACTCAAGAGTTTGGAAGTGGGTTGTTTTAGTTGCTTCATGAACAGGGAAACTTCAGGAAAGAAACCCAGACTGCAGAAGAAAGAGAGTATGAAAAATGCTAACCTTGTAACTGATAATGCAGCTGTAGAAATGATCCTTTTGCCTTAACTGAAGTTAACTGCTTCTTTAGCAGGCGTGTTTGGTTCTGCTAGAGTGCAGTATGTTGCTGATTACACCTTGAGGATTGTGTTTCTCAGTGCTGAACCTTCCATTGTGATGACCTATGATACTGTGCAGAGTTTACATACTGTTTGGGCTCTTCGGAGAGTAAAGCCAGAGGTACAAATTCATTACCGACTAAATATCATTATAAAAAATTTTTTGTGTGTGTTGACATACCCTTTTGGCTGTGTGTGTTAGAAATGCCTGGTATTTGCAATTTACTTTATTTATAAGAGTGTAAGATGTTTGTTGTTGGGGGGGTTTGGTTGTTTGTTTTTTTAATAGTTTTTCATGTATCTGCCTGTACCACAGCCAGGGAGATCACATGATGGTGATGGTCGTGAAGTATACTGTGCTTATCATGATATTCCTTGTATTGTACCGGAAGGTTTGGACTCTACTTACACTGTTGTATCTGTAAGAAAAGTGACAAACAGCTTAGTGCCATGGAAACCGTAGGAGTGGTTTCTGTGACTGGGAGTGAGAGGGTGTGGTTGGTAGGAATAACTTCTTAGGCTGAGCACTTACCTAGGCATAGATTTTTGACACTCAACTGATGATATGAGCTATTTTGAGCGTCTTCCTGGCTGTTATTGCCCATGTGCTGTTTATGTGTAGACAGCTCCGTTTTCTCTCCCAGGAGCGGAACACGGTGCTGAAGTTCTCAGAGCAGATGGGCACACCGCAGCACATGGCCACTAGCAGCTCTTTGACAGCTCATCTCAGAAGCTTCTCAAAAGGGGACTCGCCTGTGGGCTCCCCTTTCCAGAACTACTCGTCTATCCACAGCCAGAGCAGATCAGTGTCATCACCCAGCATGCAGTCCCGCTCACCGTCTATCTCCAACATGGCTGCTTTGAGGTGGGTGCTGAACATAATGCATAGACAGATGATACCGAAATGTACGAGCTATAGAATAGGATGGACATCTGGTATTGCTGTCTGTCTTTACTGTTACAAGTCTGACCATCTAAGGTGCAGGTGCCCATTCTGTTACTGCATCTGAAAGCCTTCTTGGAATGCTCCTGTGACATCTGGTGCACTATTATCCCTACAGCACAGGAGGGTAATTGGTGTACAAGAGCCAAAGAGGCTGTTCTGTCGTTACACAGCAAGTCTGTAGTGGAGTCAAGAACTGTCTGCAGGTCTTATGAGTCCCGGAAGTGTTTTTAGTTAGCCTTTCTAAAGAAAGCCATGTTTAGAAGGCACAGGTTGGGAGACACGTTGGATGGAATGGACCACGCAACTTAAAAGTGTTGGTTTTCTTACTTTTGAAATCTCATCTATTGGATTCTGACATAGATGGTTGGAGATGAATTAGAGAAATGTTTTCCTGTGCTAGGTGTACTGCTAAAGGAAGCTAATACTGAACTAGCTACTGTTCAAGGGTGGTTTTGGTTGTATGTCATTTTTTTAAAGTCTCTGCTACTGTATGAGCTCCCTGGTTTAACAGGGTTTCTGTACCTGACTTTGTAAACTCACTCTTCAGTAGTGTCTTACGTGTTTTCTTGCAGCCGCTCTCATTCCCCTGCCCTGGGAGTGCACTCTTTCTCAGGAATGCAGAGGTTCAACTTTTCCAGTAATGCTCAATCCCCGAAGAGGCACAATATTACCCATTCACCAAACAGCACTTCCAGTGATTCCTTCCTTATACCAGAAACTGAACCAATTGTTCCTGAGCTGTGTATAGATCATCTGTGGACAGAAACAGTCACAAACATGAGGTTAGGTGCTTGCGCTGGGATGTGAGAAGTTCTGGATTTTTATGGGGGGGGGGCAGCAATAAAGTAAAAAACCAGCTCATTTTAGTGTGTGTTTTCTGCAAATGGTGCCTTAAAATACATGTGTGCACCTGCACTTCCTAGGTTTTCAGAAAAATGATGCTTGCTAAGCCTGCAGGTCTCTTAAAAAGGGGGTTGGGCACTTGGAACAGTTTTGCTGCTGTGTTATATATAGCCCCCTGAGCTGGTTTAGTGAGCTCTCTGAAGCAAAGTAGATTCTAACCTGGTCATTGCTTTGGGGTTTTTCTGATCCTTTAAGGGGAATATCTCTTTCTGTGTTACCATCAAAATGGGCAACACACAGCATAACATCTAAGATTGAACAGGAGAACAAAGGCAAATAGCATGCCAAAAAGTGGGGAATGTGGAGACTGGAGTGAAACTGAGACTGACATATTTTGGCAACTTGATGCACTGCTAATTGAAGTTCAGCATGACCCTGCAGTTTGTGGACACTGTGTGTTCCTTCACTACAATTTTTATAGTAGCCTGAACAGTGTGCTGACCGATGTGTCTCTTTTACAGAGAGAAGAATTCCCAGGCATCGAAAGTGTTTATGACCACTGACCTTTGTGGGCAGAAGTTCTTGTGCTTTTTAGTGGAATCCCAGCTCCAGCTGCGGTGAGCATCCCTATCTTGGGGATAGGTGAGCAAAGGGAAGCACTCTAGAAATTCCTAGCTAGAAAAGGGTTTTAACGTACTTATTCTTCCAGCTAGTGGAGTCTGTTATGAGAACATGTGCAACATCACTGGCTCTCATATGACGTGTTTTTAACTGTGGTGGTGTAGATGGTTTGGGCTAATTAAATAAAACTGAAGTTGTGAGAGAACATTCACTGTAATTTGAATATTTATCCTCATCTTTAGTCTTTGGAAGCACATTGGGGATTTTAATTAGACTAGGAGAGTAAAAGTTAGTTGACTAGCAGGGCAAAACAAGCAAAAGAAGGAGGAAGGAACCAGGTATACCACAATAAAAGTAACTGCACCACGCAGCACTGTTTTAATTTTCTGTAACAACAGATAGGACAGTCCTTTTATGTTTCCTGTTGTTCTCTCAAATCTCTAGGTGTGTAAAATTTCAAGAGAGCAACGATAAGTCACAGTTGATCTTCGGTTCTGTTACCAGTATTCAAGCAAAGGATGCAGCTCCAGTGGAGGTATGTATCTCTGTATGGACTATTAATTGTGGAGTATCCTGCTTTGTCACTTGTGTTGTCCAACTGTTGTCTTTTGACTTAAATACAAAGAAGCTGAATATTCTGTTTGATTCTTACAGGGCATTGATACCCTGCTGGTTCTAGAAGGCAGTGGAAATCTAGTGCTTTATTCTGGAGTGGTTCGGGTAAGTAAGAGTTTTCCTATCCCAAAGTAAGTGTTTGAATTTTTGATTACAAACTGGGCTGTACAGAGGGATTCTGTGTGCATCTTACCTTACCAGGTATCATTTTAAGCCACTGTAGACTGCTGCTTGCTTGGGACTTGCTTGGGAAGGTGGCTGTGCTCATGTAGCAAGTGTAGTTTATGTACGGTGCTGGAAAGGTAGTTCTGAAGAATCAGCAGCGCCTTGTGATACAATTAAATAGTCTCTTAAGCTTATTTTCAGTGGTAGTAAAATAATGAAGTAACAAAATACTTTCAAAGAAAGAAAACTTCAAGAATGTGGAAAATAAGAATTGTTCCTGAACAAAAAACTTTCAGACTTCTCTGTGGCATGCCAGATAGTTTTAGATGTCAAGTTATTTTGCTTTACAAAGGGCTGATACTAGGATGGACATGATTCATCCAAAATAATTAAAACTTTTTCTTAAATTCCATAGAGATGCACGATGCTTTCTCTGTGTATGCAGAAACCTCGGGCACTTCAGTTTACATGTGTGTGTGTACACACGTGTGTGTGTGTGTGTGTGTGTATATACACACATACAAATGTATGTATATTAGAAAAAAGTATACTCTCTGAAAGTAGGGCTTTCTCAGAGAAGCCGTGCTAGAACTTCTAGTGGGAGTTGACCTGTAGCAAGAATGTACAATACAGACCATATATTGTATGGCAGTATTGTACGTTACAATATTACCATTCAATATGGTCAGTATTGTATATTATTGTACAATAATAAAACATTATGTATAATATATTTCTATACATAATATTTTATTATTGTACAGTAATAGTTTTTTCAGTGTGTCATCATCTGAAGAAATTAATTACATGAAGTAATCTTTAATCTTCTCTTCAGAGACTTTAAGTACATATCCACTTTTCTTAAAACTTTTCCTTTAAGGTGTTAAAGTCTGATAATGTCTGTATGTGTAAGCAAGCTCATGGAAGCACAGGCATGAAATCCCACTGTTTTTTTTTTCCTGTACATTGTTCACAAAAAGGTGGGGAAGGTTTTTATTCCCGGTCTGCCTGCTCCATCCCTGACAATGTCCAACCAAATGCCTCGGCCAAGTACTCCCTTGGATAGTGTCAGCACTCCATCCAAGCCTTTGAATAAGCATCTGGGGCCCCTAGAAGAGGTAAGAAGAAAGGAAGTCCTGCCTTGCGAACGGTTTGGGTGTAACAGCTTCAAATGATTGGTTGGTTGTTAACTTTAACAATGTATCTTTTGGAGCTAAATCTTTTATTTGTCTTCTGTAAATCGCCTGAACAAGCAGCATTTAAAGAAGACCTATTTAGTGCTGCCCTATTTATTTATGATATCTGTAAAACTTCTGAGGCAGAGATTGGAAAGATTTATAGTTGTTTTCAAGATACGTATTAGTACATTAAAAATGGCAATTTTAGCTGTCCGTTGCTCACATCATCTTATTTCAACAGTTCTAAGCAATCATTTTTACTACTTTTTAGGGTGTGCTTTTGTCACCAGTTCCAGAGCTAAGAGATTCTTCCAAACTTCATGACTCAACTTACGTTGAAGACTGTACTTTTCAGCAGATTGGGACGTTCATTCATGCTCTGAGAGATCCTGTCCACAACCGAGTAACTTTAGTAGGTATTATCCTGTAATTTGAGTCAATGCTTTGTTAGCAAAGCACAGTGAGGGCAGCATTTACTTCCGCTGCATAGTGAGGCATTCCTAGCAGCTCCTGATCAGCAGCAAGATATCACATCTGCATTAGTGGCTCTACGTTTTTCTCTCTGTAGAATGCTCTAGAAGTCACAGAATTTAATTGATTCTCTCAAGTGCTTCCACTCAAGATCTATTTTGAGTGTTTCCTGGAGCTAGCATCTGAGGCTGCAAATCTTTAGTGTACAAATAGCCAAGAATTAGGAATATGCTTAATACATAAACAAGTTCTGAGTTGATAGAAAAGAACCTTGGCTTTACTTGATGTATTTCATAGTTTGACAATTACCTGTGTATTTTCAGGAACTCAGCAATAATACAATGGTGCGGATTACTATTCCTGAAATCGCCACTTCAGAACTAGGTATGATTCATAATCCATCAGATGAAATATGTTCCATAATTTTTGAAGGTTCATTTTTGAAGTAGTTTATGCATAGCTTAGACTGTAAGGATTCAGTACCATGTAGACCAAGCTCTATTCACTTACCTTCTAGAACTGCTGCCGTTTATTTAGGTGCGCTCAGTTGCCTTCAGTGCTTCACCTGCTGCACTCTTAGAACTTCCTTTGTTCTTTAGATTGCTTTGCTCTCTACTGTTGTGTTTATTATTGCTTGAGGAACGGCTGAGATGCCATTTCAGACAAAAATTGGTTTCAGTAATGAGCCAAAAGGAACTTTTTTCCCCTTTTTGTGGCAAATTAGAGGGGCTGTTCTCAAGCTGAACTACTGAACTAAAGGAACAGCTGCTGGAGGTTGTGTGGTGTGGCTTTTATTGAAAGAGTTTCCGGAGAGTTTAAAGTCAGTCCAGTAACAGGATCTGTAGAGATTTATAGCGCTGATTGGAAGAAGTACCAGGAGGTAAGACAGAAGGCACACCAACTTTCTTTTTTTTTATTTTTTCCCAACAGTGAAAAGATGTCTGCAAGGGGTCAAAGCTATTCTGCCCAAGGAGATAGCTGTACAGATGCTTGTCAAGTGGTACAATGCTTATAATGCTCCAGGAGGACCAAGCTATCACTCAGAATGGAATTTATTTGTAACATGTCTCATGAATATGATGGGTTACAACACGGAGAGACTGTCCTGGACACGTAATGTAAGCAAGCTGTTTTTCTAGTTTATGTTGAAGCTGCTGCTGAGAATTCTTCAAGGTTCAGAATGGTTAGACAGGCACTGAAGTCAGAAATACATTATATCTTGTCTTAAATCACAAGATGCCATTTAATCAATTCTGTATTCCTAAATTTCAGGTATACATTTAGTCTGTGTTTATCATGAATTATATTTATAAGGTACTTACCACCAGCTGTCTTGGTCAAATAAATTATGAAGGTTTTACTCCAGTTCATGACTAACATTTATGCATTATAAATTTGATTCGTCTAATCCAGATTAAGATTATTCTCACTAGAAACACAGGTCACAACTCGTATTCCTGTTTCCTAAAGAGGATTTTCCATGCGGTTTTCGAATTACCGTGTGTAACGTTGTGTGTTTTTTCAGCTGTTTTACTAAATGTATTTGGAGTTTTCTGTAAGTGGGTTTCCTGCTAGCAAGTGTGTTTGCAGTACTTGCAGGACTAAAAATAGCAGAAACGATTATGTATTCAGATGAAATGAAAGCAATTGGGTATGTATACATTACTAGTGTTAGCTCATCCACAGTATTCCCTCTGTCCTAGTAAATACCAGATGATAGGCAAACTGTGAAATTCATGCACCATACACTCGAATAACTAGCTGTGTATAGCATAATCTGATTCCAGTATATGTTTTACATGAAAGAAAGTATAGAAGTACCTAAAGCAATGTCATGTAATACTTGGTTTGGATTCAGATGTTATGATTGGTGATTCACTTATGCAACCATGGGAGTTTCAATATTGAGCTACTTCAGATCTTTTTTATTTCTGGCAGCTTGATTTTGAAGGATCACTTTCGCCAGTTATTGCTCCAAAGAAGGCTAGACCATCAGAAACAGGGTCAGATGAAGTAAGAAACGGTTCTCTTTTACAAATAAGAGGCAGGGGTTGGTGGTGGGGGTGGTGTTTGTTTTTTTTTTTACGGTCAAACCAGAGGAAACACCCTCTGAGTATTACATTTTATCTGAGCTCATCTGTAATTACAAGCCTTTGGGGGAAGAAAAGTTATTTTGCCCTGTGTAGTGTCTGCATCGTGTGACCTTGCTTGTCAGGGTTCTCACTTCCAGAGAAGTAGGTTGGACTCAGGAATGAATTTAATATGGATCACAAAGCAATCCTAGATAGTCTCCTGACAATGTCAAATTTGTCCTAGATTCGTCATCCCTTTAAAATGAAGTTCTTGCTGCACGGGTTACTCGGCACCTTCAGCAAGTTAAGAGCATCAAATTACATACTTTAGTGAATGCACTGATTCTCAACGAACTCAGTGAATTGATCTTAAACCCTCCACTGAGTTCTGCCTAGATAGGAATAGGAAGTTTTTACATAATCAAACAGTAAAGTGGATGAGGCTTACTGTCATCCCATCATCAAAGGCTTATGAGCTATGGTAGTCCAATCGTGCAATTAGCTTTTTGTGGATTGACAGCTCAGTGAGCCCATGGGGTTGCGAACTACGGTCTACATAGATTAGGGTCTAATGTCTGATGTGCTGTGGCAGGGAAGATACAGAGAAGGCTGGGAGCACGAGGTGGATTGCATAAATACTCAGTGAGGTCTCATGCATAGAATGTTGGTGCAAAGAAGGTGCTCTCAGCTTTTTGTCTTGTTCTCTTAAATACAAGTCTTTGATTCTTTTATTCACAGTGGGTTGGAGGGGGAGGGGTGAAACTTAACAATTGAATTTCTGTGTCTTGTAGGGTTTGTTTACCAAACATTTCAATCAAATTTGTATTAGTTTATGGGGAAAAAACCTCCTCTGTTGTAACAGTGCTTTGGAGTTGTCTTGCTGAAAGGTTATGTTCACTGTGGAACGTCTGCCTCACTTTCCTGTCTGTTTGCTCTAGGACTGGGAATATCTCTTGAGCTCTGATTACCATAGGAATTTTGAATCTCATCCTGTTGCCAAAACTTTGCGACTGGACCCTCTGGAAGTTTTGGCTCCAAAGGACAACTTTTCACAGAACCTTAGTCTGGATTCCTCAACCCTCCTTTTCACCCATATTCCTGCTATTTTCTTTGTTCTTCATCTCATCTATGAGGAGCTCAAACTGAATAGTCTAATGGGAGAAGGAATTCGTTCGCTTGTTGTTCTTTTGGTTCAGCTGGCCAGGTATGCCCACCTGAAAAATTGCAGATATTCTATGTTGTGCTGTGTCTCTTGGTGATGAGTGTGTATTATTTTTATGGGGAATTTGGGGATTGCCCAAAGTGGAGCAGACTTTTCATGTGTTTGAAGAAAATTAATGAACGTTTAAAACCTTATTGTGCTTCAAGATACTTGCTGTAGCAAATCTCTTATCTGGTTCTGGCCACTTCCCAACATCAGTGTGATTCACAAATCTTAGATGCTGCAGCTTATGTTTTTTCAACTGTATTGTCACAGCTGATCTCATGAGATCTGTCAAATATGGTTGGTTGTTGTGGCATCTTCACTGCAGCCAGTGACTGCATCTTCATGTCTTCCACAACCACCTTCAAGTTGCATTGCATGCATTTAGATAGATAGATACAGATATGTGTTTAAGTAAAAGGCCCAATAACATCTCCCTGAGTTGCATTTGCTGTTTCTACTACTTTTTTTTCTGTGAGTATAGATTCCTCCCCAGTAGCACCTACTATAGCTGGCTGGCTATGTGGTTCCCGGAAGTGGTGTCCAGTCCATAGTGCTGAAAAGGTTGGCCTGTCCTCTGTTATGTCATGCTAACGAGAAACAAATCTAAAATGCAAGGCTGTGTTCCTTTTGAGGCTGGCAGCTGTTATACACATTCGTGTCTTGCAGATAACCCGGCAGGTTATCTAGCTTTAACAATTCAAATTTGGAGGAAACTTCAGTGACAGTGGTCTCAGCTTAGGCAGTGGTGGAAGTGTGGGACAAAGCAGAAAAACAGCTGAAGAGAAATGCACAGGAGGAGAATGAAACATACAGATTCACTGCTTAGTGAATGGGCAGTGCCCATGAGCAGTCTTAGTTAAGGAAGTCGGAACTTCCCTCCTTATATCTAATGCATACACAAACATTAAAAAAACTCAACAGATAATGTCACAGAAATGCAGGAAGGTGGAGTGTTTTTTTTCCCCTCTGATGTGATTCACCTCTCTCATTCTAGGGATTTAAAACTTGAAGCTTATATAGATTATTACTACAGAGACTATCCAGCCCTCGTAAAAACCTCCAGACAGACTTGTGTAATTGATCAAGGTGAGTTTAAGGCTTTGCAAAGCTGGATATTCAGTGATAATGATGTGCAAATTATCTCTAGTACTGGGCATGTTGGTAACTGTTCCCTTTAAAGCTCTTCAGGACTTAATCCCAATATGCAAAACTGTGCTCATAGTGCTGAGGTTGCCTTGCTCCTTTGATTTTAATAGCATCCTAAGACAACTGGAGTGAAATCGCATAGCGTAGTTATGAGCTGGTGCCTCGAGTCCAGTGCCTCCACAGAACAAGGACTTGGGAGAGAATGATGGTTTCATCTTGGCAAAGTCCCACCTTGGACAACTATGGAAGAGCCTGGTAGTGAAATGTGCCTCTCTTGTGGACAGTATTGCTAGACTGACAGGCTCTCGGTTTATAGTTCAGAAAAACTAAATCAGAGTTAAAACAACAAAGCTTAAATAAGGTCATATATTGTCTGTGCAGTTTAGTGTCCTGCCAGCTGAAATTTACTAGTCATGTAAGATAAACTGGTGTTTCTCCTGACCAAAAAAAGAAAATCTCATAGCATTGCTCAGGCTTTACGACTCATGTTTGTGGACAGGGAAGGCAAAGAGGTAATAGTTAAGTTGTCCTCTCACTTAGCAATTTAGTGTTGTTGAATTACAAGACTGTTCCATTGAGGTTTTTGAGAATTACTTCTTATACTTACTCCTTTTCACTGTGGGCTAAGACAATGTTTGTTCTTAAAAGACAGGTAGGTATCTCAAGTTTTCATTACTGTCTAGCTATAAACTTTCATATAACAGGAGGGAGATGTGATCTGTAATGTTTTGGGGAAATACTGTGCTTTTCTTGTTAAAAGAAGTACTGTAGGGTTTGCTTTGGGAATAGCAGAGAATTTTTGTGCATTTGCCATTAACTCAATGTCATTGCTGTTTGTATGATTAAGTCCAAACAGGTTTCATGCACCATCCTTCATTTTTTTCTGCTGAGCCTCCAAGTATCTTTCAGTGGCTGAGTTCCTGTCTGAAGGGAGAAGGAGTGCAGCCATATCCTTACTTACCAGGAATCTGTGAAAGGAGCAAACTGGTAGTAGTGGTACGTACTTTAGCAAAAAGGACGTGTTTTGTTGTGTCAGCATAGCAGCACTTTGGCCAGGGTTTGCCCCAGCTGCTTAATTTCCTGTGAGTGAAGCATCCTTGGTGGGAAGTTAAATAACAGAGTGTTTAACTGTACTGTGTGGAGCAACAGGGGCATACTGGAGCAGAGCAGTAGCCATACTGGAGGGGTATTGAGCCTGTGATAGATAACTCTGCTGTAGCTGTACTATTTGGAGACTTAAGCATCTCCAAGTGTTGCTGCTCTGTACTAGGTAGATCTTGTCTATCTGCATTAAATTCTCTTCAGTATCCCCTGCATTATGGTATGCTGTGCAGCATCAGCCTCACCACAGGGGAAATAATACGTGTTTAGCAGAGAGAAACCCCTGTGCGTCCCCTCTTCTCTTTTAGTACTTTAATGTTACTGAAGGGTGTGGATGGGTTTTAGCAGGCGGGAGGAGGTATTTGAGGTAGGGAAGGAGAGCTCATGAGTGCAGAGTGAGCAGCCTATGCTTGACTGCTTATGTTTTTTTTGTGGTTTGCAGTAGTGGCACGTGCAAAGTAATAATGTAACTCGAAGTTAACTGTATTTTGTAAGTGAGAATTTCCTGGCTTTCTTCTTGGGCATGTATCAGCATAAATATTTAGTCGCATGGGTAGTTCTAAGCGCTGATAGTATCTCTTGGTCAGCCTTGCTCACTCACACGGTGTTTATGGAGAAATACGGACAATACAGCATTTGGAGCAGAGGCGTTGAGCCTGAGGTGGATGAAGAGAAAAACAGGGAGGAAAGACTCTGCTCTGGCCCAAGCATCCAAGATCAGTTGCAAAGTCTCTGGTATGAGCTGCCAGGAATCAGCCTGTCCTCTGCTTCAGAGGGTGGAGGATTGAAGCAGCAGCACTGAGACTGTTTCAAGTGCTGATGCTTTTTGCTTAAAATTTGCTTGTACATTGAAGCTCTGAAGATCTGTAGCCTTTCCCTCAGGCTATCACCTGTGTCTGTCCAATGTTGTCTTTTCTGCTACCTCTGCCTGACTTGCCTATGTGAGGGTCAGAGCTGGCATGGTCAGCAGTGTATCTTATCAGAAGATCTTAATGAAAAAACACAAAAGATTTTTTACCTGTGACTTGCCTTCGGCATGCTGGCTTGTCTGGCAGTATCAGAAAGTAAATGTGGTGACAGATCACTTGGATTTTGTTGGCTAGATAGCTGAAGTGGACTCTGCATTGAGTGGGGAACAACTTTTCACTTGGAGCTTTCACAAAGTAGCCAATATTCAAGATGTGGAGGAAACTGAGTGAAATATGATGTCTGTAGAAGACGTGCGTTTTGCAGGAGAAACTAAATGAAATGTGAGAAACATGGGAAAGATGACTAAGAATGTGTTTTTCCATTTAGAAGATCTTTTTACCTTTGAAACAATTATTAGGGAGAATTCAGTTTATTGTTTCAGGATTTATTTTTTCCAAACTTCAAGATAGAAATCTAAAGCATAAATGTTTGTAACTTGCTTCAGTTGTTTCAATCTCCTTTTACTAACAACATTTTCACAATAAACCTGTCCCACTATTTAAGTTATTAAAGTTATCTTCTGCCTGTTTTGATAGGCAGTACAGCAGTAGCTGCACACTAAGTGACTTTGTATTATGGTGTCTCTTTTCTATTCAGAGCGTGGCTCTGTACATACTTGGTGATGAGAGCGCTGTAACTAATGAAGCCTCCCGTTATTTATACAAGATTACATCAGGTAATGATGCTTTGATACCATTGTAGTATCTCCCAGTGTCTTGTGTTTGTAATGTGCTGTCCTTTTGCTTGGAGAGTATGGGTAGTAATATGGCCTTGTCTTTCCTAGGGCAACGAAAACAGCAAATAGAACAGGATGACAATCGGTATGTTTGGGTTTTTTTAGTATTATAGGAGTTTTTTACTTTCTGCTGAGTATTGTACTAGCTTTTATTGGCTTCTCCTTTTATTCCCCTTTATTTTACAGATGTAGTTTCAGACACAGCACGTCTGTTTCCAGCCTGGCTGAAAAGTTAGTTATTTGGATGACTGATGTTGGTAAGAGCAGCTTTTATCATTGTGCAAAATGGTAACAATTCTAAGTAATAGTCTTGTGCTTGCATAACGTGATATGCACTTTATCTAGTTTTGATAAAACGGTTTCTGGTTTTTCCTCATTAATTTTAAGGTTTCACCTTAAGAGATCTGGAGTCTCTCCCCTTTGGTGTAGCTCTTCCTATTAGAGATGCAATATATTATTGCCGAGAGCAGCCTGCGTCAGACTGGCCAGAAGCAGTTTGTCTCTTGATTGGGCGCCAGGATCTGTCCAAACAGGCGTGTGAAGGGAACCTGCAAAAGGGTAAATCTGTGAGTATGGACATAAATGGATTTCACAGTACTGGGTATTGGGCAGAGCACTCTGTTCATAAATTTCTCCACCATGTGCTGATGCTCAGGACATCAGAAGGTGCAGAGTTCAAGATTGAGAGCAAGACAGGGTTTGCATGCATATGAAGGCTTCAGTATAAAAACTGGCATCCAGCACAGAAAGAGTACATATGTAGCTGTGGAAACTGTCAATATAAAACAGATTTTAAACTTAATTTAAGCATGGTGCTCCAAAGTGTTGCCTACAGAGCTATTTGATTGCTTCTGGAAGTCCTCCTCCTCTCCAGAATGGATGTACCTTTGAGAGGTGTTAGAGAGGTCTTGGTACTCTGTCCAGAGACTCTGCCATCAAAACAGCAATGGCACAGGGGGAAGGAAGTGGGTGTATGTCAGTCTGGCTCCTTCTTGGGCTGACATAGCTGGCGTCTCCCTCTTCTCTGGAAGAACTGGTTTGCTTTCTGAAATACACTTTTTAGATACTTTTTTTTTCCTCAAAAAGGGTTTAGTTATTTGTATCCTGAAGTGGAAAAAAAGTATGGTGTTTTTCTTTTAAGTATTTTCTTCTGATTGTAAGATGCTAGTGATTCCCACCAAGTTGTAGCTCACTTAAGTGTCTTTAGTTAAGGACACTCTGAAAGTCAAAACTCGTCTTGAAAGCCTGGCTAGTGGCATGCATAAAAGCACTTAATAGTAACAGAGGGATTGTTGTAGCCTTTTAAGAAGTCAAGAAGAGGAACTCATAGTCTCAAGTACAGCTTGGTCAAGATCCTTTTTGCTGACTTAGCTTTGAAAGTGATATTAAAATTATTCCGACTTTTTATAAAGGAGGCTTCATGACTAGCTACATATCAGAAAAGTTTTGGTTTTCTGGTTTTGTGGGTTTTTTTGGTTTTTTTTTTGAAGTTAATTTAGCAGAAAAGTAAATGAACTACATGTTCAAATCTGATGTGACACCATTCATTAGAAATCCATCTTATTTTCTGCTGGTGAAGTTTTGCCCAACTGTAACAGTACTGAATCTTAAAATGATGATAAATTTGATTTTATCACTTACTTTATAACAATGCCTCGAATATATGTTACCTTAAAAGGGTAAAATGATCTTCAAACACCAAATTGTTTGTGATTTCTCAGGAGGGCAGGGTGGAGTTTCCTGTTTCAAAACGGACGCTGACTATATGGGTGGTGCAGTTATGTATTGAGATTTAGTGTGTATTTATCATAAGAAATTGGTTTTCATTCATCAGCTGTTAATTTACTTGCACTCCTGGTGTCGTGAGTTACCAGTGAGCCTTAGGAAGACCCTGCATTCAGTCTGGTCTGTGTGATTCTGTATCTTTCAGCTTGTTGAAATTCTGAGGTATAGAACAGGAAAAATGACCAGTTTAGAGAGAGGTGTGGGTTTTTTTGTTCCTCGATTTATAATATCAATATTTGTCATCACTTGCCTTGTTATTTTTAAGTTAATCTCTCATCCCTGAAAGATGGAAAAGAAAGAGGAACATGCTGGCACACCTTAGGGTCAGTGTCCAAATTATTTTGTCAGACAGTAAGGAAACTGTATATTCTGCAGGAAAGGTTATTTCTTCAGAGCTTTTTAAAAATATAGTGAACCATGCATCCTGACCTGTGCTATCCTTGCCATTCTTGTTGGTGGTCCTGTGCATCGTTTGTGTGATGTGAATAAACAGGGGAGGACAGACTCTTAAATGAGGATTTTGTAAATCTTACATAGAAAGAGGACTGTTCCATAGTGTTTTGAAGCAATGAAACGCTTCAGTATTTTTCTGGCCCTGAAGCTCTGATGTGCAAGTTCAAAAAACATTCTGCTACTGTGGTGAAAGCCAGGTTGGCTGATGGCAACAAACATTTGGAATTTACTGCCATGCAGGCTGACTGTTTATTTTAATAGGTAGCTTGTTTTTTTTAAGGTTGTTGCAAGGGGGAATCCATATTAAAGCACTAATTCATGAAAACATCAATGATCAGAACAATAAAGCAGGTTCCCAAACAGAATATGCAGAACAGCAGCTCTGATTGGGTTGGGGGTCAGTAGGTACTGGCACTTCTAGAAGCAGATTGTCACCAGGGGACTGTGTACCTTTTGGAGTTTAACCTCTGTTTTAATATAGATCAAAATATCCAGCTAGGTTTTTGTTTTTCACTGCTGAAATTGAAGAGAAAACCATATGTTTTCATAGCCATCATAGATAATTGTGTAGACAGGGAGGGGAAAGCCCTTTCCTACTACTGCTCTGAAACAAGAATTAGTTTTGAAAGGTAACTGTTTTGTATGTCACCTCTGCAAACTCTACCTTGTCAGTCCTTGCTCAGCAGGCTTTGCTACATCTTTGATGTATTTGAGACATCATCTCCTCCTGTCTTGATAGTTATTTAGGTATGCAAAAATAGTTGATTACAATGTCCAGAACTCCTCATGGCCTTCTAAATGAATGTAAGGAGTGGGTGAACAGTGTCATTCATGACTGTATGAATCTCAGTCCATTCTATTTACAGACCCATCTCAGTATGGGTAATTGTGCTGAGTGCATTCAGACTGTGATGCTGGTATCTGGGTGCACTACTGGAAATGACTTCTCTCTCTTTCCTTTGCAGTCTGTGGGCTCAGTGCCGTCCTCTGATATTCCTTCTGGAACTGAATCGGAGGAGGATGAGGATGGCATGAATGACATGAACGAGGAAGTGATGTCGCTAATATGGAGTGAGGATTTGAGAGTGCAGGAAGTACGCAGACTCCTTCAGAGTGCCCGTCCCGTTCGTGTCAATGTAGTGCAGATGCCAGAAGCTAGTGACCACGAATACATCGAAGAGAAAGAAAACCGGTAAAGAACTCTCTCAGTTTCTAGCTGTTTCTCATTAGTATTTCACTCAAGTAAAAATTTGTGTGAATACTTTTGGCGGCTTAATCAAACAATGCAGTGTATTTTAGTCTGAACTGAACATTAAAGTAGGCAGGCCTGAGTGAAGGACACATACAAGAGGGTTGGATTTCATAATCCAAGTCTTTGAAGCTCAGTCTACATCAAAACTCTGCTGTATTTGAGTTGGAGGGCTCTTGGGATTGGAGCAGCATATGGGACAGACTGTTAGTATGAACCTCAACCAGTATGCTGGTTTGAAAGCATATCATAGCATTTATTTTCCACCTAAAAAGTATGAAACATAAACAGGACCTACTCTGTAGAGAATATGTCTCTGTAGAGAACAAAGCATCATCCATCCCCTGCCTAAAACTGGAGAGCCTTTTGTTCAGGGCTGATCTTAGGTCTAAGCAAGGCTTGGGTCAGGGGATCTAGTTAATTCTACAGAAAGCAAATTCACTGTTCCATCCCTCTCTCTTTTGAAACCTCCTATTGGAGCCATTGTATGCCCAGTGGCCTCATAATTGTCCCCATGCTGCTTCTTTATTAATTTGTTTTGAGAGTGTTAAATATATCTTTAAAAAAAGAAAAGAAAAATGCAATCTTCAGAGTGTTGTTAACATGCAAAACACTCTACAGAAGTAGGAAGCTAAAGGATTGCCTCAAATTTTTGTCTGACCTAACAAGCTGAGTAATCTAACAAGTTTAGAAAGTGTTTCCAGAGTAAATCATAGAGAATTGTGGTCAGCATTCTTGGAAGTGCAGTATTAGTTCTGTACACAGCTTATTACTAGATGTGATCACTAGTCATAGCAAGATCCCATACAGCAGTCGGCTTTGTTTTGCTTTCTCCTTTCACCTTGTTTCTGATACGGGTGCTAAATTGTCCATAGCACAGATTTGTTTGACTAGCACCTAGCTTTAAGGGAAAAATAGTGGCAAGTTTCAACATGACGTTAGCTAAAGCAAATCTTTGAGATTAATCTTGTAAGGGCCAAGGATTTCGTTCAGAAGTTTGGCCTACTAATTAAGGAGAGACAACATGCTCTCTCGTAGTTGGGGAAAAAAAAAATTATCTGTCCAGTGCTTGTTGCCTGTAAGTTCATTTTATATCACACACTTGGAAAAATTTTCCATTTTAAGCAGTTGGCTTGGTTTTGCTTTTGTCTCCTCAACAGGTTGTTACAGCTGTGCCAGCGAACCATGGCACTACCTGTTGGACGAGGAATGTTCACGCTATTCTCGTATCACCCTGTTCCAACGGAGCAGTTGCCTATCCCTAAGCTGAATCTAACTGGTATGTTGGTCAGCATGTACTTTCAAAGAAGTTCAGTATTTAACAGAACGTGATGGAGTTTCTTTCCAGTGTGTTATCTCATTTCTTTTTGAATCTCTTGTAATTGTTGTAGTGTCTTCTCTGTCTTTCTGAAAAGAGCTGCATCGCTTAAGTGTGCTTTTTGTGAAGAAATAGCTCTTCTTGGTTTTGAATCTGTTGCCTACTAAATTCTTCTCCTGGAATGGTCAAGGCCGCTGTTACTATCTAATACAGACTTTATATCGGGTATGTTCTGAGAAGCGAAGTGAAATAAATTGCCTAAGGACATGCAGCTGGTCAGTGTTGAGGTCATTCAAGTCCACATCGCTGGTTTATATGTTATGCTGTGCCTCTGTCTTCTGACATGCATGAAGATACTCGAGGCTGTCTCAGAAGTGTTACCCAGCATGCTGTCAGTGTTTATTCACTTGCCACCCTACTGAAGCTGAGAGCTGTTTCTGAACTGGTTTAAATTCACCTCATTGCTTTTAATTATTCTATTGTGAGCAGGCCGTGCTCCTCCCAGGAATACTACTGTTGATCTGAACAGTGGGAACATCGATGTGCCTCCTAACATGGCTTGCTGGGCCAGCTTTCACAATGGGGTAGCTGCCGGTCTGAAGATAGCACCTGCTTCACAGATAGACTCTGCTTGGATTGTCTATAACAAGCCCAAAATTGCCGAACTAGCCAATGAATATGCGGGCTTCCTCATGGCTCTGGGTCTCAATGGACATCTCACAAAACTTGCCACGCTCAATATACACGACTACTTAACAAAGGTGAGGCCTCCTTGCCTACTTTCAGAAGCAACAAAGAGAAATATCTATAGAACTTGAATTCTTTAAACAAAACAAAAAAGAAAAGTCAACAGATTTCTTTGAAACACTGTTAGAAGTTTCCTGGTATGGGAGAATATCAGAGCTGCTTCGTTAATGTTAGTAGTGTAGGACTTTATTTAAAAGATTTTCAGCAGTTTTATCACTGTATCTTTCCATATTGTGCACAGCTCATTGGAATATGTGAGTGGAACACTGGGACAAATAGTTTCTGAACATGTCTGCTTTTTTTGGTCGCTGATATTTGTTTCCTTTCTCAGGGCCATGAGATGACAAGTATCGGACTGTTGCTTGGTGTTTCTGCTGCCAAACTGGGCACAATGGATATGGCCATTACACGACTCCTGAGCATCCACATACCTGCCCTCCTGCCACCAACTTCAACAGAGCTGGATGTCCCCCACAATGTGCAGGTGGCTGCCGTGATAGGAATAGGCCTTGTCTATCAGGGCACCGCTCACAGGCACACAGCTGAGGTTCTGCTTGCTGAAATAGGTAGGTGCTAACACTGAAAAAATGGGATGTGGGCTGGCAGAGTCACAACGCGTGAATGATTTGTACAATGCATCAAGGAGCTGAGAATTTTAACATTTCTTCTAACTGTACATCTCCCACCACAATATTGACCTCTCGCTTCCAAACCTCATCTTCTATTTTCAGAGGAACAGAAGTTACTGTGAACTGTGTGTTTGTATAGCGTAGAACAATCATGGAATTTAGTAGAAGAGAGGTAGCAGCAGCATTGCTGGACATAGGCGTTTTCTATCTGGAAATGTTGCCTGATGAAAGCTGGTCTGTGGTTTCTGGGGTTCCCAGCTACTTGGTAAAAGGACTGCTGTAGCTACACGTTTCTCCTGACCTGGATGCCGTATCTGCAGAGATCCTGACCCTGAATAGGCTTTGAGTAGACCTACTGCACACTGTGTACCCAACACATCTGATGCTTCCCAGACATTTGTTGTTTGTCCTGTCTGTCCATGAGATAGCTGCCACTGTAGAAACCAGAGACAGAGGCACTGGGTGGGGAAAAAAATGCTTTCTTCTTGCAAGGACAGTTGTTTTGGCTCTCTAGGTTGGTGGAAGTGCAGCTATCGTGTCTTAGATTCTCCTGCTCCAGAATTTGTTTAAGGCTTGCTAAACAGTAGTCTTCAAGAGCTGATTCTGAACAGTAAATTTCTGAACTGAATTGTGTCCTCATTCTGTGCATAGTTCTTCTGATTTTATTTGTAACAGTTAAGTTCTTATTCATGTTTATATGTAACTTTAGTTAAAAGAGACTGTATGGCTTATTAAATAGAGAATGGGATAAATTTTAAGGGTGAAATTGTATCTGTTAGGTTTCTGCTAATTTGATATGTGTAATCTTTTCTAGCAACAGCTTTTGCACTCTGCTGACATCGTTTGGATAGGTTCAGAGGTCTTAAAGTATATACAATTGTAATATGGGATTTTCACTGTGTCTCTGAACGCCAAGCATATAATTTAGCAATATGTACTGCTTCTGAAGGGATTTACCATTTGGTGATGGATGAGTTAAGTGCCAATTACTTGTAATTCCACTGAGGACTTTCTTGAAACGGGAAAGATTTTTTTGTCCTCATTTCATTAGGAATGTAGTGCTTAATTAAACAGTATTTACTTAGCTGGAATTTTAGAAGATGAATTTTACTGTTCTGTTTTCTCCAGGACGTCCCCCTGGACCAGAAATGGAGTATTGCACAGACAGAGAGTCCTATTCCCTTGCATCAGGGCTAGCCTTAGGCATGGTTTGCCTAGGGGTAAGTGCCACTCTTCATTTCAACTGCTATTAGTAGAAGAATCATTATATATTGAGGTGGGGTAAAAAGAGCTGTGTCATCCTTCACTCCCAACTGCCTTTGGCCAAAAGCATTTTTTTATTATATGGGAAGGCACTTCCGTAATATTTCTTCTCCTCTTCATTCCTTAGCACGGCAGTAATTTAATAGGCATGTCGGACCTCAATGTTCCAGAGCAGCTTTACCAGTATATGGTTGGGGGTCACAGGCGATTCCAAGCAGGAATGCACAGGGAGAAGCACAAGTCTCCCAGTTATCAAATCAAGGTACGTGTGGATGATTTTTGGTCATTTAAGCTAAAAATAGCAATAGTTAGAAGTCTGAGACGTGTGTGTATCTCTGCACCAAGTGACTTTGAGTGTGTATACACATCGCTACAGGCTGTTTCCTTCCTAGTCAACTGCTCTGAAAGTATGCATTGTGTTTTCACAGGAGGGAGACACCATAAATGTGGATGTTACTTGTCCGGGTGCCACACTTGCACTTGCTATGATCTACCTAAAGACTAATAACAGGTATTAACCTTGCAGTTGCTCAGACATTTTGCAGTAACTTGTGATAGCAGTTTAAACTGCTGTAATGTTGTCTCTGCTTTGTGTGGCTTACTCAGTTTTGTGTGTTGCTGAAATAAGACCTTGAAACCCCGTGCCTTTACTGTGCTCTGCAGATCCATTGCTGACTGGCTTCAAGCACCAGATACCATGTATTTGCTGGACTTTGTAAAACCGGAGTTCCTTTTATTGAGGGTAATATTTTCTTTTGTTTCATCTCTCAGTCTACTGAGTTCCGTGCCCCCCCCCCC
>Ga0065711_1005515_pt1 | contig 23415 bp, 14 predicted proteins | sample Hoacrofraction12_FD_59098 | JGI IMG/M metagenome (GOLD analysis project Ga0065711, IMG submission 59098) | Hoatzin crop microbial communities from Cojedes, Venezuela - Epithelial fraction 12 v2 (version 2) | ecosystem: Host-associated > Birds > Digestive system > Esophagus > Crop | place...
GATGAAATGTGAGACTGTGGCTTGTCTTGGATGAATGCAGAATTTCATAGCATGCAACTGGTTTGTGCTCTGAACTTGGAGTTCACCGGGGAACTCCTAAGACCTGGGTTTCAGTCCCTGGAACTGTGACTGTTGCTGAAGTACTCTGTGAGTGACAAGTGTCTGGGAGATGTCTGTGAAGGTGAGGCCAGGATAAGTGTGTGGCTGCGGAGAAGCACCTCACAGTGTGCAGCGAACGCCGTAAAGGGCTGGGATGGTGGGCAATGTCTCCTCTGCTGGTGGCAAACCAGAGGGACAGTGTACCTCTTGTGTTTCTTCTTTGTGGTACACCTGGGAAAGCCTCTGCAGTAGCTTTGGCTTTGATCACGTGACCTTAATTCATATTGCTATATTTTAGCCACCTTCAATGGTCTTCACCTGCTTTTCAACAAGGTGGCCTGATACTGTACACAGTAGGTGAGATTTCTGGAAACCTCATGTCCTTCCTTCCCTGTTCTCTGGTCTGCCTCAGCCTCCAGCCACCTCATCCTATTTCCCCAACTCAAAAATACTTTGTATTCCTGTGAAGTTGGTCTTGACTCCCTCAAACACTTTCCTCCCACCCACCAATTTCTCCCAGGGAAATTCTTGCACCTTTTCACATCTTTCCTTGTTGCCTACAACCCACTCTAGGCAGGGACCCCACAAGCTTAGGTACCATTAGAACCTTCTCACTGCTGGCAAAGCGCTCCTAGCCTGCCTAGGTAGAGGACTGCTGGTGGACCTGCATTGTCCTGCAGACAGGTTGCAGAGTGGCCTCCTGGTGAGCCAGTTCCTCTCTTGATGTCCAAGCTTGCTGTCAACAAACCAAGCTGGAGTGAAGGGGGAGATCACCAGCATGTGTGTGCATGAAAGGCAGTGGAAAGGAAAATGAGCAGTCAGCAGTTCAATTAAATTTGTCAAATTTGTCTGAGGCTTCTTGCGTCCCCCTCTCACTTCTGAGAATGTCTCAAAATATCCGTGAACTTTATTTCCTTATGGGGATATTACACAGCAGTTAACAAAATCTGTCTGCATTTTTCAAGGTGCTCTTTTAAATGTTGTGGAGAACAGACAACTCCTGTATGGTCAGCATCAGCCTTTCTGCTGCACTCTGGTAGCTCTGCTTAGCCATGGCATGGTTACAGGTCTAGTAAGAACTAATAAAAATTCCTATCTCTGCCACACAAATAAACGCATGAAGCTCACCTGTGTATTTGCAGGATTTTACTCTTGTTACTCTTATCTCCCACCCCTACCTCAATGCCTGTTACACTCATTTGCAATTACATTGCACAGAACTAATGTAATTACTTTGTGCAACTGATTAGTATCTAACACCTGCTGTACTTCTAATTTAAATAACCACCTTAAAATTATTCTTGAGGACAGTATTTTTCTGATGCTTCTCTTAGGGCTAATCCTTCCTTTGGCAGTATAGGTAACAGTGCCTGATTGTGTGTTTATTTCTTTCGTTAGGACCGTGCTTTCTGTTGCTTATAACTTTGTCCAACTACCAGTCCTCTAGTGTGTCACGAAAAATATTTTTCTTGGAAATGCTTCAGTTGAAACTTTTGGATCAGAACAAAGATAAAGGAAAAAAATTCTTATTTTGTTCATGCTAAAAATGTTCCTATAACAATTTTCAGCAGAGTTAGTAGGCTGCTTGGTCATCTGCAGGCAACAGAGCACTGAAAGAATTAACCTTTCATATGACTGGATGTAACCTCAGTCAGTAGCAGGGGAGATGTTGAAGCAAACCCCAGTGCAATCATAAACCTTCCCAGATTTTCAGTGAATTAATTTGTACGGTGTAGCTAAGTAAGTGTTCCCTTGTTTGAGTCAAAGTGTTTCTAGCTGACAGGGTCCACAGTACTGATCTCCTCCTGATTCTGCTCCTGCCATCGCTCCTCCAGCTGTCAGGAAGGACGATTGTGGGATGCCTGCCTCCCCTCCTGCTGTCCCAGCTGCAGGTTTTATCTATCAAGTTCTGAGCACGTATAAAGTCAAGTAACAAAGGATCCTGAAGATTTGAATGAATAGGGATACATTTTCACTAAAACAGCAAGAAACACGTCTGTAATACTATTCTGAGGCTTCTTGCATCCCCTTCTCACATCTGAGAAAGAATGTCTCAAAATATCAGTGAATTGTATTCCCGAACTAATGTTCCCCTGCCCATCTGAAAGCACGGAGACAACAGAAGTTCTCAGCTAAGCACAGAAAAATAGGGAATACCACTAAGGAAGAAGTAATATGTTTTTCCAGTCTTGCTTTCAGATGGTCCAAGCTTAGCAGAGACTTAAATCTGGTTCAAGATAAATGCTTGTCCCAAAAGTTATCAATCCAAGTGTTTAATCTGGCAAAAATTGTAAATGAACAGGGTAGTGCTACCACCTCTTGGTAAAAGTACACACACACACGTGCACACACCAGGGTGAATGCTCAGGTGAGGGTGGAGTCTAGGAGCTATGGGAAGTATTACAGTAAAGATATGTCAGTAAATCCAGGTGAGTTGTGCATACTTGAAACACTTCAATATGTAAAAAGATTTTCTAGAGGAAAACAGAACGTGGGCAAAGATGTTAGGGAGACCTTCCAGAAATCTTCTACAAATCTTCTACAAGTATCAAAATCTTCTACAAATTTGTTTCTCATTTTAGTGGGGTATCCCTGGGTGTTGATCGCTGTACGATTGCTTCTCAATAAGTCAGCTCAAACATATCCATAATGTGTAAGGCTTTGTTTTTTCCTATGTCTCCCCAACCATCCATTCCTTCCATGTTACGATGTATTGAAACGTATAAAGTCTGTAAGTAATCAAATATACTTCGCAAGTGTCAAAGTTTTATTAATGTATTTCACTATGCACTAATCTCCTTCTCTAAAACAAGTGCTATTTCGGTGCAAATTCAAGTGAATTCATTCACTAGAATTTGCACTGAATGAAGTGAATATTGAGAATAAAATAACTGGATAACTGCATTAGACATAATATCACCTATAGGAAAGCAATTTCTTTTGGGATACCAACCTGCTACTTGAACATCTTCCTATCTCTGTAATAATCGTATTGCTAACAGGAAAAAAATTATGCAGCTTAGTCTATCTGAAAGGATGCCTAAATTTGGAGAACAGCACAGTGTATTTTTCCCCATGCCAATCTCCTTTTTTCTACTGTAAACAAGTGTTCCAGCCACAGAGGTGAATGCGTCAGACACCCTTTGTCCTGTCCCTGCTAAGTGAAGATGGCCTTTGTGCTGCTGAAGGCTACATCTTTAACAGCTTCCTTTTCCTCTTCAGCCACTCGCTTTCCCAAAGTCTGCTTGACATCGGTTCTGAAGTACTAAATGTTCGTGCTTTACAGGTCTAGCTTACAGAAAAAGGAGAGAGAAGAACAAACCAGATTAGAGCCCAATGTTTCTAGCACTGACGCACTTGAAGAATATACATTTATGCTAAGTAAACCTCAGGAAAATTGTCATAGTGAGAGTTTTCGTCTTCCCACCAGATATGATGTTGCAACATGCATCAATCGTTTCTGGATGTGTTTTTGGATACGGCTGTATAAGATACAATTTTTCTTCTACATGTAGCAATTTGGAGTAAAACAAAGTGCTGCCACTTGAAATTTTTCAGTGCCCTTTTACTGAGCTTAGGACCTTTCAAATGACGTTTCGCAGGTAGCACAGGAACAAATCATCATCAGGGCAGCCGTGTCTAGCTGCTCATTAACGAAATCAGTGTTACGAAGCATGGATTGGCAAAATGAACAAAGCTAAGGCAATTACTAAACTCTCTGCAGAAATGTGTAGAAAATTGAGGGTTTCATTTAAATTGTTAACATTTTACCAGTATTAGATTAGAATCCAGAAACAATTAATTTGGTAATCTGCCATACATATTAATTATAATGATGCTGAAACAATTGAGAAGAGACTTATATTCTCCTTTGATGGGGAAAGGAGGTAGAAAAATAATATACCATATAGTTGGTAGGCCTGCCCTTAAACTTGGAAAAGTGTATTGAATCACTTTCTCTCTTGAGCATCACTTTCCCCTCTCAGTGGAAGGAAGAGCACACGGTAGAGGAGCAAACAGATAGAAGATGCTGCTACACTGCACTTTGCTGCGTATGCCTCAATTACTGTCACCAGTGGTGATGTCTGAGCAGCAGGGCTCGCTCATCAGAGCTAGCTAATCACCAGTAAAGAGCCTTTCTCAGGTGTGGGAGTTGCACCTCACCAGTTACTAATCCAAAGTCCCTTGCAGGAGAGCAGGGTAGGCATTACTAATGTCTCACACCACACCAGCCAAGTCATTAATTTTCTGATTAACAGCAGTTCTTACAAAAAGAGGCTAAAGTGTGCTCTACTCCAAACATAAATCTTTTGCAGTGGCACTAAATTGGGTAGGAGCAAGTGAAACAGTCCTAGTGAAGCTCTTACCTTGCTAACAGGCCAGTTAGATAGACAGGCCATAACTTTTGAACAGCCTGGAACAAATCTGTGGCATATATAGTTTCCAAAATGCCTACATTATCTATTGCTTAATCAGTAGCTGTGTAAGAAATCACTGTGGTTATCGGAGCATAGGAAACAGCTTTACTGCTCCCATTAACAAGTACCATTATGCTATAGCAACGCATTATCTTCATAAATCATTTGTACTGGGACTATATTTGTCAGGTTTCAAACAGATTGTGTAATTATCGCATAATTTTATTTCAAGGGTTCATAACAGGGAATCAGATATGACATTTGGTAATATAAACAGTGCACTTGACTCGCATAGCAGTTAGCCATAAATGTTTAAAGAACTTGGCTCTAAAGGATTTTTATAATGGTGTTTGACAGCAGGTTCTCAGAATTCATATTGTACATATAACATATATAAAAGCAGCTTGTGAGTCATTGGATCAGCGATGATATGTGCAAAGTGAGTACAAGTGCTTTGTAGTGTGTCAGAGCTGCCAACGTGGTGTTCACATCCTGCTTCTGGTGGAAAAAGTTAAACGAAAAAAAGAAACCTAGGAAAGGTTAGAACCCTAAAACTTCCTACATTTGTTACAGAGAACCTCTTAAATGTGGAAGACTCAGAAATATGAAAGGTAATGGACCAGTAGTACAGTGGCAGTGTTAATGATATCTGTCAATGTGTTAATATTACTTTGTATGTTAGACCTGTTATGCAGAAAGAAGTAGACTGATGTAGCACAAGAATCAGTGATTTGTCATGTTTAGCTGTATGTCACATGCTGCTGAAACTGAACAGTGTCCAGAATCTTTTTTCCTGTGAGTATTAGGGCTTTTTGTTTACCGTACCCTCAGCATGTTAAGGAGCTCTCATACGGCATATGGGGTCCTGTAATTTCACTTATTTGCTGAAGCATCGCAAAGAATCCGTTAGCAAGTTGCTTGAGTTCATGATTACTCAATTTGTTCTTCTGTAAAATGAATGTGAAATCTTTTGCCTCCTGCAGATACCCAGAGAAGCTAAACTAAGTGAAGTCTTCAGACAGCTACAGTGCAAATGCAGTCTTGTTTTCACAATGCAACAAGGCTATATGGCAAGCCGACAAAGGGAAAAGTTATGTCTGAAAACAGCAGGCACTTTCCCCAGCTCCCAGGCCAACTGTAAGGCTGGATATCCACACTTGTTACCAAGCACATCCTGCTTTCTGATCACTGTATTACATTGCGAAGTCTGAATGTATGATCTTTCCAAAGCAACAGTTTCCCCACCTTAGTCTCCTGGTAGCCCTTTGAATCTGTGATCCACAACCAGGGAGCTGGTAGCACTGAAACTGGTATGTTTTTCTGAAATGTTATAATGAATTGGTTATTTTTTTAATAATCCTAAAGTAGGGATTGATGTCAAAATGAACATCTGTTGTTGGACTGCACCCACTGGAGTGACAGCAGGGCGTAAATAAAAACAGCCATTATTAAGCTTTTTTCTAGATAAGTTTTGCTTGTAAATCCTGGTGTTCACTACTTTTGAACTGTTTGTTTCTGCGTTACATGGTAAGGGCTAGATGTTTCATACTTCTCAGCACTTACAGATTAAATAGCACTGACTTCAATTATTGCTGTAGCTTGGAGTAATATAACTTTGACAGAGAAGGTTTTTCCTCCTTTACATTTAGGTAGGTGTTTTAATACCTTAAGTTATGATAAAAGGGGATTGCATTGTGCAACTGGATATTCCAAATATGGGCATTTGAGGAGATGGTAGTCTGGCAGTGGTGCTCTGGATAACTTGCTTTTCACCCTGGTCCTACCTGCTCTTACCTGGTCTTAACTTGTAAGACAGGAGTGGTCTCCTGATATATTGCATCTGGCACAATGCATCTTGTGACACTGAAGCATAGTAGTACCATTCTGATACAAATAAACCATAAAACATCTTACTTGGTTTAAGGCAGGTGCACAGGTTTCTAGATAATGTTCTTCACTGCTCGTGTTGTAGGTAGAATATAAGGCGAGGGCAGCTCTTAAAGGGGGAGTTGTGGATGATTTCTCCAGGCCAGCCATGTGTGCAGATGTAGCCCAAACTGTATATCCAGATGCACACCTGAGCCATGCAGCAGCACTGAGGCTCAAGAGTAATTTGATATTTTAGGCCTTACCCACACAAACACAGCTGTGTTGCTTTGGGTTCAGCTGGCTGGAGGCAGTACAGGTAAGCCTGGCTTGGCCCTGGCTACATCCAAGCTGCACCTACTCTGATGTTTTCAGCTGTGCTCTCCTCCTAGTAGCCCTGAGGAGAGCTGCCCCACCCCTCTGGGGTTTGGATTCCCCTAGGGTTAACTGGGTCCTTGCAGCCAGAAGCTGGCAGCGGCATGGCTACAGGGAGGCCGTTTGCTGCCTCCCCCTCACCTTCTTGGGTGTGGGGGACCAGGTGCAGAGTTTTGGCCAACTCTGAGCTGCTTTGGGTGAATTTACTTTGTTTCTTGCTCCACCTGTGTTCTGAGGCTTGCAGTTTCATGAGATATCTCAGTCTCCTGTTGCTCTGGATAAAATTACCAGGGGAATTTGGCAGCTTAAGAATTACTGGTAAGTGTGTACATCCCTCACTGCTGCTTACTTTCGGCATTATTTGTGCAGCTTTTGTTTTTTCAGAAATACAGATCATAGCTGTCTGCTGCTGAGGCTTTTGCTAGTTCCTTGTTTACCCAAGGCAATTTGTTTTTACTTCTGTCATTGTCAATTACAGCAAAATCCATTAGCTTCGTGATTAACAAGTGGGCTTTATTTCCATCTCAGGAAGACTAAAGGCTGCGGTGAGGAACTTGGGAGTTTAGCAAATTGGGTTGATCACAGGAGTGACACATGGGTGATGTCCTTGACACCAACATACAGATGGTGATACTGCCTAACTCTTTATGTGTGATTAATTGAGCAAAGGCCTTTTGAGAAACAGTGTATCCTGAAGGCACTGCAACTTGCATTTTTAGTGTATTATTTCAATGATTTCTGTGGAAAGATGGTTAGTATTTTATTTTTGAAAAGCAAACAGTAGACAACTCGATAGCAGATGTTTAAAGTGAAATTGCTGCAGGCTAATGAGAAACCAGCTATAGCTGCATAACTCGTCTTTCTATTTTTTCAAACTTATATTGCATTTAATTTTATATAAAATCACTCAATATTTGGTTACTCTCTGTCTTCCCGCAATAACTGGGGGCCAAAAGCAACTCAGGAAACCGAGCATTTAAAAGGAGAGAATTCAGAAAAATTTTGAGAAACCTAATTAAGGAATACAATGAATAAATCTACTGTAATAAAAATGTGTAGTAACATACTTACATGCAAGATCACAAGCAACTATCCGTCCTGGGAACCTAAAACTAGTGGTTGGCCAGCCTGACAGAGATAAACCTTACCCAGTATCATTGACAGTCTTTATTCACTGCACTCTAGGTGGACAGGAGTTTGGGGTCAGGGAAAAAGGTTGCAATGCTGAGCCCTTCCTTTGTTATCTAACAAGTAAGAGAGCATTTTGGTTACACAACCAGTTGTGTGCAAGGTGGATCCACCTAATGCTATCTCTGTATCCAGATGTTGCCAGATGGTGCCAGGCCTTGTTTCAGACTGCCCTTGCTACTCTCCAAATGCCTGAACTGTGTTGATTCCAGCCCTCAGATGAAACCATCTTGGTCAGGTATGAGATGCTCACTGCGTCTGAAGTTTCTTGACTGTGAAGGGGGCTTTTCCCCAATATCTTCCTGTTCTTCTGCTAAAAGCTTTAATCTACATTGACTCGTGTTCTTATAAATCATGGTAAGGCCTTCTGAATGGTGTACAGAAGTCCATTTGTATTACTGCATCCCCATTGGTGTTCCCATACACTTTCTGCTTGCTTGGGATGGTTTGGCTCTCTATTTGCACAACACCCAGGCTCAGGGTCAGGCACTGCTGAAAAGGTCCTCTGTGCAGTGTTAATGTGAGCAGCACTTTGCTTGTGAGGGGAAGTGAAGATTACCAGTTTTCACGTCATCCTCGGCTACGTTAGGTCATTAATAGGGATTGTATCTCTTCTGCCTGAGATTATGCATGGGATTGTAAAACCCCATATTCTGCAGCACTTCTTACCTTGCATTACTTCCAGGTATTTAGGAAACTACAGGTAGGATTTTGTGTTGTGCAGGAGGCGAAGTACAGAAGGTGCAGCCCAGGGAAAGAGGAATTAAAGTGGCTTTGACTGCTCTGCTGCCTTCTGATTATTCACTGCCCTGGGGCTATGCATCTTGGGCCACCACTGCCCACCGATAACCGAGCTGTGTGAAGCTGCTTGCTCCGGACGTGGCCTTTCCAGCAACTGCATTCCCGGCACATCCTTGGGTTACGGCTTGCAAGAGAGTGGCCTGTGAAGAACCTCTGCAGGGCTTGTGTTAGGGCTTCTCTGTGCAACCCAGCACTTTCATGTGTTGTTCAGAGACTTGAGCATCGCGAAGATCTTGCCTTTTGTAAGTATCCATAAATAATGCACATCCCTGTGCAACAGCAGCTGGCAAAAATGTTTACAGGACATCAGAAGCTAATGGATATTGGTGTGAAAGACACAGAAACAAACATGTAATAGTAGTGGTTTGCTTTAGCTTTTCCTTATTTTGATGTACATTGAGGGTAGAGAACCTTAACTTCTGCATTATTTTAGCCTTGTCAGACAAGATCAACATTTTACACATTTATTTGGATTATTTTCTTAAAGATCCAACACCACGCATGTCTTGGAAAAATTTATGAAATGCAATATAGAGCAGATCTTTATAAATTCTTCACTACCCCTACCTCAGATCAAATAACCCACTACAAATGTATGCACCAAAATAATTCCCAGAATTGTCGTTCAGTGCCCACCACTGCAGACACTTTCAGCACAGTGATGTAAAGCTACATTTGGCAAGAGTGCCTTGAAGGTTTGTCGGTCTCTGGTTCATAGGGGAGTGGGTAGATATGAATTTCAAAGGCCAAGGACTCTAAAGGAGAATGTTTGGCTTTTTTCACACTGACAATGCTCAGCTCATGAGCTCAAATACAGCCCCAGCAGTTGTGTTGCTAGGACGTAGAGAGGTGTGAGGGTAATTTAGGACTTTGTCTGATAAACCCAACATCTTTGAGTCATTTGGGAACCTCCAGAAAGCAGGCTTATACTGCTCACCACGTGGGCTACCAAGTTCTTCAGGACCACTCCTAAAGCATTTAATAAGGGCTGTTTTTGAGCTGCTAAAGGCCTAGGTCTTTATTACTCAGTCTTCCTTTGTGAGACGAGATGCCAAGCCTTCAGGTCACCTTAGCTGGGAATAGCTGTCCTTGGCTGTGGTAGCTTCCTGGTCTTTCAGCAGCAACTGAGAGCTTATCAGAAGCCCAGGAGGCATGTCTTTAATTAGGCCCTTAGAAACAGGCAGTGTCTGATTTTCCCTTATTACCAGGATAAGGTCATCCCTCTGCCTGCCTGTGCCATAGAAAAGCTATTAACTGGGTAAGCGAGAGTGAGGGAAGCACTGGACCTCTCTACAACCTTTACAATATTATTAATTAAAACCAGAGTATACTCAGCCTAATCTTAACTCATATTTACTTTGGTGCTTTCATTTAGAGGAATAATGAAAGAGATGTGCAGGAATATTTATTTTGCAAAGAGAAGTGATTGGCGTTATAACAGCAATGACAGCACGGGACAGCAAGGGAATAAGAACGACACTGTCTGAGCGGCAGAGGCTGCTCTAGAGGAACCAGGGGAGAATTCTTGAGCCCAAATTTCCTGAGCGTCCAAATTATTTTCAGCAAGTGCTGGAAGAAAGAAAACGAGGTTGCACTTGCACATTTGTAACTAGCAGAAGGCTGTAGCTGTGCCTGTTCAGCCCAAGGTGGCTGCCACGCACTCCAGCCTCTTCGTGAGTGTAACGTGTGGTTAACACTGGGCAGACAAGCTGGCCTGAACTATTCCTCCTCTCTTAGTGTGTGCAGCAAGCAGCAAACCACCGTGGGATGTACAAGTTCCTGCATTACCCATGTGTGAGGCAATGGGGAGGGGTAGAGAGCAAGCTTTGGTGTCCCTGTTCCCTGGCCTCCACTCTCCCAGCAGTAGAGATGTAAAATCACGTCTTCTCTCTTAGCCTGCCTCTTAAAGTAAGTGAAATTCTTGCACTTAAGCCCCTGTGAAGGCTCTGTCAACAAACAGACAGGAGGTTAAAACCAAATTCCCTTCCTCTGGGGAAAACTCAGTACAAAATGAATGGTACTAAATAATTCCTACCACAGATTATTTCTCCCTAGCAAATCATAAAGCTAATGTCGAAGAACAAGTTTTTGTCAGGTTGTACAGGGTTGTACTCTCTCACTGTTTTTCGACAAGATATTTTGTGCATAATTACAAACAGATCATCTACTCCATTACTCTCATTTGTGTTTAAAGGCACAGATTGGACCCGGGGCTTAGTCATGTCCTTGAGATATGAGCTTCCTTTTAAAACAACCATTTTTGGCAAATTTTACTCTAATTTCATTGTGGTCCTGGTGATGAAGGAGGTTCTTTGGAGTGAGAAATTGGAGGAATAGGCTCCCCCATTTCTTACCGTACCTTCACCCAAGCAGATGGAGCTCTGTCACAGTCCAAGGAGGGTTTTACAGAAGCAGCTTATGACTCAATAAAAGCTACTGCAATGCTTTGGTCTAGATACCTCCCACATGACTTTAGGGATTGAAAGTAAATGTTGAAAATTTGAAATGTCTATGGGCAATGACTCTCCCACTACAGACCAGAAGGAGGAGAGGTTGGGGTGACTACATTGGCATCACTGGGGCTCTTAATTGGCTCTCTAGCATTACATGAGCTGCCTCCACAATGACAAGCAACCATCTCAGATGCAGAGTTGTAAAGGCAGGAGCTGGTGTCAAAGGCATCTGCATTATTTTTGTTACTCTGGAAGGAAATACTGCTTTGCCACTACCACTGGGAAACTTAAATGAGTTTATCATAGTTGCTAATCTGAACACTGATGGATTTTTTTCAACAATTTAGAATGAAAAGTGTTTCACAAACTTCCAGACTCTTTCTTTGAACTAGAGATTAATTTTTGTATGTGGAATTAAATTAAGACAATGAGCAACGTATGACTTGGTCATTCTAATTTTTATTCTAAGGGATCATTCGAGTTAGTTGGAGTCATTTTAGCTTAAAAATGGACTGCAACATTTGCTGTCACTGTAAAGGCATTATTTCATGGATTTCCATATGCACCAAGTGGAGAGAAGCATGTGCTTCATAATATGCTAAGCATATTTCAGTTTTTCTTTACTTGTTAAAGCAGGAAAAACAAAATATGTGCCCTAATCTGCTGTTGGAGTGGTCAGTGCTAGACATGTTAGAAAGCTGTTCTCAATTTGAAAGTAGGCCTGAAGTTCCCCTGGTTTGCATACCCAGTATCATGTGTTTTGGTCATGTTTTACAATACTGACCTGCCGTGTATGCAACAGCTGTTTCCAAAGCCCAAATAAAAAAGAAAGCTCTGTGCAATGCCTCAGTGCCATTCTTCCCCTGGGTTTGAAAAATAGCTCCAATATGGGCTAAAATCTGGATGGGGTGGGAGGAGGGTGACAGGGGAGGAACAGTCAAAGGAGGAACAGGCACTAATGGGAGATGTTGGCCTGCCTGTGCCCTCCTTTTCAGAAGGAGCCCAGCCCTTGCTTGGGCTCTGCCCTGACACCGTGGGCACGGGTGCCAGGCTTGCAGCCAGCCTCACGGTGTCAAGTGGGCGCTCCTAGGAAGGGGGGGCTGTGGGTTGGTGATAGTGATGAGGGACCCTAATGCTAGGGGGAGGAACACCTTTGCTTCACGGCACCTGGCAGGGCTTTTGAAGGACAGTTTTTGCAGGACAATCTTATGCCATATATCCAAACAATACAATGTGAGCTGCTGGTTTGTAGGGTTTTCTTTCTTTTACATAGTAATATGTATTTAGAAGCAATTGTTTCAGTGAAGGTAGGAGAATATTGTTAAAATCTGTTTATGGAAATAAACCATATAGATAAAAGTACCTTGAGTATTCCTTATAACTACATTTACTTTAAAAAAAAAGTTTTAAAATGTATTTGTTTATAAGTAGGTAGAATTAAACAGGCTAAAAGCCTATATTTTTCTCAGTCTATACCATGAGTTGCTACTCCAAAAAATTCACTGAGCAGATTACTCAGGGACATATAAACTGATAGAATAATGTCTAAAATACATCTTGAGGAGAAATAGGAACAAAAAAATAAAATTATGTGTGAAGATGAAACTTTAAATGACGGCAACCTTGTACAAGAAGCAGCTTATGCTGAATTTCCATTCTTCTGATGGAGTCCTGATGGATGGCAATAAACACTGTCAAGATCTATTTGTGTAGCAAAATCACCCCAAGTGAAGCCATTCAGAAATTTTTTGAAGATACTTTTCTTTGTCAGACTATGCCAATTTGTCATAAGTGAAACATTTCACAGAAACATGTTGAACTGGATTCATCCTTCAACGCAGCCCGGGCTCTGCTGGAAATCTGCCCAGTGTCCCGCCATCAAATGCACTGGGCTGCTGCTCTGAGCCAGGACCTGGCGAGTGCCCGGAGCTGGCCCGGGCTGCACAGGGTCCTCTCAGTAATATATTGTAATTGGAAAGATACTTGCTTGGGAAGATATTTTCTTTCTTAGAGAAATGTAATTTTTTTTCTGGAAATGCTAAAATATCACAGAAATTACTTTTTTGGGTTTTACCTCAAGTTCAGCTTCTAGACAGTCCTAATACAGAGCTCCTTGGAGAATCCCCAGTTTTGGGGATTAGTCTGACTCGTTTGTCCTGACCAGGGAGGCAGTCTCTGGAGGCGGATAGTCTCACATTGGATTATCTGTTTTGCACTGCCTGTACTGTGGAGCAGTATTTGCTATTGCTGGAAATCAAGCCCTTCCACAAACATTGTGAAAGGGAGAAACATAATTATGAGATTCAGATGAATTATGCCGAAGAACTTATGGAAATAGTAATAAGATTTGGCAATGAATCAGGTTTGTCAATGGCTGCATAACTTTAGAATTTATTTTCTAAAATCATCCATAACATTTACATTATTGGCAAGATGGTGTTGGAAAGCAGTTCCAGGTTTCAAAGTTGTGTGTTTGACTCTGGCAAAGTGGCGTCAACAGTACATGTTTTTGCAATTTAAGAGAAAACATTAGTGTATTTATCCAGTCAAATGTTTCATCTGATTAGTCTGAATCAAGGTAGCAAGGATGAATCAGTAAGATGTGGTTAAAAGGTTATAAAGTTTCATTTACAATAAAATGTAACCAGCAAATACATTAAAGGAAATACTGAGATTTAATTTGTCAAATATCTTGCAGCAAATAATTAATGTCTTCTGGTTACATTTATTTTTCTCTTTCTATAGTAGCCTCTCTCAAAGCAGCATTGTACAACCCTTGTGTTTGTCAGTTTACTGAATTAAGCTGTATTCTGGCAAATAAGCACCGTGTTATTACCACTTTCTGCTTGGTAGCTGCTCACAGACATGCTGGGGGGAAGCTTGGCTCTCAGCAGCCGGCGGCTGTCATCTGTTACTCACTGTATGTGTTGGTGACGCTGTGTATCTGATGCCACCTCACGCCAGTCAGCTCAGTAACACAAGAATATCAAACAGTACAAAAAGCCACTGAGAGAATGACAATTCGGCCCAACAACAAGTCATTATCTTGGCTTATCCGTTTAGCCATGTTTTCCCATTTTTCCATGCTGCAGAGAACAAGGGGGAGGCAGCTCTATAGGGGCACCCATGTGGCACCCACCAGTGGCTGTCATCTGCCTGATCCCCACGGCATATCTCAGCCTCAGGAGTGTTGTGAAACAATAAAATTCAGTCTTGCCTTCTCTTCCCTTTGAAACATTTGAAACTGGAAGGTTAGCAAAAATTAGAGAGAAATGAGGGATTCATTCCAGGCTTTTTAAATTCATGGAGACATTCAGATACTACTCACTACCTCCCAAGAGTTTATGATTAGATGCTTTTAGGAATGAGGCCATGTGAAACTTCCAGAAATTCACAGCAAGCATAGCTTTGCCTTCGGGAGCCTTAGAAACCCCTGCATTTCAAGTTATGCCCCTCAGTTGCCTGGGTGCAATGTGTGAACTACAAAATGGTGCCAACCCTGTGTGCTCCCGGGACGTGCCAATGTGGTGTGTGATCGGTGTACGCACAGCTGCCGTGGCGTTGCTTGGTGAGTGAAACTCAGGGTGGGGAAAATAGTCTCTAAACAGCTTTTCCTTTGCCTGTGACTGACAGTCATGTTCTGCAGATAACATGGGTTGTGGTCCTACACCTCCAGATAATTGACTGAAAGTGTCCCAGGAGCATTCAGCTGAGGGTTGTACACGAGGGCAAAGGCTTTCAGGGAACAGCTGTATCACTGGGGCTTTTCTACTGGCAAAGGAATTTATTTGCCAAAAGATTGTCGCTTTCTGTATCCAGCAATATCGCAGCTTTGTTAGAGTTGGAGGAGCCCCTCCTGCACTCCTGTGAGGATTGACTGCCCTGCAAGCAGCTGTGTGGCTGAACGCCTCGATCTCTGAAAACGGTGGATTTTTTGGTAAACATTTCTTAAATTGCCTAGCAAAACACGTAGGCTAATAAGAGGTGAGTGAGGCATGCACTCTTTACTCCTGCAGTGAAACCAGCTGCTTAGAGATTCAAGAAAATGAGTTGTTGTGTTCTGTGTCTTAATCCTTGTTATTACTGTGTAAATGACTCCATCCAATTAAACTATAATGTGTTGACTTTATTATGTGATGGCAGATTGTGCTTGTGCTCTAACAACCGCTGTAGCTCACTAGAAAATAGGTGTGCTCAAAGCATGATAATACTTTGCTCAAACCAACACTGTGAGTAAAATTGCTTTCTCACTGTGCATATTATGGGGACGATCTGAATAGCCTTTTCCCGTTGGCTTGCCTGTGCTGGTACTGCTGTCAGTACGAGCTTTGCCATTGACTTTCGAGGGAGCAGGCAGAGGTCAATAGTAAACACTTCTCAGAAGTGGCACTCTGCTTGATGCCAAGGGCCAGTTTGAGTAAGGACAGTTGTACCACCAGGGCCTTGGATGGGGCTTGAGAAGGAGCTGGCTCAGGTCCCTGCTCTGGGCAAGACTACCCCTTTGCCCCTTTCTTGGAGATTAAATTCTTTGTCAAGTGGGGTTAAGGCTTTTTCCATTTGTTTGTCTCTATTTAGACCCCACTCTAAAGTGTTCTTATCATGTCTACGTGAGCTGCTTGATCTTTTTTCCCAGGTGTGATGGAGGCTTGCTTGTAACATATGTTGCTCTTAAACCCAACTTATTAAAGCATCTTCAGAAATGTCTAGAGCTAAAGTTAACCAGATATTAGCCTGTGTCCCTATGGCATATGTTAAAATTTGAAGAGTCACAAAAGCTATTTATAAATATATGCTCAGTTAATGTATGAACCTATCGCTTCCTGAGTTTGACAACGTGCACTATACTTAAGCAGATAATGAAGCTCCAACTGCAATTTATAAAAGTGCATACTTGAAAGAAACTAATTTCTGCAGTTGTTTAAATACAAATTAATTTTTATCTGCTAATTTGCTTTAAAATGTAGCTCTTGGAGATAGCAGGTGAGTCCAAGTGGATATTTGCTCATCCAAATCTCTGTAACGCTCAGCAGTATCAGATCAGAAAATTCTATATACGTTAAGTTTGTATCCAGCTGCTTGAATGACATTGCAAATATTTCCCAAATTCATTGGATATTTACATGAAGTTGGAAGACAATATCTTCAACAGAACAGTTTCAAAGCTGGATTTTTCCCCTTTCTCTCGCTAATCAAGACACAAACTTGTTCTCATATCAGAACTAAAACCCCAGCAGAAGTTCACAAGGAGTAGTCACCGTGCGCAGAAGAAGGGTTCATCCCTGTGGGAGGCTGAGAGGCTTTGATGGGGACTGTGGGAACGCTCTGCTGTTAATTATTACCTTTTCTCATGTTTGTTTTAAACTGCTCATGCTGCTTCACAAAGCCAGCCATCCTCCTGTCAGGGTGCATGTGTTTTAACTCTATCTGCAAGTAGTACGGTGGAAGCTGACTATTAGGCAAAACCAGATGATTTGAAGCCTTTCTGTCAAGATGCAGGTTGGGAGCTTTGGCTGTTGTTGTGCTTGCCCTAGTGCCAACTCCAGTGCTCGTGACTGTCTGCCAGGGGAAAGACCTGTCGGAGTGAATGATTTTTATGGACTGTGTGGGCCAGTAAGGACTGTGTAAATACGCTGGCACCCGATGGAGGTGCTGGTTTAGCTCAGAGACTGAGCGCCTGTTTGGTGTGGGGCTGTGCCGGGGGTGAGTTAGCCTGGAACAGAAAGGGGCTGCAGGCGACAGGGAGGCCAGTGTCATCACCAGGACCATGAACGAGCCATCTCGCTGTACCTCGGCGTGGCTGCTTTTCGCAGAGCTTTTTAGAAATCTAGGTCACTATCCTCAAATGGGGCTGATGAAGACAAAGTGTCTCACTTCCATTTGATTTTTAGACTTACTGCAGACTGATTTACATGTGTGTTTTCTCATATAGGGAAGCATGCTTGTCTCACTTCCATTTGATTTTTAGACTTACTGCAGACTAATTTACATGTGTGTTTTCTCATATAGGGAAGCATGCTTTTTAGAAATTTTCTTCTCAGCAATGCAACAGATATTCACTAAGCTGGACAAATCTGGACATCTAGTTTTTAATGTAAGTTCATGCCATTATTTTCTGTAAAGTCTTTTTTTTAAAATCAAGTTTGGTATCTGAAAAAGTGCTATAAGATATAAATGATCATAATTCCAACTCAAAAACAAAGTCCAAAATTCACTTATTAAATGTTCAAGTCCTAGGTGGTTTAGTTAAGTAAACTTTCATTATTTTACCTGTTGTAATATTTGAATGGAGTTGTAAGGGGTTACTTATGCGTTACTTTGTTTTAAATTTATGACCAGCAACTTACTAATATTTCTGAGTTCAAATGTACCTAATCACTTGTGTTGCATTCTGAATCACCCTCTCTTTCCTGTAAGTTTCCATGGCAGAGAGGGATGCTCAGGGACTACTAATGGTACTAAGAGATGCAGAAAATCAAGTGTACGGAGCAATTCGTCAAATTTTGCACAGATTCAAATGAAATATTCCCTGTTTCTTCCAGGTCATTAGTTTAAAAGGTCCTTAAGTTAGGATAACTGTGTTAGTCAAGAGAAGGCTGGATTAAGCAACTTGAAAATTGAATTTATTATCAGTTTTATGAAGATTGCTTCAAGGGTGTGGAATTTTTAATAACTTTCTTTTATGTTGAACTGCCTGCTGCAGCCTTGTTGGGGACATAGAAGGAGCTGAAGATGAAATGAACGCTAACGTGTCTGTTTCCTGGCTTTACCTTGGCAATTTTATAACTGGCAAGAACTCTTCTGCTGTAAATCAGTGTCTTTGAAAAAAGCCATGGGACTGCACATGGGTTACAGTTATTCTGTACTGTACTAATGGAAAACAGAACACTAAGTTGAAAGAGCGATCACACTGTATTTCTGAAAACTCAAGATAAAACCATTTTTCATAATGAAAGAGGAAATAAGGAACATTTCTGGCATTCGACACAGTCAAGCTTTTATCTAGGTTGCTGCTGACACTAATATTGTGCACGGGCTACAAAGGTTGAACTGTCTGTCACGACTTACCTGCAGCCCTGCATTTCCCACAGAGGGACGTTTCCAAGCTCGGAAGGGGCTTTGCTGGGAAGGGGTATGGGGGAGGCAGCTAAGGAAGGCACCAGCCTTGCTCATCAGCCCGGGCTGGTGCAGGCGCAGTCACAGGAATCGCCGAGGATGCGCTGCAGTGCGCGGTGCTGGGCACAGGAAAGTGTCTGCTGCCCCAGAGATGCCCCGTAGCCAGCACCGAAACATATGGGCTGCGTGCTTGTAGGCTGATAAACACCTATGAAAGAATCATTTCACCTGGTATGATTTGTCACATTCCCAAAACATTTGGTTTGTTCATTCTTCCGAAGTACATTGTTGGGTTTCAGTTACTGTGACTTTTCTATTTAGTTCTTCCCCCTGCTTTTCTGTTTTGTGCATGCTGGTTTCCTTCCATGTGACCTTAGCTGATACAAGGTCTTAGAAACCAGTGCTCAAGGAGCTACTGTTCCCCTTCATGCTGGGTTCATAGCATTGGTTTGAGAACTGGCACTACAGAATTCACAGGGGTAATTTAGCACGATATTTAATGGTTGTAGATCTATTGCTAGTGCATTTTGAAGTATTCCTGCTTTCTACCCGTCATTTTAAGGGCTTTCAATGATGAAGTGGGGCAGGATTCACAGATAATTTGGGAAGTAGTGATGCTGAATGTTTGTTTGGACTCGGAAAAAAGCAAACTCTCTCTTCCTTTCCTGGTCAGCTCTCACTGATTCTTCACTCTTGACACAACGTCAGATTCAGTCTGAGAATGCTAAATACAACTCAGACAAACGCTGTTTCTCAATTCTGACAGCCTGCTATATGAAGCACTTCTGTGTTATACACAGGCTTATGATGCCTGGCATATCTGGAGTGTGTTCAGAGTTTTCAGAGTCTGCCTAATTAAATGTGGTGGTATGAATGTTGAGAGAGAATCCAGGCAGAAATAAAACTAATGGTGCCTTAAAACAAAAAAAAAGGAGACATAATACAAGAGTAATCAAAGAATTGAAAATATTTATGTAGTAGCTATAACTGTTAAAATTCTCAAGGCCATTTGTGCGATTTGAGCATTTTAACCACGATGCAAGCCGTTGCAACTGCAAATTTAAATCCTCTGTCTGGCTTTAAGAATCTCCGTCCTTTTCTTGTCTCTGAGGTGTGGCTCACAGAAGAGACTTGACTAAAAATGTTTTTCTTCCTCCTTGTGATATTTAAATAGCAAAATTGTTGCTTTTACTACTAACATCTGATAAATATCTCCTATTAGGTTTCTCAATGAAAAGAGTTTGGGGAAAATCTTTATATATTTGCTGGAGAACCGCTGTCAACACCAGAAATAACGTACTCAGACTCATTTCTCTATGTGGAGAACAGGCTGGTTTGCTCTGTTTGTGGCACCACAGTCATCCGACAGCGCAGGGACTTGTGTCTGCCAGCTGCACCTGCTGTCATCTTGTTTTCCTCTTCCAAGGCCAGTAGGGAATCATCAAGAGTTAATTCATGTTAAGATCTGAGGAAAGCCACAGTGAAGTCCTTGGTTGCATGTATAGCTTAAATTTTAAAGGTCGACTGTACTGGAATATCAGTAAGGGATTGAACAACCTTGCAACAAATTCCAAACATCACTTTGAAAATTGTTGTTAAGGTAGTGTTAGTGTTTCCTGATGGCTTCTGGATGAGTTTTAATTTGAGCTCATAAAAACTACTGCTTTGTCAGTATTGCTACTAATGGCTTTAACCTTTGATTTCAAAGAGTTTCCTACTTTACCCTGAGGAATTTTTCGTTTCTCCCTGAACAGGAGTTGCAAGAGCAAGAACACTAGGTGTTCAGACAAAAGAGATTCAAGCAAGAAAATAAAGTATCAAAACTGCATGTATTTAAAAGGGATTCCCTGCCATGGTCTTACAGATGAGTCTACATGCCATATTTTTACACCTAGAATATATATATTTATATAGTTGTATATCACTGTAGGTATACAACATTGAACTGGGGTTTACAAAGTAAGTAAGTACAAATCTTTGAAAGTGTAGTTACAGAAAAATAGTCTTGATACACAGCTATGCTGTCTGTTTCTGACAGGTGAATCTCTCTGAGGTGCCAGAATAGCATGCAGGTTTATACCTGTCCATTTTTACTGCTATGTATAATATATATGCATGTGATTATATGTGTATAGTCATGTCGCTATACATGCAGTGTGTACTGACAGTCCTTCCTTGGGCTGATTTCCACATCTGCCTCCAGGGTGCGGTTGCTGAAGTTAGAATTTGCTTGGAAAAATACAATAAGTAAAACTGGTGACTGAAGATGAAAAAACATTTCATAACTTCAGAGTTTTCTCAGATGTTGTACCCTGTTTGTTAGTGTGATCTTCAGCGATTTATGACAGAAATGCCTGATATTTTACAATTATTTCACAATCCACAATACTTATTAAATTCTCCAAACTTTAAGATTCAGGCTGAAGAAAATACCCCAGCACAGAAATCTGATAAGAGACTGCTGATCCATGAAGTCTGCTATGCCAAAGGGCAGCACTTGATCACAGGTTTCTCCTTTTCGGTGGTTATTGGCTCACATCATTGGATAAAGACTCTGTGTGTGCAGTTTACAGCTCAACAGTAGATTAATGTGCAGAGCAGTGAAAATTTAACTAGGAATGAGAATTTGATCTTATCCTAGAGCTAAACACAGCCTGAATCACTGTGGTTTTAGATTTGAAAACCATTATTCCTTTCCAGGAATCTAATTTAGTTTTACTCCCCTCTCCATGCCAAGTTAACCAGGCTTCTCTACTCTAAGGTTGGTAAGCAGAAAAAGAGGAGCAAAAAATCAGCTGTTTAGTTACTACCAGCAGAGAAAAAAAGATGAAAGTACTGAAGTTCTTGTAAGAAAACTTGATCTTGGAAGGTTTTCACTTACTGTTTATGTCTGAAAGGATTTGGATAACAAAAAGAGAAACATAATTCCTAGTGAATCAAGACTTCAAACTTTAATGTCTGTTTCATATTGTTGAGTGAGGAACCCAAATGGTGTTTGAGTGTTTATTGCTCAAGACACATGCTTAGGATACTAGCAGAGAAGAAAAAAGGTGAAAAGTTTTGTATTAACTGAAGAAAGATGCAATATTAACAAATCATTGAAAGCTATTATACAACTTTTCTATCCTCTCCTTGGAGAGGTCCTGCTACTTTTCTAGTTTAAAAAGCATTGAAGACATGGATTTATAGTTCCTTCCTATCCCAAGCTAGCTTGTATTTTTAAGCCATTTGACATGAAATCAAAGATTTTTGGGACCATTGAAAAGAACTTTGTTTCATACTTTGTAGTTTAGACTTTGATACCTTTTGGTAAGGCTGTTGGATTTTTCTTTTTCTTCTTGGACTTCTCAGTCAAAGAAACAGAAAGCACTGAGAATGTGAAACAGCCTGGAAATGTTTTCTCTTCCATCAAGAAACACAACATGTCCTTTCAAAGCTTAATTGAGCTGCACAAAGCTAATTAGCTGTCCGAAGACATGCCATTTAATTCACAATCCAGCATTAATTTGTTCTACAGACTGAGCTTATCGCATATATAAATGCCTTGCCCTGTGGCTTTCCAAACAGCTGCAATATACAAAAAAGACTGATAACTCTGTCATTTAAATGTTGCTTGCTCCCTTCACTTGTGCATAAAATACCGAACTGCATGTGAATTGGAACTGGAAAGTTTTCGCTGTCACAGTGGAAAAAAAAATTTGTATTTTTATTTCCTTCTAACTGGGAACAACATTATCACTCTGGGATGCAAAAGCCATCATTTGAGGTTTGCTCTAGATTATCATGTGCAACCCGCTAATCTAATGTGTAATTTTGATGGTGTGTTGAATAAGTAGTTTCAAAGCTTTTTGTGAGTAATAACTAATTGCCTTATCACTTTCCCTTTATTGTAAAAATATTTGTTAGGCTATTACAGCACAGAAGAATTGCTACAGTTAATATGAAAGAAGCTTTATGCTGCTAATCTTTGGAGCATATAGCATCATTTTCAGAGACTATTTAACAAATTCTCTCCCTTCTCCATCTTCAGTAAGAAAGTTGTGATTTTCTTAGGATATGCAATGAATGAGTTCACGAAGTATGACTTCTCATGCCCAAATACTAAAGCCTATAATCTTACACTGGCTGTCTTGCTGAACCCATTGTTGTAGCAAATGTTTGCAATTAATTTCCTCTCAGTACAAGTTGATGCCTTTTGTACATTATACTATTTTTGTAAAGTCCCATTAGAAAAGAAGTTTGGAGCCTTTTTTTCTTTGCGGAGTCCAAATGATACACTTGGTCCTTAAAACTTGTTTGCACTAAGGATTTTTTTTCATCTACAAATTTGTCCATGTCAAAGAATGGAGGTGCTCCTCTGGGACCCTAGGCTTTCCCCAGGCTCTGACCCATCCTCGGGAGCCAGTCTCCAGCAGAACTTCCCTTTTAGGATGAGTCCTAAAGGCCAAAGGGACAGAGCTGCTGCTTACCTGGGCTGCCAGAGACTGTGAGTAGGGAAGGAGAAAGTGAAAGAGGGGAGGAATGAGGGAAAAAGTTTATTACGGAATGGACTGGAAGAGACAACTGTGTTAGTAAGAGTACTTTTGCCAGTGTAAGAGAACTTTTGCCAGTGAAGTGAGATGTAATTTCCCAAACCTTAAACCTAATCCATATCAAGTGACTAGGGATAGGAAATAAAGATTTTTCTCTTCTATTAACATTCTTTTGTGCAACCCTTTCTCACAGATGGCTTGTGTGGTCCAGCTGGCAGGGAAGTCAAATGTAACTCCCTGTCAGCAGTCAAGTGGGTAGCTGCATGGTCTGTATGTTCTTTGGGTTTTGAATTTCAGACTGACATGTTCGAGCCTTAATTGGATATAGCAACTCGAGCCAGAGGAACTAAATGTTTCCCTGTTGTGGGCTGGAGGATTTGGCAGCCTTGCAATACTGGAATTTGGTACCTGCTTTTTTCACTTCAAGCCTCAAACTTCCCAAAGCCCAATCCCAGCTAAGGCAACTTCCCTCTAGCAGGTCTGACATTTACCTGTGTGAGAGCTGCTGCTTGCTTGTCGGAGGAAATGGCACTATTCACCCCAAACCAGTGCCTGGGATCTCTCCTCTTC
>Ga0065711_1034662_pt1 | contig 23414 bp, 12 predicted proteins | sample Hoacrofraction12_FD_59098 | JGI IMG/M metagenome (GOLD analysis project Ga0065711, IMG submission 59098) | Hoatzin crop microbial communities from Cojedes, Venezuela - Epithelial fraction 12 v2 (version 2) | ecosystem: Host-associated > Birds > Digestive system > Esophagus > Crop | place...
CCCCCCCCCCCGCCTAAAAATCACATCTATAAAATATTATAGACATGTTTGGACTGGTCTGGGCTACTTTACATCACTTTAGATACATTAAAGGACTATACAGAAGAAGTAGAAATGTAACGAATACTCTCTTTATAGCTCCCTCATAAAGGAAAATATATGCAGAGGGGCCTTACTGTCATGAATGATGATTAGCTTCACTGGATTGAATTATTTTTTCAACTCAGAAACAGTCATGGGGAGGCATAAATTGCAGCCTTGAGGCTGAATCACTCTGATATTCAGTGAAGATGAGAAATGAGTCTGAGGCACTAGTTAAGGGGCAGACAGGAGGGAAAAGCAATGAAAGCATGCCAGCATAGGGCTACTTTGTGGTTTGGTTTTCCTAGACAGACTCATTCTGCAGGCTCTATCCCATACTCTTATTTTGATCCTGGACCCTTCAGCATCTCCCAGCAAGCTGGCTGCAGCAGAGCAGGAGCGAGAGGGAAGTTGGGAACACGGGCAATGTGGAGATGGGCACATCCCAGTCAATGGGGGCTTGCCAGACCTGGCCTTGCACACACATGGTGATGTCCCCCATGCTACGTATCTGGCATACGTGCAGGTTTAGCACTCTCTCTAGGGGAGCTGCAGAGGTGGTGAAGATAGCTGGGCTTGCAGCAGGTTCGGGGGGCTCAGGTGCCCTTTCTGGTTCTACAGAGCTCATCCTCCCCCAATAACAGCAACTCCTACAAAGAAGAAAGTGGAGCTGTAGAAGTGGCAAGTCACAGGCAGTTACTTGGATTAGATGCTGACTGGAGGAGAGCACCAAGAGATGGTGAGCTGGCTGTTCACTTACAAGCAGACACCAAAGACCGGGAAACAAGTAGGTCAGGTAAGGGAGAGCAGCAGGTCAAGCCTGTGCACCGACTTACAGCCTACCTCTCATTTCCATGCGCCCCTGTGGAGAAGAATCATCCACTCTCAGTGTCCCTGCCCTGCTGCAGCAGAGAGCAGGGTTTTGTTGCTGTCCTGTAAAGGTGCTGAGCAGCAAGGAAGCCTGGCAGAAGTGAACAGAGCCCATTCCTCCTTCTGTTTTCAGGTGCTGCAGCTATTGACTCTTTCATCAGTGGACACGTCTCACCCTTATCCGAACACCATATGTCCCGCAGTGGCTGCACATGCCAGCCAGTCTTACCAGGCTCCTTCATGCCAGCAGCCTCACTCCACTGATTCCCAGCTTCCCAGAAAGCTCGGGTGCGAGTTCACTGATGGAGAAGTTTTTAATTCTGTGCACAAGAAAGGAATATATTAAGAAAAGCCAGGAAGAAATACACCACACTTGATGTTTGCAGAGCTGTGCTGGGCAAACACTTGGGCTTGCCACGTATTTCCCTGGGTCCAGATGGAGAAGGAAAGGTTGATAAGCTTACAGTTGACCGACTTGTAACCCACCAGGACAGGGATGGGAGCCAGCTACCATCTGAAAGCATGCAGGGAGGTAGCAAAAGCTGCAGGGAAGAAGACAGACTCTCTTTAACTGGATTACCTGATCACAGAATATTGTATCATTCCTGTCTCCCTCCCAGTTCCAGGGCTTTCCTGACACTGATGTGTTTTATGATCCTGCTCTCACTAGATTAATATGAAAGAACATAGGAAGCATAAAAGAGATCAGTAGCAGCTCAGAGGCAAATACATAGGCTAGAAGAAGAGTGGAATACTGCTGAGGCACCGAGAAGCAGAGAATTAAAACCAACGACGTTAGAGAGTATTCACATTTCACATCAAACTACCAATGGAGCATTCATTTCAAGGTACATAGACAGATATTCAAGTGACATAAAGCACTTACAGAGCTCTTCAGTAACTATTGAACATCTCCTCAGCAGGCAGCAGTTTAGGAGCAGGCTTATAAAGTTTCTGGAAGGTACAGGAGAAACCATGGAGAAGATTTTTTTTTAAAGTCATAGAGCCTGAAAAAGACACATTTGTAGGTGTTCTAACAGGATTTTTTTTCTCCACCAGCACTCCACTCCCAATTTCACATCCCCAAGCTAAAGTTAAACTGGTTTCAGTTCAAGCTAACACAGTCATTCGAGCTGGCTTTCAAAGGTGAGCACAGCAGGTAGACCTGTTATCTTCCGTAAAAGGCAGCACCATGTTGAGCAGATCAAAACACACCTGTGTCCTTTACATTAGCCAGCCAGTTCACAGTCATGGAACAGCCTAGTCCAGACCTGTCCTTGCATCTAAACAAGACTCCCAGCTGAGACATCCATCTTAGAAACCTCTCAGCTTCCTCTCCAGAAAAAGAGTATCAGCATCTCAAACTACCCAGAGACAGAGGATGAGAGACACTGCTTGGGCAAGGTATTTAGCACATGCCTAACTCCAACCACCTGAGCAACATCACTTGGTAAGGTGAGTCTTTAAAACCTCCATACACCTGAGCAACTTGTTAAAGCAGCCTTTGAACCAGGGGGACAAGCTGACTCCTGGAGCACTGGTGATGGGGAGTGATGTCCAGGTTCCTCTGGCAAGCAATGTATTGAGGAGGCAAGAATGGTTAAAAGCTCCCCCTCCCAGCCCCACCCAGTTCGACCCAGGCAGCATGAGCTTCTTCCCAGGTTTCACCCTCACAAGTTTACAACTTTTACCAGTCAAGCTTGTCTATGGCTGCTCCTCACTTTGAATGCAAATAAAAATCAGAAACAAAAGGGCCTTACAGCCTGTGTACCTCAGGACACAGCTCAGCTTGCGAATGTGGGTCATTTTGGTATCTTCAGCCTTCTACTGTAATCCCACTAAAATATTTTCAAACACAGAGCTCAGTGTTGTTTTTTTCCCTCACTTTGAAAATCAAAAAAGATGAAGGTATAGCCCCTCCCTGTAGTGTTGCTCTATCAGTGAAACTCATCAGGGAACACTAAGGCCATTGCAAGCTTTCGCTACCTGTTTGCATGGGGGCTCTGTTGCTGCAAGCTGTACAGCAGGACCGTGACTTAGCAGAGGTTTGGAAATAAGGCTCACGGCAGCTTCGGGCACGATGGCTTTTTCCACATTTCCATGTTCAAAGGTATCATGGGAAGTGCTGCTGTGATCCCAATAAGGTGATAGCCACAAGCAGCAAAGAAATCCAAGCCCTGGGTGAAGTCCTCTCTGCTTCTGGTGCATCCCAGCATGGTCTTCCAAACTGGTTCCACCCACAACATGAACCCACTCCAGGTGCTCAGCAGCACTTGCCTGCTTGGGGGCTGTTACTGCCAAATATATGGAAAGGCAGGGTGGCTGCAAGGAAGTTTGGGAGCTGGGCTGGAAATGTGGGATGTGAGAAAAGAGAGAAGTAAGGAGCATGGGTTGGAAAGGTGGGTGTGCAGGGGTACAGTCAGGGTGACCAGGGCCTGGAGTTGAGGTGCTAGAGGAAACAAGAATGGGGTTCTTGGTCTCTGTTGATTCAGGCTCTTAAGAATATTTGGACTCTGCCAGAGGGTTTTATTTTGTTTGATTTTCAAGAACACAGTAGATGTAGCCTTTAAATCCTGCTTAGGGTTCAGCACAGCAGAAGGCTCATCTTGGATATAAATGCATTGATGGTGCTCAGGAAGAATGCATTTATGGGACCAGTGGGATGGAACATTAAATGTGGTCATTTTCAAAATTAACCTGTTGGACCCACGTACTCATCTGATAAGTAATGAGAGTTCTGAAGGTCAGTCTTTACCTCAAGGACACTCGCACAGGCTGTACTGTCTTCCTCAGAGATGCGGGGTATACTCTGGCCATTTCAATGCACTGGCAGGGACATCTTAGAGGCAGTGAAAGCTGAGGGTAGGTGTTGAATTCTAACTCCTGGCTGCAAACTACACATGCTAAAACAAACATATCCCATTTGATCAAAAGCAACATATGTCACTCTGAGGCATTCAGTTTTTCATTGAGAACAGACATTCATATCTAGCTGCAGGTGACATTTAAAAGACGGTCTAGTGTTTTTAAATAAGAGCAAAGAAGAATATTTAAATACAAACCTTAAAAGAAAACAAAGATATTTGAGACTCGTCACAAGAACTAAGCAGCCCACAGCCATACCAATGTTTCTACCAACTCCTCACGTGCGTTTGGGTTGTGCACTGATGCACAGTCAAACAGAACTGCAGCCCGACCTAGGACAGATGTCACCATGTCTATGTGTAACTGAGATGAAGGTGAATTAAATAAATTAGTCTAAGGAAAGACTTCAGAAAGTTCAGGTAAATGTTTAAGGATCTAGATCTTTGTGGAAAAGTAAGTTCTGCATAATCACTTTTGTGTTAGAAAAAAACCTAAAAGCAATTTGGCTGAAAATATTTTGATATTCATATTTACATACCAAAAAAAATATTTTCCACAAGTATGTTTGACAAAGAGGCAAATCATTCTGCACTTCACCAGTTTGTTGTGTTGAAGCACTTCAGGTAATGTTCAACCCCTGTTTCTCTCATCTGATGGTTCTCAAACACCAAATACCAAAAAACCTTCACCTTTGAACCAGAGCAAACGGTTATTTCAGTTCCCGGCCTCCGAGTTCAGTATTGACGCCACAGCTTAAAGCAGATTTCAAAGAACACCTTTGGAGAAGAGAGTACCATGACGATAAGGAAATCAAAAAGTCCTTTGTGTTGTGCTGACCCCTCCCGTAGCGTGTTGCTTATGATTTGCACAACATGCAAATAGAGGAAGAGACAATTATTCATGTTCCTGTTACTCACTAACACCACCACCACCAAAAAAACCCCAAACTATGTGCTAAGATCTTTCTTTTATTTCCGTACCCATCAAGATGTGAAACTCACAGATGAGCTCTGTACTACAGAGAATCTTCTTGGAGTGCACCATTTTGTAAGGGCAAAGTGTGTGTGGATCATGAGAGGTGAAACAGAAAGAGAAAATGCTTCTTCTTGTATGGTACGTGTCCAGTTTGCAAATGTCAAGATAATCCCAGTGGCAACAAGAAGGAGAACTTTTACATTTAGTAACATTTATTTCTGCATTCGGTATCAATTACATGAGTGCAAATATTCAGAGTCCATAATTAAGTCCATTAGGAACCACAGAGAATGTAATACAAATTGTAATAAATTTAACATGCTGGAACTTTCCAGTTACCATACATGTAAATCAGCCTGTCAATCCCTTACGACAAAAGTACTGGGTTTTGTTCTCATTTTTTTGAGTTATACAAAACTGATTACCATAAGTATCGATTACTGTTCATTTTATTTGTGCTGGAAAACACTAAAACATCAGTCTACAGTTCTATATAGTTAATAAAGATGAATCCAACCAGCAACCCAGTGACGTAGAAGCAATTTTAACTATTGCATCAGTGCGCTAAGCAGGAAAGCCCCTAGCCACATGTAACATTAAAAGTTATAGAAGCAATGCCAATAGAAGAAGGAAAAACACTAAAAAAATAAAATAAAAAAGGTCAATATTATTTAGGCTCTCACCATCATGCACTTTATAAGCAACACAAAAAACCACATCTAGTACACTTTTCTCTTTACTATACTTTAGTGCTTGACACAAGTGATTGCAAATATTCTAAGTGCAGAAGCAGCAGGGGAAAAGCACTGCTTCTGAGTTTTATGTTTCTAAGATTATGGTGTCGAGAAAAAAAAGAACGATAAATTTGCAGTAAAGTGTAAGAACAGAGCTGTTCACTCCAGATTCCCCTCTTATTCACTACTGTAGTCGATGAATTCTTGATGTCTGCTTTACTCTGCCTTTCTCTTAGCACCTGGGATTTTAGCTTGAATCCTAGAAATACAGAAGAAAAAATAAAGGATTACAGGGTCAGGCAGCTATTCCAGCGGATCCCCACTTGGAGCCATAATCAGGGGTAACCTCTTTAGCTTGCATTCAGTGTGTTGTTGCAACAGGAGGACTAGAGTCTAATAATAAAAAGGGGTGATGCCCATTTATGTGTTTGTACAGGCCCTTCGTTATAAATGGCCCGTCTTTTTGTGGTTCATGTAGCCATTGGATGTGCTCAGTGATATTCTCCCCCTCTCCGTTCTACCGTGGTCTATTGTCTATTGGAAGCCAGGAATGAAATTTAAACAAAGAATTTTCAGTACAGACTTTTAATCTTGCCCAAAGCTAAGGGTTTTGCAGAATCACAAAATTATTGGCTGGAAAGGATGCCTGGAAGTCTCTGAATCAACCTTCCACCTGAGGCAGGACCATTCCCAAGGCTAGATCAGGTTGGCCAGGGCTTTGTCTTCCTGCATCTTGAAAACCTCCAAGGACGGAGGTTATGGCACCTCCCTGTGTAGCCTGCTCTAGCTCTGTCCTACTCTCCTAGTGAAAAATTTCTCCTAATGTCCAACAGCTACCTCCCAAGCTAGATTTCCATTGCTGTTCCTTGTTTTAACATCTGCCACTACTGAGGACAGTTTGGCTCCATCATCTTGTAACCTCCCATCAAGTACGTGTAGGCTGCTATGAGATCATCCCTTAGTTCCCTCCTTGCCAGGCTAAACCAGCCCAGTTTCCTCAGCATCTCCTCACAGGTCACTTGCTCTCTGTTCCTCACCATTTTGCAGCCTTCCATTGGATACCTGTTGTTCAGGCAACTTTTGCAAAGCCATGGCTACCAACTGCTGAGATATACGGATCTACCTTCCAATCCAGCCATTCTGCTCTGGTAATTCCCGAGTGCTGAGAACTATGCTTAGACCCGCACTGTGCCCTTGCGGATCCCACAAAAGCTTTTGATACAGGCAACACATCAGGAACTAGAGCAGACCGCATCACAAATTTCATCCAGGTTTTCTGTCTGTTATATGGTGGTTTGAGACACTCAAGATCATGGTGCTTCCAAGCATTTGCTTTCTGTAATAGTAGGCTGTTCACTTGGTTTATTAATGGTATTACTAACTTTAAAGGACAGAGGCCCTGAATGCAAAAACCCAAGCTTGGAGCGGTCAGTGGGGAAGGGAGTTAACGCATTCCTTTTGGTGTGTCTTGGCCAGGTAGAAGTACAGACATCAGTCTCTGGCTGGACTGCTCTGTCCATTGCTTCCCCAAAGCGCAGGAGAGGGGAGAGAAGGATATAGGGTCATAGCTCTGCCTCAGCCTATGCTTCTCTGAGAAGGCCCCTGTTCCCTCAGGGATCTGCCCTCCCGCAGTCTCTTGTGTGCCAGGAGCTCGGGAGGACATCATTCACAGGACACGTTGTCCCCAGGACCACCCAGCTCATAGCCACCCCAAGCGCACTGCAACCGCACAGCAAGACTTCTGGTCCAGTCTGCTGCTGAACTCACTCACTTTGCCACAACAGTGTTTATGTGGGTCCGCACCAGTCCCAAGTATTGATCAATCTGTGCCTGCAAAGAGCAAAGGGAGACCACGTCAATCAGGCACCAACAAGGCAGAACCACCCAGACACCTGAACCACATCATGCGGACAGCCTTACCTGGTACTTGTCATATACAACAGGGAGAGTAAACATAGACACCACAGCTGAGGAGAAAAAGAGCACACTGTTATATTCCTGCCGATCAGATTCCTCCAGAGAAGAGACCTACTTCACACAGCGACGAACACGTATCATGCCACTTGGTCAGCTGATCCACCAGGGATCTTGGTATTAAAAACGAACTTTGCTCAAACCTCCCAAATATGGAATTTCCCATTGCTCTGGGACTAGTGGCTGCAAAACTGCAAAACACAAATTAGTTCTAGCAGGAGGGACAATGTAATGGGAATAATGAATATTTACTGGAAAGGGAAATAAAAGTTGATGGTTTGACTGTGTGGAAGGCACAATGAGGAGAGGCTGTTTTGTCTAAGTAGAAATTGCGAGGGAGTTAAAAATAAATTTTTAAAGAAATATTGATTTTTACCCATTATGAGAAGAGTCAGGCCATTGAAGAGGGCTCCCACGTAAGTCAGCAGCCACATTAGTACTGCAAACTAAATTAAAGATGGATCATTACATCACCTCCAGTGTCAGCGTAAGCAGAAAATAGTTCTCTTAGCTAGTTAAGATAATAGCACATCAGCCTTTTTTAACGTGTAAGGGGACTTCTTAAGTAAGGTGTATTAGGAACTAGGTACTTTTTCTGGGTGTATAAACCTCAGTCTCTGTCATGCTGTTCACTGTCTCTCACCCTCTTCGCTGAGCTTTCATGTATATTTAAGGCTTAATTGCACACATTTAGGACTCTGCATTGAGCATGGCATAGGCAGATTTCTATATCCAGTTTTGGTGATCATAGAATTGTAGAATCATAGAATCATGGGTTGGAAAAGACCTCTAAGATCATCGAGTCCAACCATCCACCCAACACCACCATTCCTACTAAGCCATATCCTGAAGTGCCACATCTGCTCGTTTTTGGGGTCATCCCACATAGGTTAATCACAGCCCCACAGTGATAATCCAAGGACTGACAACTCTTGATGCTGGGAGATGGGTACGTTTTTCTAAAAATCTTCAGTAATTTAGGAGCCTAACGCATGTCTGTTCTCTTAATGATCTTCCCTTTGCTCTAAAGATAAAGGCTGAAAAGAAACAATTTTCTCAGCAGTGAGGGAAAGAAGCAGGAAATGCCACCATTAGAGGAAATCCAGATCAGCAGAGGTATTAGAGGGAAACATACCATTTTGTGGCAAAGTCATAGGAAGCATAACGCAGAGATGCTTCTAGAACTGCAGTGCAACTAAGCTGGTCCTGCAACTTTTATAATTCCTGTATTATGGATCAATAAATTTAAATGCAGATTGCCAACTCTAAACTGCTGGAAGCAAGAAGTTTGGAAATCCAACAGGAGAGCAACTTTTATATTTGGAGCTACACAAAACTAGGTTTTATGACGACACTGTCAACATGGGAAGCAGCGCTTTGAAATGCAGATTGATCCTCTAGAGAGGGGTTAAAAATGTTTAAAGCAATCCTACTTTTAAAGAATCCACAAGGTCCTGAACGAGAAAGAGTCTCCTCAGCTCTTTGACTGTGCTGTTGACGTATAGCTGGAGACAGTCTGTGTATTTCTGAATCTGGTCCTGTGAAAGATTCATTTCCATCTCCAAGTAGGCTCTGCCAGAAACACAGGTCCAGTTACAAACCCAGGCAGGTTCACCTGCCGTCCATGCTCATTCCTGGCTACCCCATCACTCCCTCCTCCCCAGACCTCATTTCTTTGCGCTGGAGCAATGTGTCCCCCTTCCTGCAGGCGCAGAGCCACCAGCACACGCTGTCTTCACCTTGCATGACCCATCTCCCTGGGCAATTGTGGGCTGTTTGCCTCCAGCCTTGCCCTCTCCCCACGCCTGGTCTTGATGGGATCTCCCTTTACTCCATCCAAAGGGTGATGTAAATCACAGCTGGGGGGGGTGGGTCCCCACAAACTTCTGCGCAACACTGCCGCCACAGCAGGGGACATCTCCTCCAGCTGGCAGCTTCTGGAGGAACAAAAGCTGCTGTCTGGCCACGTCACCTTCAGTAGAGATGCCCCCTTCTCTCTCTTCCATCCCTCTGCCTGCCTTGCTCCTCCCTCTGAGCTATGCCCATGTCGTGAGTTGCATCTCAGAATTGACCCAAGTGAAACAGAAGCAGCAGCACCCCAGCAAGACTTCTTTTTTTTTTTTGTCTCAGTGTGTGTGTTTGCAAACCACATCGGTTCTATGATCTGGTATTAACCACCTTGCTGGCACTGCAGAGAAGAAAGGATCACTGCTTTCCCAGAGCAAACCACCCAGCCCCTGGGGAGGATGGGGAGGGCACCAGCATCAGCCCTGGCACCATCACCTAGGGCAACGGAGTGCCAGATCACAGCCAAGCAGTGCTGGAGAAAAGATATAAATGTTTTCTTTCCATGTCCAACAGAGTGTGCCAAGAAACAATACTCTTCCTGCTTGCAGAGATACTGTATTATCATTAGCTCTAATGAAACTCTATCTCTGTTTCCTTAAAAGTTTCTAGATCTTTTGAATTTCAGGACAAAAATTCCCATGTCTCAGAGGACAGTGGCTTTTGTGTTTGTTTTCTTTTTTTCCCCTGAGGATCTGAGCCAATACAGCCTTACAGCTCTTGAGACACTGGACAACAGAAAAAAATTACTTCCCCTGTTACGAGCAAGAAAATAATTTTACCCAGTACAAAAGCAGCAGCTAAAGAAATATGAATTGCCACTTTGCAAGATAAACAGTCCCTGGCCACAACTGCAAAGCACTCACTTGAAGGGGTGGCCCTCGTCCGTCTTCTGCACAGCCTGTAGGACCGATTTGTAGATTCTGAAGCTAATGGTGGCCGAGAGGCCGGCGAGGGCCAGGTAGGCCACAACGCTGACGACGCTGAACTGGGTCAGGGAGAAGAGCAGCAACAGGAGGCTGCCGAAAACGATCCCCGTCTGCTTGATGTCACGCCAGTACAACAGGTCGATAGCTGGGGAGAGAAGATCAACATGTTAACGGCAGGAGCTGGAAGGACCTTGAGGATGGCCACCACGGCCACTGCAATGCTCAGAGTCCTTGCAGGAGCGTGAAGGGAGGAGCGATGCTCCTGCTCACATCAGCATCCACAGGAACTCCTCAACGGAAGCAGTGAAGTGACTTCAGCAACGCACTAGAGAAATGACAACTGACGACCTATTTGAAATCCTTGTATTTCATGCATCTGTATCTGGGTTAGATGAGATGGATGAACATCTCCAACCACAATATGGTCGGTCTCTTGCAGCAGCAAGGCATGCGCAAGCTGGGGTTTGTGTTGTTGCTGGGGTTGCGTGGAAGTTTTTACCCTATCTTGCATTTAGCTACTCTGAAAACTGGATTTTTTTTTTTTGTTTTTTTGGGGTTTTTTTGTTACAAGTCCGAATGCCAAATGCTTGATCAAAGCATTTTTAAGTTTTGGTTGTTGACACATGGATGAGAGAGTTTGGGGTTAGCCACAATAAACCGCTTTCCCATTCAAGTTTTGACAATATGATTTTGTTATTTCCTAAGTTCTGAGAAATAAAAGACTCCTGGTTTTACGACTGCTCAATAGTTACAAGGGCAGGAAACCATTTTTCAGGTGGGACCTTAAAATACAGAATAAGTCCCTTTGGCTACCGCAAATCCAACCATCTCAGAAATATTAAAAAAAAACCCCTTTCTGCTTCTTAGATAACTTTCCTTGTCTAGATCCATGGGAGGTGTTAGTTAGAACAAAGCAAGTGCAGAAAACCATTTCCAGCCAATACATTTTTACATTTGTAAAGCAGTTAATTTTGACAGTGTTTTTCACCCAGTTTTTATAGCTTATTCCAACCCCTCCAGCAAATAATCTTACCATCAGGAAAAGCCACTATAAGAGCAAAATTTTGTGAAACAATTGCTGAATATCCAGTTCACAAAGGTGAATTTAATTTCTTTACACTGATAGCCTGTTTCTGAGAAGACTTTTCATCCAGCCAAAGAACAGGCTCATGACAATCTAAACAAAACAGCTTTAATTTCACACACTGCACAAGCCCTCCTGAACAGCTTGAACACACCACCAGCCAAACAGATTTCATAGATGCCACTTGTCAAATCATTCTGAACAAAGAGTAAATTCAGGAAAATGCAATCTGTCAAAAAAAAAGTCACAAATACAAAAAGAAACAAAATTAGTCCAGCCTAGCATTTCTAACCATCTAATCTCCAAAAGTTGTGAGTCACCATGGCACGTTTGCTTTGAGTCAATGAGGTATATTACTCATTACTATTACACATATTACCATTGCTTTTCAAAATGATGGGCTTGAGTGCAAAAATTGCTGTTGTATTGCTGAGCTCTTTTCTCTTCATGCAACATTCACATCCTACTATCTACTCCATCAACATACACAATATAATAACTTCCATACTTTTAAGTGTCAGTGTTCAGCACTGGACCTGCGATCTCAGCGTTCAGCACTGGACCTGCGACCGTGAGCACACATGGATAGACCTATGGACTGCATGGAAGCCAAGGGATGGGGATCTCGGTGGTACCTGCTGGGGTCGTAGGTGCTGACTTTACGAATCAGGGACCAGGCCAGAGTCTTTCCAGATATATGCCCTGGTCTCTCTCCTGCAGAAACCCAAGGGCATGGACTAGGGAATGCTCCAAAATGCAGTTACAACCTAGGCAGAGCGTGCACCCAAGTCAGGGAGCTGAGCAGCAGAACCAGCTGTATTGACGCAGGCACCTGGAGCTCCACCAACTGCTTACAGTGCTGAGGTGCTGGAGTGTGCGACTTGCAAACCATCCTTACGAAATGGCATCTAGAACACAAGTGTTCAGTTTTTGCCATTTTTCATACTCTTTCAGTCAAGGCACTGCAAAATTCTGCAGCACAGCAACTGGTGCGCTTTCACATACGAGCATTTGGACAGAAGGTATTATTCACAGCCTGATCATTTTTATGCTTAAAAATTCCTCTGTCAGAGGACAGTATTGGAAATTTATGCAAACCTCACTTTTTGAGCTACTTAAATTTTCTACCACACAATATCTTCACGTTAAATGAAATGAGCACTTGTGAGCTAGCTCAGGATGCTGTATGTGGAGCATCATCTGCTGATGAAAAAGGCCACGCACCAGAGGAAAACACTACCTGGGACATGGGTAATAAAGCAGCAAACAAATGAGAGCTGAGCAAAAAAATACAAAAGCCCACTTCAGTAGAGCTCCCTGAGTTAATGCCAATTGATGATAAGACTGAAAACAATCAGCTAAGCCCTCTCTCCTTCTTTCTGGGATCTTCTGCCTTGTATTCCTGCAGAGCGGAAGCGGGCTGTGTTCTCACGCATTTTCTCATTCTGGAGTACTGTGTCCAGTGCTGGGCTCCCCAGCTCCAGAAAGATGAGGAACTACTGGAGAGAGTCTAGCGGAGGGCTACAAGGATGGTGAGGGGACTGGAGCACCTCTCCTATGAGGAACAGCTGAGGGAGCTGGGCTTGTTGAGTGTGAAGAAAAGACTGAGAGGGCTCTTACCAATGCTTATAAATATCTGAAGGGTGGGTGTCAGGAGGATGGGGCCAAACTCCTTTCAGTGGTGCCCAGCAACAGGACAAGGGGCAACGGGCACAAACTGAAGCATAAGAAGTTCCACCTGAAGATGAGGAAGACCTTCTCTACTTTGAGGGTGACAGAGCACTGGAACAGGCTGCCCAGAGGGGTTGTGGAGTCTCCTTTTCTGGAGATATTCAAAACCCGCCTGGATGAGGTCCTGTGCAGCCTACTCTGGGTGACCCTGCTTTGGCAGCGGGGTTGGACTAGATGACCCACAGAGGTCCCTTCCAACCCCTACCATTCTGCGATTCTGTGATTCTGTGATTCTGCTCAACAATGAAGATCCTGAACAACTCAAGACAGACTTGAGCAGGTATGTGTATAACCTGAAACTCACCTCGTCCTGCCATGAAATGACTGGGATATTTACTAAGCTGTATCAGGTAAGGAAAGGCTTGCCACGACTCTGAGAGAGATGGACAGAGGCCAAATGACACAGTTCTGGGGATACGTGCATGCATGAGAGAGGAGATGAAAAGGCAGCTGGCCTCTTTCGCCAGCCAGACAAGACCTGGGAGAGAGGGATCCTGTGTCTTTCAGACCTGAGGCAAATATTCCCACGTGCATGGAAAAAATATGTGCCAACTGCTAGGTGGAAAATCTCAGCACAGAGAACGGAGATACGAGTTGAATGATTTTTACATGACTGTCCCGGTGCCCAGGTCCAGCCCAGGGACACACACAACCCCCCACCCATAGCCTGCAGTAGGTCAGTTAGGATTTTGAAGGGCAGGAACCAAATCTGACTTCTCATCCTCTCCCTCGCAGGGACGGAGAGCTGCGGCACTGCTGCTGTGTCCAGCTGTTCGGGTGGGATTTGCTGCTCCCGCAGCCATTCCTCCTCCTCTCCCTTAGGAAGAAGGAGGTGAGCCAAACTGCCTTGCAAAAGGTGGTGCAGGAGGGAGGTGAACCTCACGGTTCCTTGGGCAGGGAAGCGAGAGAAGGGGAGTTCAGAGCTAGAAATCAGCGGAGACTCATAGGCTCTCACTGTGGTCCATGGGCTTCCCTGGAGAGGGCACTTTTTTGCTGATAGGATTCTGGGATTTGAGATATATTGGTTCCCCTGGAATTTAAATGCTGCTCAAAACACCTGAGCTACATGTCAAAGCCATGCTTGCTCTTTCAATTGCAGCTTCAGTCACTTCAAAAGCTTTTTACCTTATTTTGGTCCTATATTTTCTTACATAAACAAATTTCCCTTAAAAGCAGGCAGAGGTGCACTGGGTGCAGAATCCCCTAGCTGGGTTCCTTTGCTTGCTTCCTCAGGGTGCCATTTTCTGCTGTAACTGTTCACACTAGAGAGAAAGTGTCTGCCACAGCAATATCTGGCATTGCAGATAGATACCAAGGGGCAAGACCAGGAGAAATCTGCTCCTTCAGCATCAGGTGAACCCAGGACTAGGTACATCAACTCCCTCCACACCCTTTTTTTTACTCTGAACAGGAATGAAAATGAAAGATGAGATTGTCTGCCACATATATATGTCTGCTTTGAGTTTCACCTCATCCTATATTCACACAGAACTGATTCAGACAGCAAATGACTCCCTCAAACACTCACTGACCCCATGGATTTACTGCCCTTGAACAGGTCACAAAATATAAATGCTGATCAGAGTCTTTGATGAAGGGCAGTTGCCTGTTCATGCCTGCACCCTTTCCTTCGCATGACGAGGAGACAAGCACCCAGGCTCAGACCAGCCTCCCCAGCACACAGGGATGCAGCGGGTACGAGGACGGTGGGGCCGGGGGCTGAGCTGGTGCGCACACCTTCACACACAGTGTCAGCATGCCCTGGCCCCACGCTTGGCCAGGCTGAGACAGGCATCAAGTCTGGCTCTTACGTGGGTACAGCGTTCCCCAGATAAATTAGAGGACAGGGGATCCCTCACAGCATGCGTTAACGACGTAATAATTAAATGCTTTGGTCAATTCTTAGTGGAAAAATGCCCCACAGGGAAGGAATAAAAGGTCCTTCTGAGGTCAAGGGTGCTGCAAGTGCTGGGTGCGTTGCAGACAGCGTGTGTGTGTACGCGCACAGCACAGCCCAGACCCGACTACAATGGCACGATTCTGAGCGACGCACGCTGAATATGCACGAAGCAGGAGGCTGGTGCCACGTGAGCCTGTCAATATGTGATATGCATGCAATTGGACAGTGGGTCAATCTGCCTGGCTAAGCAAGATACACTTCTGAGAGCCTGAATGCCAGCTTCAGACCACCTAAGGTTTGCAGCTAGGATTTGCAAACAGGGTTTTGGAAAACAGGCACTGAAATCGGCCTCGGCTTCATTGAGGTTTGAGTTCCTTCTGTTTTGAAAATCCCAACTCTAAAACGCTGACCATGCCCATTAACATGCAGAAGCTGTTCAGCTGTAGCTTTCCGTGATCTCCCTTCAGCCTCTTGGAAGGAGGGAAGCAGCGCCAGTCACTTTGTGCTCTTTCCAGTAAAACACACCAGAGCTCTGGCTCATTTGTGGAGGTATAAAAGATCTCCGGGTTTTGCCAGAAGTGCCTCGCACTCCGAAGTATTTGTATTTATTAAGCAGGACTTGCCAGTTATCTCTAAAACAGCACTGCTGCAGGTCACTGCAGCTGCCTTTGAAGAATTTTTCTGGAGAAGCCTGTCTGATGAGCTATTCATCTGACAGCATCGCCTGCCGTGTTTTTTAACTGACAGCAGAACTCGTAAAATGTTACTCAAGTAACCTTCTATTTGAAAGAAAAAGTTTTCAAGGGTGCCAAAGCAGTGTCTCAGCTATACTTTGTGGTATAATTTCATGTCATTAAACTAATGTGAGTCCTCCATTTGGGGCCAACCCGCAGACTAATGATGCACAAAGATAAACTGTATGATAGAGAGTTGGGGCTGTTCAGCCTGGAGGAGAGGAGGCTCCGGGGAGACATTACAGCAGCCTTCCATTACCTGAAGGGACCCGCGAGAGAGCTGGAGAGGGACTTTTTACAAGGGCATAGAGTGACAGGACAAGGGGTAATGGCTTTAAACTGAAAGAGGGTAGACTGGGATTAGATCTAAGGAAGACATTCTTTCCTCTGAGGGCAGTGAGGCCCTGGCCCAGGTTGCCCAGAGAAGCTGTGGTTGTCCCCTCCCTGGAAGTGTTCCAGGCCAGGTTGGACGGGGCTTTGAGCACCCTGCTCTGGTGGAAGGGGTCCCTGCCCGTGGCAGGGAGGGTTGGAACTGGATGATCTTTAAGCTCCCTTCCAACCCAAATAATTCGGTGATTCCATGATACAAGCAACCACTTGTTAATATGAGTAGTTGATAAATACCCATGTTTGCGAGGCAAGCTAAAGGTAACCTCACAAATACAAGTAACAGCTACAGCATGCAATGCTTGTGCCAGCAAGGAACTGCTCCTGAGTAGGGGATCTTGCCATTCCCTGTCTCAAAGAAAGCATTTTATGAAAATTAATGAAGATAACCTGAGCACAGACAGGACAATTCACATCTTCCACCGTTTTTCCCTTCCCCTGAAAACCTCTGTTCCTTCTTTCTGATTTTGAAGTTTTTCCTCTACTGCAACAACTGAGTGAAAAATGAACATGCATCAAGCAGCATTTACATGGACGTTAGTAAAAAAAGTGTGTGCAAAACGCTTTTAACGAAGCCTTCAAAAGAGGCTCACAGGCCTTCATGATCGAATAAAAGGTTCTGTGCTCTTCAGCATACTAATAACAACGTTAGATGTGATCAAGCTGCCCTCCCCACAGGGAGGTCCCATTGGGCCTCCTTAGGAGGTAAAATCAACGGGTTGTACAGCTTCATTCCCTATGTAATATTAGTATTAATGAGAAGTGAGAAAAACCCGTCTACACACAGCCTTTCATTCTGTATACAAAGTAATACTATGACTTCATAAATACAAATTACTTCATAAGTAATTTCTCAGACCTACTGGAACTGAAAAGATCAGGAAACACAATTTAAGAAGCGCAATATTGTTTATAGCATTGTCGCAACAATATTTGACAACAAATGCAACAAAGTTGTAAGTCTTTAAATAGAAGTAAATATTGCTCACACTCAAAGACATTCCAGTTTACAGCTTTAACCACAGGCTTCAGCACCAGGCTTTCCCTCTTCTCCCCAGTGAAGGATCCAATGTGGTCATTGCTCCCCTGCCCACAGCAGATCTGATTCAAATGTAATACAGATGGATACACCATTTAATGAGCAGTCTGGTGCCTTCAGGAGACTGCTGTGATTAATGGCAGAGCCAAGACAGAGTATCTGTGATGCTTCATGAGGTATCTCTCCTTATCCTTTATTTTCAGCCTTGAGAGATCTCTCCATACTTCCTCTACCGCTTGTACACACCTTCTCCATTAACTTCCTGTCCTCAATTCACCTTTATGTCTTTATCATCCCTCTGCTCCAAGACTAGCTTGAAAGATCAGACCTTGGTCCCCGAACTCTGATGAGAGGAGACCTGGAGCAGGAACAGGACCAGGGAAAAGGGAAATCTTGATATATGATGCCCTCCATGTTATAGAACCACTGAATCATAGAAAAGTTTGAATTGGAAGGGACCTTATAGATCACCTTGTTCCACCCTCCCTGCCATGGGCAGGGACCCCTTCCACCAGAGCAGGGTGCTCAAAGCCCCGTCCAGCCTGGCCTGGAACACTTCCAGGGAGGGGACAACCACAGCTTCTCTGGGCAACCTAGGCCAGGGCCTCACTGCCCTCAGAGGAAAGAATGTCTTTCTTAGATCTAATCCCAGTCTACCCTCTTTCAGTTTAAAGCCATTACCCCTTGTCCTATCACTCTATGCCCTTGTAAAAAGTCCCTCTCCAGCTCTCTCGCGGGTCCCTTCAGGTACTGGAAGGCTGCTGTAATGTCTCCCCGGAGCCTCCTCTTCTCCAGGCTGAACAGCCCCAACTCTCTCAGCCTTTCTTCATAGCAAAGGTGTTCCATCGCTCTGATCATTTTTGTGACCCTCCTCTGGACCCATTCCATATCCCCCTCCATCTGCAAGATCAAGATGGGAGTAAAAAAGGATTGATTGATTGCCACGTGTGAGGCACCAGAGTGGGCTTGTGTAGACAGAAGAGAATTTGCAATAAAAAAATCATCCCTACAACCATGCTGCACACAAGTCTACTGTAGTATTATTTAGCATTATTATTATCATTATCATTGACGATGTATTATTGTTATGTTATTATCATTTTCACATGAGACATGCTTTAAGACCAGGGTTTAAGATCAGGAGAAAAAGGGTTTAAGGTCAGGAGAAAGCCTCCTCCACACACCTCCTCCACATAAACCATATCACTACCTGCCTTCACCAGTTTCTATGGAGGATGTTATTGCTCTCACCTTAAGTGAGCAGAAACCGAGTAGACCAAGCAGAGTCTCTGAATGCAGTCCCTTAATGCACATAATGCTATGCAAATATTAAGATTTTCCCGAGATGCCCCTGGACCAAAACAACAGACCTGGAACCTTCCTAACTCTATCCAAACATTTGAATATCTGCGGATTTTCAAAAGGAATGGCTCAGACCTATGTTATTTGTGAGAATTCAGTATGACATGGAGCGAATATCCCTTCTGACATCAAAAAAGCCTCACCAAAACTCACTTCACAGAGACCTAATGAAAACAAAATCAGCCCTCCAATGTTGCCTTCGCCTACTGCCCCATCATCACCCTCTTGCCAGAGGGGAATTTTCTCCTTGTTCTGGCAATGAAAGGATATTGTCCATCTGTTCTTAAAAGAAAAGAAAATTTAAAAAAATTGCATCCAGACATGGCACAGCAGGTGTGTAGAGCACATTTTGGCAGAGCTACTGAAATCTCTACTGGTTTTTTGATACCACCTAGGTCAAGGTGTTTGTTGGAATGGCTGGCAGTCAGTGTGAAGATCATCTAAGAGAGTTTGTCCTCTAACTATAAGCTCTTGATCTTGCAGTCGTATTGCCATCAACAGGAATGTGCTTGAAGAAGGCTGATAAAATTTCTGCAGCAGTGACAAAAGATGAAAGCAAATCTGAAAGTGGAAAATGTTGACAAATTTCATTCAAATTTCACAGAAAATCAACTGTGAAATTAGGAAGTCAATTCTTCATAAGTAAGTGTAGTTTTGTGAAACTATTAGCTAAATTGGCTACAGCAGATGATGACTTGATTCCAAGATTTCAGCTCTACCAAAGTCCAACATACAGACCAACTACTGGGACAGATCTTTAGCTGCTGAAAAGAGGGAGAGCTCATTTGAGCAAAACAAATGGATCCCAGCTGAGAGTTCAGCCCATGATATTTTCAGGAAAGCACTGAAGGTACCAACTGGCTGAAGATATATTCTCATGATAACAGCTGTAATTAGACAGATTTCAGAACTGTCAGTAAGATTATAGATTAATAGCATGCATTCATATTATTGCCATTGAACTTTTTTAGCAGTCGTAAAGTGGGGAACATTGCCATGAATATTTGGTGTAGCCTCTTAGCACCCTTTGGAAACCAACTGATATATCAATCAAGCAAGGAAGCTGGTTGTCTGGCAACAGCTGCCAAGAAAATGCTACTCAGTAACGCCAGTCCCAGCAGAGTTATATCAGCTAGATGGATCTGAGGATCTGATGAAGTCTGCAGTCCTTTTCCACATTAAGTTATAATTATAATGTGGATATTATTTAGGATCTTTTCAATGAACAGTTCACAGGTCTTTTTCTCTGGATCTTTCAAATTTTCTTTTTTAATAAGTCTTGCAGGAGGCTGGAGCTGCAGGAACAAGCATGGCACTTATGACCACCCAAGAGCTGTCATGTAAAAGAAATAGTGGAAGAGGGAATACTCATGGGGACCAGTGTAGAATCATGGAATCACTCAGGTTGGAAAAGACCTCTAAGATCATCAAGTCCAACCGTCACCCCATCACCACCATGCCCACTAAACCATGTCCCGACATGTATACTGACAACAAATAGCTCCACCAAGTCAGGGTGCAAAAAGACCTTCCTAACCCAGAGAAACATCTCCAGCAAGACGTAGGCATGAGTCCTGCCAAGCTGGGCCCAGTCTCCGGAGAAGGCACAGAGACCTGCTCCACCTCCTGAACCTGGAGGCAACCCTCTTCCAGCAGCTCCCCCCTGGAAGCTGCACACTGCGACGTGTCTCGCGCTGGCACTGGCTACAGGCAGTTACACGAAGGCCCACATAAACCAGCATGCCCAGTAGGAGACGTTTCTCCACATGCTCTTACATCATGCATGGCTCCATCCCAGCCTGCTTCAAATGCATCATCTTCCAGTGCAAAAGATGACTTGGGTGTGGAAGCCGGCTGCAATTCCCCGAAGCCGCCTATGATAACATTTTGAATGAAGCAGATGCCCAGGAGGGGCGAATCACTCTCCCGCTCCCCCGAGGGGCTGTATCATCATCTACCATTGACATCATCGTGCTTTACCTGCAGGACGGGTAGGTAAAACACACTGCAATATTTCTAAACGTATGAAGCAGCATCAATTGCTTCATTGCAAGGAAGGTGCCAGTACATTGATTTCGTGGGGCGAAGCCAAAGCTACACCAAGTGTCTCTGCAGCTTCTCAAGATCCCCACCCAATTTTACACCAATTAAAAGTACTATGAGGGCAAACCAATGATACTGCTAGTTGCAGGCTTGACTGTTCATTTATTAAAATTTATATTAATCTCAATGTTCTTTTTCCATAATTTCAGTAAAAATATGCTCTGCATTTACCAAGGTTTGTGTCTGCATGTTACGTTGACAGATACATTCCAGAGTTTTCAGAGAGGAACCATAATTCCAGTGATAATGAACTTGGCAAAATTATACAATTCCAGGTTTGCATGAAACTGATATGCTGGGTTGAGACAGAGGCTATATAAATAATAGATATTAAAAGAATCAATGAATCAAGGCTTTAGTCTTCGTTCTTCTGAATTTTAAATTTATTCCATTTTATCTGGGACTGATCAAAGAATTTTGCCGACAGAAATAATATTCTATGACTATTTCATGCTTTCTGCAGGATCATTTCTGAATCATAAAGCATCACCCAAGAAAAAGAGAAAGATATGCAAATGATGTGGAAGTGAGGCAAGTGATTTATTTTAGCTGCGCTGATTTTTTCAGACCAGGTTTTTTTTCAGATCAGCATGGGACATATGGTGTCATTTAGTTGTCAGCAAATCTACGTCTTGGTTTCAAAAAGCAGAGCACAGAAGGAGAGAAAGGCCACTATTATTATCAATTATGAATTAAACAATAGCAGCATGCCCTTTGTTATTTCCCCTTTCTTTAATTTATGAAACAAATATTATTTTTTCTGATAAAGAGGGAAAATGTTTACTTTGCCTCTAAATACAGGTGGTTCAGCAATCTGACTCAGCAAATGAATGTTTTTACAAGGATCAGCAAAATACTGAGCCTTTTTGGAAACCAAACCAAAAACCCAAACCCCACCTAACGAGGAAATTTATCTGCAAAGCTCAGATGAAAAGACCCTGAAGTTTGGTCAAGGCTCTCCCATATAAGCTTAGCGAATCACGCAATCCTATAGAAAACCCTAGCCCTGGATGAAGGTGTGGAAAGCCCAAGCTGCTGGAGGCTGGCATTTAACAGGTGCATCTGTTTACTTTCCAGCTACTCATCTTCCTTAAAAAAACCCTCAGACTGTAAATACAATTAGGCACTAAATTAACATTGCAAAAATATCAAGCTCCCTAGAGACAAGTGTCTGTCTGAAAGATCTCCCCCTGCCCTCCCCTCCCCAAAAAACACTTTCGGAAGGTTTTCTGGCTTCTGCTACATTGATCTGCATTTATGAAACTATGTCCGCAAGCATCCTGGACCCTTTAATGAGATGACGCTATGGAGTAATCTCTCTCCCAGGGACCCTGTTGTGAGCATCAGCATCATGTACCATCTATTCAGCATAAACATGCACCTTAAAATTAAAAAATACATTCAAACAAAGCCTGCCCGAAGCAGACAGCAGCCTGCCTGGCAGGCTTAGCCGCTAGCTTTTCTCCCTCTAATCTGCCCACCGAGCAGCATCACAGAGACTGTCTTTTATCAAAACAAAGGCTGGATGCTGGCTGGGAAGTGTAAAGCCAACTAAAAATGGCTGAAAAGCTGTCCGAGGCACTGGGGAAGGTAGCCAGCCCCACCCAGCGCAGGCACTGACCCGCTCAAAATCAGCTGAAAATAAGCCCAAAAGGGAGATGCTATTGTTCTCCTCTCCGACTCGGCAGCAAGACAACATCATCACAACATTTTGCCCCCAAACACCTCAGCAGAGTGTTTGAAAGCACAACGAAGGGATTAATTTCTTTTTTTTTTTTTTTAAAGCAATCCTACAGAAAAGTACAAAGTGGGTGGCAATGCCGCGGCCGCCTCGGTGCTATCGCGCTCCTTGTCGAAGCTGCGTTTTCTTTGTGTCGACGCTAGGCTAAGCCCTCGCTATGGGTGTGTCCGTGGGCAGGATGCACCCAGGCGCCCAACGCAACCGCCCCGAACCCTGGCGAGCCCGAGCAGGCACAAATTCACCGTCACCCGGCTTCCCTGAATCCCGAAAGGTACGAAATCGTGCCAGCGGCAGCCCGACGGGGAGAGTCGGGGATGAGAAATGATAACCGCTAACAGCAAGGGCGGATGCTTTGGGAATGAGCTGTAAGGTGGGGAGGAAGGTCCCGTATCCTAGATGCTTTCAGGGTGAGACAGCTGGAGATGGGAGAAATACAATTAAAGAACAGAATTAAGGGCTTTTTATCTTTCCTTCTCAAATTACCCCCAAAGAAAAGCTTCACGGCGAGGGAGAGAAAACAGCATGCAAAGGCCCACAGGTGAACAATGCAAAAATGGATGGATCCTGCCTTTGCCTCCTCTGACACGCAGTCCTTTTAGCATGCAACACCAGAACAGATATAATACCCTGACATTTCCAGTTGCTCCAAAGACAGTCCATCTTGGTGGAATCGGCACTGGCTTGCATCTCGGAGGGTTGAGGAATTGCCGGTCCTTTCGTCGGAGGCACTGCGTTACCAGTCAGGCATTCCCGAGCATGGGTGGGTTAGCGGGTATCGCTCCTGTCTCCCCGCTCAGCTCCGGACTGATGCTGTAAGCAGCACAGGCGGAGGGGGGAGGGCATATTGTACGCGCTGCGGTCTCCACTGCAGCAAATCAGCAGTGTGATGTGGTTGCCCTAGGGAGCAGGCTCCTTTGAAAAGGGGATGCAGTCCCCTTTCAAATCAAAAGCTTGCGCTTGGCGGCTTAGCCTCCTAAGCCATTGAAATGGTTAAAGCAACCTGACGGCAAAGAAATAAAAACAAATTGGGTGTGGGTGGAGGGGGGGGCAAAGGGAGGGG
>Ga0065711_1034663_pt1 | contig 23412 bp, 17 predicted proteins | sample Hoacrofraction12_FD_59098 | JGI IMG/M metagenome (GOLD analysis project Ga0065711, IMG submission 59098) | Hoatzin crop microbial communities from Cojedes, Venezuela - Epithelial fraction 12 v2 (version 2) | ecosystem: Host-associated > Birds > Digestive system > Esophagus > Crop | place...
CGGGCAGAGCCCCCTGCTCTGCCCCTCCCGCATCCCCGCGATCCCCGCGGGCGGGGGGAGCCTCCGGGAGGGCTCCCGGGAAGCGGCACCCCGGGGGTCCGGCCGCCCTTTGATTCGTTAGCGGCACTTTCTGATTTCTCGCTGCTGCCTCCGGGCGGAGAGCAGCCCCCGCCAGCTGGCCTCCAGCTGCCGCGGGGGCACCGCGGCCGCCGGCCCTGCCCGCGGCGCCTCTCCGGCGCGGGAGGCCCTGGAGGGCTCCGGCCTCCCGCTCCGCCCGGCCAGGCCGCGTCTGGCACTGCGCGGGTTGTGCTGGGGCTTGCGCACTGCCAGACGGGAGTCCGGGGCAGCTGGGGTCCCGGGGCAGCTGGGGCTGTTCTGGCGTATGTTGGATGCTCTTCTTTGGGCACGGGGAGACCGAATTCGGCAGCCCCCAGGCTGAACGCGCTTGCCCCTGCGCTTTACTTTCGGGAGGAGTCTCCTGCAGGCTCTGCGTGGGAATCCAGCCACGGGGAGAAGGGAGCTCCCTCAGCTCCCCGGCAACCTCCGCGAGCGCGGCATCAACCCGCTCACCCGGGGGAGCCGACTTTCCCTTCTCGCCAGCAGCCTGTTCAGCAGGGTTGCTGCGGAGGAGTCCTTTCTCCCAACAAACAGACGTATCTGAGCCAGGAACCTTGCTCTCACGAGGAGCAAATGGCAGCATTCACCCACGCTACATTTTCAAGCAATCTTAACTCTCCTTTGAGTGGATTTTAATAGCTTTTCTCTGCTTCCTTTGGCTTCAGAATTTGCCTTCATAATTAAAGAACCTCAGATTTCACATGCTTCTTTATGATGCCTGAAATTTCCTACACAAATCCATTGTCTCCTCCAGTTTGAACAAGTTACCACTCTAATAGGAGATGACAGACAAGAATTTCATACAGCGGAGGAGACGCTGAACAACAGCATCTCAGCAGGCTCCTGCCCTCTGGTACAACTCGCTCACTCGGGGTAGCTTTGTAAGGAAAAGCCCAGTATTTCCTGGGCACACTTAATCTCCAGCACCCTTGGCTTGTTTGCATTTCTGTGCACACAGGTTTTGGCATATGTGTTCAAAGCACTTTACAAGCAGTAGGTCACTGTCTCTGGGGGGCCAGGGGTGGCAGGGAATCAACCTGCAACTGATGTTTGCTTTGGGTGCTGGTGTGGCCAACAGTCCCTCGAGCAAGGCAGGGACCAAAACACGGGAGCAGCAAACCTCCTTCCTTCCGTAAGCTTCCTAGGGGTTTACTCCATTCACTGGTCTTTTGCCTATTAGGGGTGTTCCTCAGTTTAAAGGGCTCCTCCCCAGATACAGGTACCTTCCAGTGAGAGTGATCTGAGCTGCAGCAATACGGGCTGCTATCATCGCTTCTGTGCAAGGTCTCATAGTTTGTTGTTCTCCCCAAGTGCTGCCACAGAATTATGGAATTCTGTGGCAGTCTTGCTTTTGGTTTGGGAAAAAAAAAAAATCAATTCTAACACTAATCTTTGTAGAAGGAAGCTTCACAACTGGAGTGCACCCAAGAGGCTGAAAATCAGAAGAGAAATTAAAATATCCTGCATTCGATTTTATGTTAAAGCTGGCAATTTTGAAAGCACATTTTATGTGCAGGTGTGTGGAATGAGTGGATTTTGATTCACTCCTTGATTTTGGAGTTGGAAATAGCTGTCTCAGGGCAGGTGGAAGTATTTGATTCGGCCACACGCCTAATGCAGAGCTGGCCTGTATGTAAAACTATAGAGTAAATGATGGCTGCCGAGACTTGGCAGGACTGTTCTCATCTGAATTAGTTTTAGAGACATGTGGGCCCAGAGATGCAAGCTGGTGCTATCCTGGTTGCGTATTATGCCACCAAACCGTCTCATGCAAATCTGCCTTCCCACAGATGGGTATTAACAAGCACCACTTGTTTTGGTGCTTGCCGGTGCCTTTCTTCGCTCCCTCCTCTTCACCAGCTGTCGGTTTGCTAGATGATTTCTGAGTGTGGCAGGTGGATGCAATTTCCTTTCGTGACCATTGCAGCAGCTCACACCAGATCCCACTTACTGCCCTTTTGGGAGATGCAGAATTAGGCGCTGGTGGGTAGAGCCCTGTGGAGCAGCAATGACTTTGAGGGGGCTGATGATCTGCCCCTCAGATCATGGCTTATGGATACTCAAGGCTGGCGCTAGAGCCCCAGCATTCAGGAGACTTTGTGGCCTCTGGTGATGTCTCTGTTGCCAGCCAACTTGGGCCTGAGCAGCACTGCCCCCAGCATGGGATTGTCCAGCCCCAAGGGGAAGGCTGAGCTGGGCAGGAGGAAACTTTCTGGAGACAAGGACCCGACAGAGCTCCTCCTGCATGGAAGAAGGCAGTGAACAAGTTGCGCATGGTAAGTTGCTGTGGCATGAAGGGCGTAATGTAGCATGTGGACAAAACACAAACTACACAGTCATTTTAGCTGTGTTCATGCATATGGTCCTGCTTGCTTGAGGTATTTAAGAGATGAACAAATTCCTGCACTCCCACAGATAAATTAAATGATGCTGTGAACAACAAATATTGTGTAACAAGCTTATTAAAGGCTGGAGAAGGCCTGGGCTGCCATGAACAAAGATGTGGGCAGAGATGTGGATTGATTTGAATGCATCTACATGATATTTTTGTGTACGGGATTATTTTAAACCAACTTTATAATTGGCAAAATTGCCTTAAGTTGAAAAAAAGTCAGGCTGGTCATAAGGAAACATTTTTTTTCACCGTGAGGACGGTTGAACACTGGAGCAGGTTGCCCAGAGAGGCTGTGCAGTCTGCATCCTCAGAAGTTTTCAAGATTCAGCTGTATAAAGCCCTGAGCAGCCTGTTCTGGCCTCATCACTGATCTTGCTGTGAGCAGAAGGTTGGGCTGAGACCTGCTGAGGTCCCTTCCATCTTGAATTATCCTTGATCCTGTCTCCGTTCCTGGAAGGACTGGGCTTTGCCATGCAGCTGTGCCTTATACGGTCTCTGTGTGCACACCCACGCAGACACAAGCTTGCCCCTTCCCTCCCTCCCTCCCTCCCCCAGCAGCTGGTGTTTTGCTGGTGGGTGATGTCATCCCATTTGCTTACTTAAGAGAGGCATCATTAGTGAGTAAGTAATTTATGTAATGCTGCTGCTAGTCCGAGGTAGAGCCGGGTTAAGCAGGCCCAGGGCAATGAGGGCATGCTCTGCATGGTGGGTGATGGAGAAAATTGCTGCAGAAGGCTAGCGGGCTGGATTACAGGAGATTAGAGGATTGAGGAACACAGGGTTTGTTTCCTATTCCCCGTGCTCCACATGGCAGAGCAGTGATGGGAGAGGGTTTTCAGTTTGTTGCCGTAAGAGAGCTCAATAAAAGCGCGTTCCCTGGCAGTGCCCTTTACCCAAAAAGATCTGCCTTAGGAGATCAGATGCAGGCTCAGCTTTTTTAAAAAATAGTTTAAAAAGTTGGTCACTGTTGTAAGACTACTTTTTCTCTCTGCCTGTGTGGATTTCTGTACCAACTCTGCCTTGTGAGGCTGTACCAAACCCCAACGCTACCAAGGTGCCATAGCAGCTAAGGAGTGGGGGCATGTATGGACCTCACGGCAACAGCAGAAGCTGCTCTGCAGACAAGAGGGAAAACTTCACATGAAGAACTTGGGAAAAGAGGGAAGGAGCTGCTTGGAGGTTGTTTGAGCAGGAGACGCACTGTGGTAGTTTCTTCCCCCCACCTTGTGTTGCTGCTTATGCTCTAGTGGCACTTAGAAATGACAGTGCTGTTGCGGAGCAGAAATGGCACACAACAGAATGTTTGCCACCAAGGATGTATCTTGGACCAAACAGAAAAGATGGGTAAAGGAAGAAGAGCAGCTACAGAGGGCTGGCCAGGGTTATGGCACCCTAAAACACCTGTCTCTTGACTGCACCATACACCTCACCTTCAGAAATGTGTGTCAGATTCTGGATTCTCCTGAACTCTGAGAGAATTTGAGTGTAAAGGGCTTATACCAGTCATAGCTGAGGTCAGAGTCTGCCCTCCCCACCTCCTGTAACAGAGCAGATGATTCTCCTTCCCAGCTTAGCCTACACAAGTCCAGTTTGCCCATGTTGCTAATAAAGGTCTGGTTCAGACTAGCACACAGGTGATCAGGAAGGAAAGGAAGTGCAAATATGACAGCCCTTTCATAGGCAGCATAATAAGCATTACTCACTGGCTCGCTAATGAGGATCTTGCCACTGTGAAAAAGTCGTATTGAACAGTGTCCTAAAAATGCCATTCTCTGTGAGGAGGGAGACCAGACCCATGTAAGAGAGGAAAAGAAAGCAGAATTGGTGAACCACCTAAACGTTATGGATTTTCAGATTTTAAAAATGTTATTAGGAAAGCTGTTGGTGTATCTTAGGTGACTGGAGAAAGGCGGGGGGACAGCTTCTATTGTGTTTAAGGGCAGCACAGTCTGTTCTGCTGAGCTGAGATGCCTCGGTGGGAACCTGGCAGCCGAGTGCTGGCTGAAGGCCTGGGAAGCCACCGGTGCCAGCTGCAAGTTGGAGAAGCACTGCTGGGCGTGCAGGTGGGGTGCAGGGTAGAGGCTGCTCTGAGACGGCTGCGACACGCTGGTCCCTTCTGCCAAAGCAGCGAGTGCCGCGGGAGCTAAGCTGCAAGCCCTGCGAAGAGGAATTACAGTAGTCAAGCCTGGGTCATGAGTGCATGTATTACTGCCGAGAGACCCTGATGGGATCTAATGAAGAGAGAACAGGAGAGGAATACCTTTGAACCACGAGAGCTCTCCTGGGCTTTCCCAGGAAAGGAGGGGCTGAAAGGGCTGTGGAGGCTTGCCTTCTGCATCTGTCTCCACCCTATCCCTGCCAAGAGGCAGCTGGAGAGGAAAGAGGGGAATTTCTTTCATCCTGCCACCATCTGCCAAGCACTAGATCTTTGCTATAATTTGGCGAAGGAGAAAGGATCCCTTGTTCACCTAGGAGATTCCTGCTCCCAGTGTAAATCATAGCACACAAGACACACAGCTGGTTATTAACCTAACCTTACACCCCACCTCAGCCTAATGTGGGCACGACCCCTACCAGCAGTTTTGTTTGTGCATTTAATCACAAGTTCCTTTACCACTGGGGACCGATGCTGGCACCTGAGCCTTTAGGCGCGATTCCAAAGAAAGTGGGAGTGCACCTCTGTCCCTCAGGCTGGAGCCCACTGAGGCTGAGATGTAGTACCTCAGCTACTCTCTGTGGAAAGGATGGGCTTGGGATCCGGAAAGGACCCACCTGTTGCACTCATCCTGGCTGATGGCCACCATCCCCGCCCCCTCCCTAGGGCAGCCTGGCTGGTTTGGGAATCCATCCCTGGGCACGGTCTTTGGGGCCATCTGGCCAGGGAGAGCTGCTTTCTCTTTGGCTCGATTTCGGTATGTTTTTGGGTGTCCCAAAGAACTGCACACCAGTGTGTTCAGCCAGCCTGAGGGTGACTGAAATTGCATGGAGTTTAAAAGTAAAACTATTTGTTCCTACACAAACTGAACTAAATGCACACTTACTGTGCTATGTATTGTTTTCAAGCAAAGCTATTCTGATAATCACATTCATTGACAATTAAAAGATTAATTAAAGATTAATTAAAAGATTTCCATTGACATATGGAAATCGTGCTAAAGATACCAATGCTGCTGCTTGATTATAATGACAAATTGCAAAAAGAAAGAAAAAAAAAGTAGTTCTCTTTGTTCTGCCCTTCTTAACTGAAGTAAGAACCTGGTTAAATCAGCTAACTATTATCATACACTTCAGAATAATGCTGCTAAAAATGAAACCTAAAATTAGCCTGTCATTTTTCTGTTGCTCATTTGAGATTCAAGCTGTCCTTCTGCAAAGCTTTTAATTTCCATTAAAATACCTTGTGGCAGGTGTATGGAATTTCAGCAGCAGCAGCAATTGACCCTAAACCCATCCAACCTTCGCCTCCTCCGAGCACGCCCTGCCTGGCCAGGGCTGTCCTGCTCACTGCTTACTCGAAGGGAAATTTGGCTGCTTCTTCCCACAAAGACCCTCTTGTAGCAAACCCAGCTAGGAGCGCAGGCCCACTCTCCTGCCTGCATGCCCAAACTGGGCTCCATGGGATGTCCAGCCCTTCCCTGCTGTGCCAGGGACCCTCATGGTTACTCCGTGCCCCTGGCAAGGACAAATGGGGCTGGCAGCCTGCCCCAGCACAGCTCCCTGCATCGTGCAGAGAGCCGAGGCAGCTGCGCTGCTGTGTGCTGGTGTTGGGAACCAGGGGGTGGCTCGGGGTGTTTTGCTGGGAGCTTTGTGAGACCAGTGGGAACCTGCTGTGATCCTCAGGAGCGAGCTGGGGGAGGAGTCCAGATGTGAGCAGGAGGAACAATCTCTTCTCCTTCACGGCAAATCTCCAGTGTTGGGATGAAGCTGGACTCAGCTCAGATGGCACAGAGACCAGCCCTGGCAAGACCCCAAGCATCCGCACGAGAGGGCGAGCAGGAGAAAGGCAAGTTGGCTGATGGTCTCGGCACGTGCCATAAGGAGACACCTTACTCTGTCGAAAGCAAGAGGTGCAGGTCAGCTCTAAGGCAGCATCACCCCGCTGATGCTGGGGAGAGTCCCTCTGCAGAACGGCGCTGGGATTTCTGCCGCCGGCAGAGAGCCCTGTCAATTTTTGCAGTACATCATAGGTTACAAGTGTGCCTTATCTAATGGATAGGAGGCAGTGCTATTTGGGTAGTAACACGCATTCTCATTTGGTTTGGCTGTTTTGGTGCTGGAGGAAATTTTTTCTCTGCTGGATTGTGAAGAGGCCCACGCTGCTCCCTGCTGCTGAGTGTCTTTGATCTATTGGCCAGGCAAATGGGCTAAACTCCATCTGAGATTCTGCTCCTGTGGTGGTTTACTTGTCCTGAGCTTCTCAGTTTTATCTTTGAGCTGTCAGGATCGAAAGGAGATTTTTTAAAAGCCTGAGGAGAATCCAGAAGTGAATATGTTTCTATTTTTAGCTGGAGAGCTGGAGGACTCCGTGCGTGTGTTGGCTGGCGCACAGCCGATGCAGAGGCCCTGCCCAAAGCCTGCCGAAGCACTTCACCTGGTGCAAATTCTCAGTCTCTCAGTTTTATTTCTTCCATCCACAGGCCACCACTGATTTTTCAAACAGTCCCTCTGCTTGATGCTAATTTTAGGATTTCACCAGTAGTTTGGAGACGTAGCTTGGCCTTGCTTTTCCTCCCCAGGTTGAAATGTCCATACATCATATCACTAGGACCAAAAAATGTATGCCAGTTGAAACCAGTTTTAGCCACGGTGCAGCCTCCAAGCAGTCCTTGTGTGCAAGAATGCCAGGTCAAAGCAGGTGTGATCCAGCATTAATAGCAGTGACCGTTCCTGAGGACAGAGCTAAGGCAAAGCTGGTCAGTATTTGCCACCACACCAACTCCTTCCAGAGCAGTGCTTGAGCACACAACATGAGCAACCTGGTGCAGACATGTTCAGGCACAGGCGGTCGGTCACTCACGCAATGGAGAGACTAGGGCTCGCCTGCCAGCTTGGTCTGACGGGGATCCTGGAAGGGGGGATGCAGGTAGCTCCCACCGTGTCAGTGGTCCCCTCACAGACCCTGGTGAGCTGCTGCTGGGCTGTCCTGTCTGCCAGGTTCAGGTGCCTGGTGATGAAATCCGAGTTAAGCTGTTTCTAGCAGTCAAATAGCCAGTTACAGGCTAGAAAGTAACTGTGAAGCAGGGTTTTTACTGGTGGGGAAAGCAGACTTTGGGAGGAAGGGACGCCTTGGTGCTGACACTTGCCACATTCAGAATGAGCAGTAGAAATTTTAAAATAGCTAAAAGCCTGCCCGTGGTACAGGGGGTGCATGATCTTGCAGTAGAACTACCCTGCTTCTCCTAATCAGTCTCTATTCCTGTTCATTTGAAAGCTGTTGTGTGCCTTCGGTGCTGCTGACAGGGAGTGCTGGCCAGGGCCAAGTCCTTCCTCCAGCTCTACACAGTGGCTCACTTTTGGCCTGTAAGATTTGGTAAGCTTTTTTTTCAGCAGAAACTGTCAGTCATGTTAAGCAACGTGAAGGACGTTTGCTACTGATAGACAGAGATCATCCAGACTTGGGACTGGTTTGGTTATTGTCACCACTAACCCGAGTTGCATCAGGAGAGGCTGCTCGCTCCTGGGTCCTGCTTGGTTCCCACCTAGGAAGAGATGTCAGTGCTCCTGGCAGCTCACCTCTGCTTACAGAGATCAGCCCACGCTTGATCCCAGATTCCCTTGGAGTGCAGTGAGCTCAGCTTGTCTCTGGGTTGATAGCTATTTTCCTTTCAAAGGCGGCGGTGGCTGCAGCTGAAAGGCATCGGTTTCTGAAAGAATGCCCCACTTTGAAAATATGCTTTTTAACTTTCTCAGAGAGCCTTGAAACTTCTGCTACAGTCACAGGAAGCAAAAGCAGCGGTGTTGGGAAGGAATGAATGAAATGTGCCTCATGCACCACTGAAGTTCATCTCTGCTCAGCGCTGCCGCGCCTGGGACTCCGGGGCCAGCCCATCGCAAGCCTTTGGGGTGAGCAGTGACTCACCCCCCTCACTCTGCTTTTTACACCTCCACACATCTGCCTGTGTTTTTAGAGTTGCGCTCCAGCGAGAATAACAGTTTACTCAGTGATGGCAACATTACCGGTGCCTCAAAAAGCTCTGGCTGGTCCTGCTATTGGTGAATGGCATCAACACTTTCCTAAGTTATGTGAAACTATCAGAAATATTATAAAGAAATAAATGGAGGGGTTTTTTTCAGTAACTGTGATTTGACCCAGGAGGAGCTGGAATTTGCACTGCTGTGGCTTGCAGGTTGCTGAGCCCCTCTTTGATCAGCTGTGCTGCATCCCGTTACTCTGCAGCAGCGGGACGCGGGGTAGTACGTGACCACCTTTCCCAGAAAAACATTTGGGAGGAGAGGCTTTGTGTTTGCAGAACGCAGAGACTGATATGCCAGAAGAAGAAGGACATTTCCTTTGCATTTCCCTGGAACTGTGACCGTGACTTCCAGGTGACACCTCCCTCCCAAAGGCCAGGGAGATACAAGACAGCTTGGCATTAACTCATATGCTGGAGAGACCAGGGCTCACCTGCCAGCTCGGTCCAACAGGGATCCTTGCAGAGAGGATGCAGGTAGCTCCCACCGTGTCTGTGGTCCCCTCACAGACCCTGGTGAGTGGCTGCTGGGCTGTCCTGTGCACCAGGCAGCAGATGCAGCTGTGCACAGGAGCTGCTTTCCACACAGTTTCATTAGACCAAGCCAAGCTCTTAATACGAAGCAGAGCAGCGGCGGTGGCTCCAGTGGAGTTTCAGCTGTCTGTAGCAGAGATGAGGTCTCCTCTCAGGACCGGTGCCTGGTGTGACTTCCTTGCAGCCACTGTGAAGAGCAAAAGGAGAGCTTGGCTTTCCGCAAACATTTAAGTGACCTGCACAGTCACTTTGGGCAATGCAGGAGTAGATGTCTAATCCAAAACCTGGTATTAAAACAACAGGAGCATTGGGGTTTTTAACTTTAAAGATAATGGGCCATTTTATAGCTAAGCATCTTTTGCTTCAGAGTCAGTTCCTCTTTTTAAGTTTCTTAATTGCACGCTTACTAAAACCAGATTTCTATGACTCTCATATCTTCTTCCCTTCAAGATGGCTGCTAAATATGTGTTTAAAAATCCCAGGTGTGTATCTGCAGGTTTGTGCACAGCAGGCCAGCGGGAGTGAGAGCTGGTAATAGAGGACAATGGGAGCTCTGAATTTCCCGTTCTTTCTGTTGCTTTCAGGTACCCCTAAAACAAGGTGCTCCACAGCCACGCAGTGCAATCTGCAGTGATGGCACTCCACTCTGTCATTTTTATTTTTATTTCTTTTTTTTTCCTGACCTGAAAGACTAATTCCCTGCCTCATTCAGTTCCTACAGCACAACTCCTGAGTCCTGTAGTGCCTGAAATACAGTTTACCCAGACATAGAGTCTTCTTCCTCAGCCCAAAGCCTACCTGAGAGGACAGCTAAATGCACATAATCTTTTCCCAGAACTGTTGTGTATGGAATGCACTTTCGTAGACATGTCCGTCATTAAATCACCCCAAACAACGCTAAGAGGGCACACAGACATTTTCCTGCTGTTACAGAACAATCACTCATTACAGATTCCAGGACTCCACATTTCTCAGACATGAGGTAAGCAACATGCTGGGTGCCAGCTGCGCCCAGGCTGTCATCCCTCACATCACACATCACTAGTTACACACTGGTTGACCTCTGCCAAAAAACTGTCCCAGCAGTCATGTCACATTTTGCTGTGTAAGGGCTGCCAGTGCCCTCAGTCAAGCAGAAGACCGCAGCGTTGCATCTGTTAAGCGCAGGCTCAGAGAAGTGACCAGATCCTCAGCTGCCATAAATTGTTAGGGCCATGCTAACCTCAGAGGAGTTACCTGCATTTGCAGTGCGTAATCACCATATAGGAATCTGGGCTATTAATGAGCCAGATGGTCTTAATCCTCTTCTTATGGGATAGTTGTGCACATCACAAGTAAGACTTATTGAACTGTTATGGGCAGTCAGCAAAGACCTCAAGGACTAAGTGTCAGTGGAAACTGAATGATTGCTGCCTCCGCAGCTGATCCCTTCCAGCCAGGCTGGAGCAGATGGCAGGTGAGAAGCTCTCCGTATGGTACCTGTTTGGTCGCTGAAAAGATTGGTTCTCAGGACTGTTACAGCTTCCATAAAGAATAAATAAACCACCCATTGAGCCAAATAATAGTTCCAATAGCCTGGAAACACCTTAAAGAATAAATGTGCAGATAAATCCTGTCACAGAGCTATCTGAACCAGAATGCTGAAACCCCTGTGAGAGCTGACTGATCTGTTTCTGCTGAAAACAGCATTCCTTGCTGGTGTTATGATTTCATTACAGTTGGTATCGTAATTAAAAAATGCATTTATCTGTCTTTGTCAAGCACTAGTACAGCGTGACAGGGGGGAAAAAAAAGGTGCTGTTGTACAAGCTCAGAGAACACTTCAGCTTACCACAACTCAATCTTTCTTCTTTCCCTTGTGCTACTGCCTCAACTGTTTTTGAGTGCTGGCCCTGCTACTTTATAAAGTGTCATAGTGCCCACAGGTGCCCACCTCCACCTTCCAGTTCTTTCTCACTAGCATACAATGACCATCAGTCCAACACCAAGGATTGGGCCCCATGAGTCAGTGTGATTTTTTGGCCACTCTCTGTGGCCGTTTTCAAATCCATAGCAAAGCCTTTGAGTAGAGTTAATGAACTATTCTGCAGAGGCCAGGCGGTTTCTGGAACGCTGGATTCAGACATCACAGAACTAATCCTCCTGTAGCCCCGTCACTGAAAACACATCAGCGTTTCTCCCCTTCATTACCGCTTCCTTGCATTTCAGATACTGGTATGGGACCACGTTCATCCCAGCTGAGCTGTGTGTCATGAATCATGGCAAGCTACTACTTGCAGAGATGATAATCATTCTAATCTTCTATCATTATCTCCCAAAGCATCAGGAATGTGCTGGATAAATATTTGCAGCAAAAGAGACCTCAACTCCCCATGGCTGAGCTGGGTTAAAATCTGACCGTCTGCTTTGAGCTCATCTCCAGTCTAAAGCTTGAGTGTATGACAGACACAGATGATTTGCCCAGAGCAGGGCTTAAATGAGAGTAAAGAGGGGGTGAAGGCATCTCAAGTCACAGACTGCTCTGATGTATGCATGGGTTAGATCCCATGCTGGTGTGAACACAATGAAGTTAATACAACTGTGGTGGTATAACTCCAGCTGAATATGAAGTCCTTCAGGCTAATAGTTACTGAACTGGAACCATCAGAAACGTACCTCATTGAAAGGAAAAAGCCCGAGACATTAGCTTACCAGGTCTGCTGTTTGACCTTCTAGGGTGGGACTCGGTCTCCCTCAGATGCACACACGACAGAGTGCTAACTGCTGCTGCACTGTTTATTTTAGCCTATCTACTCTTTCGCAATCACTAGATCAGCAACAAGATGTTCAGACGACCTTTTCTCCACCTGCTCCTTCTGCACAGGGCAGCACAGCCCTTTGCGAAATGGAGCAGCTTCAGAGCTGTGCAGGACCCGTCATTCCTGTGAGGTGGCTGGACAGTGTGGGCACCAGGGTCCAGCCCCAGAGCCTCTCCACACCACATTTCCTATGAGGATGTAGAGCTGAATTCTGCGGAGGAACCAAAGCCATCCGTATCCGAACGCAGCACAGATCCCAAGGGGGCCCTGGTCTGTCTCCAGGTTATTGGGAGGCCTTTAGTGAGTCTTAGGTTGTGAAAGACCAAGATGGAGGAAGGCAGAGCAACTGAGGAACAGTGTCCCCGCACAGAAGCTGGAGAGGCTGGGGTTGGTGTTTCTACGCATCAAGAGCACTACTTTGTGACAGCAATATGTTCATAAGCACATCAGAAAATGAGAGCGAGGTAAGCAATGCCAGGGTTCATTTCTCTGGCTCAGCTGTCTCAGCAGATGCAGGGACCACCTGGGAGCCTGGGCTCACATCCCTGGGCAGCAGAGGGAGGCCAGTGCCCCGAGCTGTACGGCATGCACATTCGGGGCAGCGAGGAAGACATACCGCTTTGCGATGAGGCAGGCTGCCAGCTGCTGGGCACCATAACACGAGGAGACAATCTGCCACTGCCAAAATGCAGCCCACTCCTCAGAGGCAGCATCCCCCGCGTTGGTGCAGCCCCTCCACAGACCAGCACTGGCAGGATGGTTTGCTTTCTGGTGCAACCTAACAGTAGCAGAAGGGAAAGCTAAGGTGGCAGTTGCACCCTCCACTTGGAATGCTGTAGTTTGTTTGCCACTGAAATGTCCCTCTAAAAGTTACTTTTCTCCTCACCATTATGGCTGTGTGTGAACTTCCCTCTTAAAGTCACTCAGACTGTCAAAGAAAGCTGGCCACCGCCCGTGGGAAGCTCTGCTGGACTCTGCTCGCAAAATGATGTGAGCTGCCAGGCATGGACAGCACTCTGTGCATTTTTGTCCTCCTTGCTGACAGATGATTTCACTTTAGCAATAAGCAGCTGAAAGTGGAATGGGTTATTTGGTTTGCGTTTTACTTTTTGTCGGGAATTTTCCAAGGGAATCTCTCTAGTTTTGCTACGTGCTGCTAAAATGGGTCCTCAGAGACAACGGCGCCCAGCCTTCCCTCTTCAAGAGCGTAGCCTGGTCATTCAGGTTTCTGTTTCATCTTCTGCTGGCACTTAAGGCTTGTCTGCATGAAAAAAATAAGATGACATTGAATATTATGGAATATATTATTTGAGAGAATTGGGAAAAAACAGTCTTGTAGCAGAATAAGCGTGTCCTTGCAGTAGCTGCTCTCAAATGAGACAGTCTCTTCCTCCCGGGAGGCAAGCTCTGAGCAGGCTACCATTTCACAGTAATATCAATACTCTGGAAAGAAAGTGGGCTACAATTTTTAAACCATTGCTTTCCAGGTCAGCCATGAGTTGAGAAAGTAACCGGTGTGAATTTAGTGCTGGCGCCATTTGCAGACCATCAGCCCTTGGTAAGCAGAGCCACGGCATCCATCTCCGAACAGGCAGAGCCACTGGGGAAGCTGTGCAATCTCACATCAATCTCCACGCCCATTTCCACGCATGGTCTTTCTCTCCAGACCACAAGCGCTGGAAATGGGGGGTGTGGAGAGCAACCTTCTCCAAGACTGGGCTGGGAACAGTACCCACTGCTGCATTTTAAGCTTCTTTTTCCTCAATAAGTCCGTGGAGAGGCCAAGTAAGTACGATGGGACAGAGATTGTCTTTTTATAGAGAATTACTTGAAGACAATGTTGAACAGAGATGTTCAGTATTTTTTTGTAACTTTCACAAGGGAATGGCTTGTCTTTTCTTGATATAAGGGGGCGGACAGCTTTTGCATGTGAAAGAACTTCTTGCTTCTACGTTTTCTCTCCACGCTGCCTCTGCTCTTGCCCGCAGAACTGCCTGATCACCCAGTCCTTGGCTTTTCAGCAGCACCGGTCCATTTATTTCACAAATGATCCCACTTACTAATCTGGTATTTTCCACAAGGGGCATAAAGTACCTAAATCCCTCACGTTCTGGGATCTCCTGGTAGGTAAGGGACACAGGGCACCCAGCACCTCGAAAACCAGAGCCTGCATGTTCTGAATTTTCTCCCTGAGACACTAATCATAGAAAAGAAACAAAATTCTCTGGCACAGTGGCTGCAATTTGGCTGGCTCATCTATGGGGGAGAAAATATTCAATCAAGTCCATATTGGTTCCCATTTGTCCCTTCAAATTCACACAGATAATCCAGGATCGCGTCTTCCTCTGAATTTGCAAACAAGTCACAGCTTCAGGCTGGGAGGATGCATGCCATGCACTTAGGGGGCTTTGTGTACATGTGTCTAAATGGGCAGCCTGGGAGTCACGGTTGGCCCTGACTGTCTCACAAAAGGGCAGTGCTTTGGGGGACCTATTTCTCTGCTTTTCTTGCAACTCTGTGTATTAATGCTGTTACTCAAGCTAAGAATAGAAAGTCTTCATCTCGATGGCTGTTGAAACAGCATGGACTACAACAGCAAATCTTAGTAATATCCAGGCCAAATCCTGCTCTTGGCTGCACAGACTTCTGTGCAACAATTTAAAAGTTAATGATGCACTAGGGAGGCTGTGGTGTAGATGAAGTACCGTAACAAAGAAGTGCTGGTTGAAAAACCACTCTCAGAGCTCTCTGGTTCCTTTATGTCAGAGTAGGAGGTAATTTCAGACAAGGTCTCACAGGGATGTGCTATGAGCCTGGCTCTGCTGGATATTTTTATTAGTGTCCAGTGGGACTGACTGGAGAAGATATTTATATTATTTTGCAATGACCTTCTTGCCAGAAATGACTGAAAGCACCTGGAGTGAGGGCCTGAGTTAAAAATGATCTGGACTAACAGGGCAAATGGCCCAGAATGAAATTTAGTAATGATGAAGATGAAATGATACATTTAGAAATGTACTATAGAGCTACATAAGTGGCAGAAGTACTTCAAAATAAGACCCAGGGGTCACAGCAGGTCACGAGATAAATACAAGTCACAGGCATTCTACTGTGGCAGTTGTTCTCCCCTTCTACTTGGTATGCGATGAGGACAAATCAGGTTAATTTGTGTGAAGGAGAACTTATGCTAGATATGAAGAAAAATGTTGTTACTGTGAAATCTGTGAAGCACAGCTAGTAGCCAAGAGAGGCCACAGGATACCTGCCATCGTGGGTGTAAGAATAGATTAGCTGAAGTCCTGTCAGGGACCGACACTTTGTGCTTCATGCTGTCCCAGCGCCGGCTGTAGGTGAGGTGACCTCCCCGGCCCCTGCAGCTCTGTGCATGATGAAGCCTGTTGCAACATCAGTCATATCTGCCTCGCAGATCCTCCAGCAAAGTCCTTCCCTGTGCTTGGGCCAGCTGATGATCCGGAGCTAGGAATGGGGCGTGCTGGGGAGGTGCTACTGCTCATGCTGCTGCTGTGGGGCCCGGGGATGCCGCTGGCACTAGCCACTGCTGTCAGGAAGAGACTTCACCACCAGCGCTGGCCACCTTCAACACCTGGGCTTCCACAGCATGGGCACAGGGATGGTCAAGTCAGCACTGTGTTGCTGGTCCCTCCTTGCTCTTTCACTGCTAGGCTTGGAGCTGGTCCTGCCTTCATCTGGCAGCAAAGCAGACCTTATCCTTAAGGCCTTATTTGAGGAAATGCACTTTCACCATGCAAATAGTCCCCGAATGTCAGTGGGCAGCAAGAATAAGGCCTGGGAGGATAGGCTATTTATTCAGTGCAAGCTGTGGGACAACTGCACAAACTTGCTGAATTTCTCCATGTGGAAGAAGAGGTCATAAGAGGGCGTTTCAGCCACCATGTGCCTGTAAGGTCCTACACGGACTTTACAAAAAGAAAAGGGAAAGTGACAGTCTTTGTTGCCGTATGTTAAGAAGACACAAAAGAGCACTGACGATGCGTTGCGAAAATAATTTAAGAAGATTGGATTTTGAAGCACTCATGTACACTTCGAACAGCTCCTTCTCTGCTAAAACCCAAGATTATTTCAGAAAGTTGCCAAGCAACACAGAGGCCATATATTGTAAAGACTATATAATCCAGACACTCGTGTCTTAAAAAACAAAAACAGGATCTGAAGGAGAGATCAGGAAAATCTTGCTTTTCTGAGCCTCTGTGGGGTTTCTTGTCCCTCTGCACCCTCCACACACAGAACCCCCTCCCCTGCCCACCATATTCCTTCCTTGCTTCATTTTCTTTATTGTGAAGAAGGAAAAAAAAAATGAGGTCAGAGAGACAACAAAAAACTATAAGAAGAGGCAAAACGAAGTGTGACAGCATTGCAGTAAGTAAGGAAACCCCAGTTAAGTTAGACAGTCATGCAGTCTGTATTTGAGCATTTCCAAATAGATCTTGATAAATGCAACCCAGCTCTGCACATTTTACATATCCCCTTTGCCAAAAGGAACAAAGGTAGTTGTTGTAATGCTCGCAGGAGAGGAAAAGGGGGAAAAAGAGATGGATTTAATATACATTTTTTTGTAATTTTTTACTATTTTCAGTTCTACTCTCTGAGGGAGCTGATGAACGAAACGCTTTCAAGCAGCTGCCTGGCACTACTATATAAATGCTGGGGAAATGCATATCTTGCATGTGCAGGGGGGTGGCAGGGGCCTGTGCACTGTCCCCACTGTGCTGCTCCCTCATTTCTTCTCTGCAGCCCTAGGAGCCCCTTCCTGTACATTCTGCACCACTCTCACTGTTTCTCTCTGTCACTGCAAATGCCAAGCAATAATTTGGCTACTCTTTTCTCTTTTGAAAATCTAGATGTTTTAAACTTTGTTTTTAATAAACAGCTTGTTGAAAAAGTTGATAGCCTCAGAAATGCAGTTAATCTTTGGACAAATAGACTTTAAATGGTGAGCTGTTGTCTAGCAACTGTACTATAAACTGCCCTCCATTTGTCTCCTGTGGGTAATCACTGATTTCTAGGGGATTAAAGCTTAAGTAACACTCCAATCTAGGTGCATGCATCACACCACAGTGTATTACAGCAGATTACTCCTCCTAGTATACAGCTTGCTTAACCATTTAGAATCACAACAGAAAACTGATGACTGCAATGATAAGAAAATGAGCACTAGCTTGTCAAATAATTAATATTTTGAGTTACAATATAGAACATTCTAATGGCAGTCTCATAAGCATTTCTGTCATATGGAAGGGTGGGGTGGATAAGCATCAAATTAGAAGATGTCCTGTAGGCTGAGCCTGAGTTATTTCAAATATATCTTGATAGCTGCTGTCCAACAGCCTCTGCACGTTCTCTGGCATTTGCTGCCTCATGCCACAGGTATGGAGTTTTACCCTCCAGTGGTGTGCAGAACCATGCCGCAGTGAGATACTACAACTCACTCGTGGGCGCAGAGGCTCAGGACTGATTGAACTGACTCTCTACGTGTTGTGAATACAATTTACTAGATGCATCTGCTTCCATAGATCACCGTCTGCTTAAGAGACTGAAAACATGTGCTGTTGCTAAATCGCTGCATTTAACATCTTCCCCAGTGAAGCTTCCCTTCGGCATGTACTGTCTTTGGTTGCTGATAGCCTCAGCGTAACGCTGGGTAATGGATGAATGGGGTGGCCTGGGGCTGGCCATAAGGAAAGAGAAATTGTTCGGCTGAATTTAAATGAAATTTAAAAAAAAATAAAAAATCACAGGCTCTAGATTTAGAATAAATCTCAGCATCTGTGGGATTAGAGTTTCAAATGTTGACTTCCCACGCTGAAAGAAATACAGGTCTGGGGGTGGGTAATGCTTCATATCTTTTGGAAAACAGGCGTTTAACTGAAGGAATTGCTTTCAAGACATTTGTCTTAAGATTTACCTGAAGAATTCACATTTTAAAGAGAACAAATTTGCTAAGATCTGAAGAAAAAAAACCGTGCTGGGGTTCCCCGGTTCCACACCCTCCCCTTGTGATCCTACTTTAATGGCTTCCTCATGACCTAGAAGCAGCGACTAAAAATCTTCTCTCACCCCTGCAACACTCAGACTCTCCAGGCTTTAAAGCGCAGTCAGGAGGCTGCAGAGGCGGCTCACTCACTTCGCCTGTCCCAAACCCAGTGTGCAGGAATGTGTAAATTGTTGGGAACTCCCCCACTTTTCCTAGTCCAGCTGAACTGGAGTGGCTCTTGCAGCTTCTGCAGCAGCAGCCCCTTCCAGCTGGAGGCTTGAGTGGAGCAAGTATGGGGAAAGTGGGGAACAGCCACCCTGAAGGGAAAGACCTCTCCAGGGCCAAGTCGGTGTAAGTGTTGCAGTATGCCAGCTCTTGTTTCCAGCTGTGCCAAAAGGCATTTGGTGTTCATGGCCAGCGCTTGGATGCTCAGCAGGTTGGTGGAGCAGTGCAAGGGGCATCCCAAATGCTGGCTTGAAACCTGCTTAGATACCAGTGCTTTCCACGCACTGGGTGGGTGACTCGGGAAAGAATCCATGGATAGAAGTGATACCCCAGGGAACGTGGGCTTAATTCAACTGCCCACAGGGTGCTCCCGTCTGAAACACCACCATTTCAGAAACCGTTGTTCATAAGCGGTTGTTGGCAATGGGAAAGGGGTGATCCTACTTCCCTAACTGTGGGATGTAGGCTTTAAGGCCTTAAGATGTAGCGACAAGGAGATTTTTGTATCCTGCATCTTTCTTAAGTGTTTCAAAGAAGCATCAGTTAGACCCACCGAGGATACGGGCACCTTCCAGAGCTCTGCCTGCCCTGGAGTGGGAAGAGGTGGCACAACTTTCTTTAGGAGGCACTACACAAACAGCGTCACCCCACTGGGACTTGTTTGAGTTTTCAGTTCCTGCCTCCAGAGGATCTTCCCGCTGTTGTGTCCTCCAGTCTCAAATCCCCAAGCAGTTTCATAGGTATTCTTGTCTCATTTCTTCCTACTGATCTCTCCTGAAGGAGGTGTATCTGCTAGTATTTCTTGAACAACACATCCCATAAAGTTTCAGTGATATAATTAGGTTATACACTGTATGGAGCAACAATTAGATTCCTTATATGCTCCGTATATGTATTAGAAGAAACTAGAGCATGATCATCTTCCTCCCTCCCTCCGCCTCTCCCCTTTTTTTCTTTAATTCCTTTCTAGATGAGCTCAAATCCCTCCATTGATTTCAGTAGACTCTGGAACAAACTCAAACACAGTATGGACAAAGTCTTAGTCCTGTTGAATTTAATGGCAATATTCCTGTTGTACTGAATTTTGGACAAAATTCACTTTCAGATGAAAGAGAATAAACAATTCAAAGCCCACTGAGACTAATGAAAATCTGTCAATCACTGTCAGTTAGATTTGCATGAAACCGTGTAAGAGAAAATAAGACATATTTGGGTAAGACAGAGGCAAAACCCCTGCAAATATGGTGTGAAAGCAGTTATGTCTCTGGTACCGGAGGAATCTGGATCACATAATGAAAACTAATGGTTAAAAAAATATTAGCCCTGTAAAGGTGACATTATGGACTGTGTCAGCTTTTGAGATGTGGTCATTTCAAAAGCCAACAACCTTGATAATGTCCTTTGGAGATTATTGTTTGCTAATAGTGTACATTAGGAATCAAGCAATCATAGAGAGAGTAATTAAGCGCATAATCACAGATATTTTTGACATCTGTCTACTTTAAGGCTCCATGGCATTTTTTTGCATCTCCCCCCCTGCAGCCTAGTGCCTTCAATTAATTTATCATGACCATCTGTGTTGTAATTTTTGCTGCTCAGCTTGCCTTTCTACATCTGTTTTTTGGCTGAATATTTCATGACACTTCATCATTTTCACTCACAGTGCTAAAAATACAGAACTAATATTTGCTCAGTTAAGTTGGTCGGTTAAGATAATCAGCAATTAAAACAGTGCTGCTGTTCAGTGACTCTTTATAATGGCGAGCAGAAAGGCAAGAAGGAAGCAACAGCATTTTAAGAACTGCCTATCAGGTTTTGTGGTGCTGCTTACCTCTGGTGCACAGAGTTAAAACCATCAGTGGCTCTGCCAGCTACTGCAGCGCACGCTCTGAATCCCCAGCTTACCGGGTGTTTCCGAGAGAAGGGGATATGTCATGGCTGGAGGATTATTGGGTTGTTGTGCTCTGGATAATCTCCATGCGTATAAGTGTTTCTGAGGGCCGTAGCTAACTGCACTCACTGCATCAGGGTTAAGGATGCTCTGAAGAACACAAGGATCGGCGTGCCTCCAGCCTCTCTTCACTGACTACAGCACATCAGAAGGAATAAGCCATTAAAGATGACTGCACTGAGTGTGCAATGCCTGCAGCAAAGAAGAAACATCTGTAGGTTTTTGCTTCCTAGTGCCGCTGAGGTTAGGGGCAGAGTGCTCCTAGTATGTAACTCATTCCACCTCTCTACAGTGAAGCCAACAATTCCTATTGCTTTCCCAGAGTCCTTTGAAATGTTTAGCTTGGGGGCTCATCCACAATAAATATTTGGCCATGATACAAATCTTTTATCTGAAGTCACTGCTTCTGCCTAATTTTCTTGCCTTAACTTTCTTCCTTTACTCTAGTCAATACTCATTTTAAGCAATCTTCTTCCACTCCTGGCATTATAGCACCCCATGATTCTCTTTTCTATGGCTTCAGGATCTCTAGGTTTTAGTAAACCATAGCAACTGTCATCTCCTAAAAGAGGGAAGGAGAGCAAAAAACCAACATCAGAGCCTACTGAGATACAGTAACAGGCCTATCACTCAGGAGCTTGTATAAGGTGACAGGAGAACGGATGTTCACTTCAGCAAGAGCTATCTTTGCAAGACCATCATGGTATGTTTATCCGAAGACGAAAGTCCTTGATGAGGTACAACCCTCTCTGTAATAGACTTACCTAACAGGTTTTCCTGAGAAAGACCTGTATACCGTGTTCTTCATCCAGCTGTGCCCTCGAACACAATATCCAAGTATCTACCTCTTCTACTGACTCAGGATACTGTTTTCTGGATGGGGCTTTGAGCACCCTGGTCTAGTGGAAGGTGTCCTTGCCCATGGCAGGGGGGTGGGAACTAGATGATCTTTAAGGTCCCTTCCAACCCAAACCATTCTATGATGATTCTATGTTTTTTTTTAACGATCAGTGGTCCCTGATAGCATACCTCTCGGGTGAGGTCACGCCCCGCAGCAGCTGAGGTACCAAACCCAAGCATTTAAGCCTTGCTGGGCACAGCCCCACACCCTCCCATGAAGGGAGAAAGGAGCAGCCCCACAGTGAGGGGAGAGAGACAGAGAGATTCACTAGAAGAGACACGGTAACACTGCCGGTTTTTCTCAGATGAGCCTCAGCCACGAAAAGGCTGGGGACTGCTGCTAAAGACTGAATGAACTTTCTCACTTTTGCTCATAGTGCACTTCTGCGTGGGTGGGCTGACTGGATTTGAAGTAAACAGCAGGAAGAAGATCTTCCCAGTGAATGAAAAACTGCTTTGCTGAGGGAAAACAAGTGCTGCAAAAATATGACAAATAGCTCTAGAAGTGGCACTTTTCTAAGCAAGGTTTTAAGCCTATGAAAAAGGCAACGTTCGCTCTGTGAGCCCCATTATATTCATTGACACACTTCAACTTAGCCAAAAACCAGCAGGCCACATAGAACCCTACCACACTATATTTGATTTTTGTCAGTGATTAAGTGAGATTATTTGCTTGCGGTTGGACCCATGCAGAAGATAGCAGCAGCATGATTGCTACCAATTGAAGAAGTCCATCTTTAGTGCCATTGTCAGAGGCCTATGACTTTGACATTGAAATGTGAAGGCCCTGCCACTAACATCACAGGGGCTGCAGCTGCGGTGTTAGTAACATGCTCAGATGAGTCAGGGCAGCATCTGATAAATCATGAAAAACAGCAGTCCCAAACGGACAGCACTACGAACTACAGTATGGTGAACCTTGATTGTCATGGCACATGCTGGAAAATGGACCGCTGAGTAAAGATTTACTCCGTCTATGTTACCAGAGTGCTGCTACTAAGCAACTGATGGTTTGAGTGCTGACTGATCAGGGAAGTCATACCAGTACAACAGTCTAAGAATCATTGGTTTCAACTGCTAAATAAGGTATAGGAGAAATGAATGACTTTCCCATTGTGAGGCTTATATATCTGCAAAGAACTGCTCCTGAAGATATTCCCCAGCCTTCGGTGTCTCTGATTCATGGCAGGAATTTCCCTGGATTTCACTGCATTGAAAATACAACAACTCATTTACCTGGTACCTAAGTATTTTCAATATGGAGTTTGTTCTGTATTAGTCAGAGCTGATGACTTTTGAAATAAGTTTTAATGGATGGAAACATAATGGTCTTTAGCCATGTAAAATGACTTTCAATTAAAACTCAACAATCCCGTGCTGAGCAGAGCATACCCAGACTGTTACAAGCCTCTGCAAGCTGGGTAGTATGCTGGGCTGGAGCTGAAGCTCAGGACGGACACATAATCCTCCAGAAATAATTAGAGCAGAAAATGCTTCTAATCTCTTTGTTAGTCTGGTTGTGCTATTTGATCTAATAATAAACTAGACATTAAAAGAAACCCACCTCCTCATACATTTTAATTTAGACTGCACTGGGCATCTTTTAACCTGTAACTGTTTAGCTGGTCTGTTTTGATTTATGCGTGTACTCTATGGACACACACGGTCTGAAACGCCACTGTCTCCTGGCTGTGCAAGCACAGGGTAAATACCAAGATGTCAGAACCTGGGCCCTAACTTAGGAACGCTTTTCAGTAGGGACTTGCTTGACTTTAGACACACACTTGGGTTTCACTTGTCCTCGGGCGGTGTCACCGGTCCCTGTGCTTTCCTTAGCCAAGGCCACGGCTCTGCGGCCCTCTGGCACGGCTCGGCGCCCCTCGAATCTGGCGGGGGTTTGGCCAGCGACGGTGGGGAGGTCTCCACCAGGTTTTGTGCTGCGGGAAGAGGCAGGGTGAGCGGCCGTGGGCTCGCAGGGGTCTCTCCAGCCGCGCCTGGCTGGGACCAGGGCCCGCTCCCTCGCCGCCCGCGGCCCCATGTAGCCGCCCGTCTCTCCGGCAGTCTCCAGGCCGGTTTTCGCTCCTTCGCCACCCTGCTGACCCCTCGCTAGTCACAGCTCTGCTCACTGACCCCTTACTAAACACAGCCGCTTCTCGGGGTTGCCAAAACCTCCGCGTCCCTCGCAGCTCCCGGTGCCCAGAGCCCCTCTTGCAAAGAGCCCGTTTCTGAGACGAAGCGCTGCCCTCCGACACCGCCTGCCCTTCACCTTCCCAGCAGCGCAGCTACCC
>Ga0065711_1034664_pt1 | contig 23411 bp, 16 predicted proteins | sample Hoacrofraction12_FD_59098 | JGI IMG/M metagenome (GOLD analysis project Ga0065711, IMG submission 59098) | Hoatzin crop microbial communities from Cojedes, Venezuela - Epithelial fraction 12 v2 (version 2) | ecosystem: Host-associated > Birds > Digestive system > Esophagus > Crop | place...
TTTTTTTTTTTTTTTTTTTTTTTTTTCTGAGAAGGCGTTTCAAATGGAAGGGAACTGAATTGAAGTCAGCAGTTCACAGTAATACAAATATCAATTCCCACTGCATGATTGCATGTGTTATTCTGGCACTGCTTATCATGCATTACAAAATTCGCAATAAAAGTTGTGAGTAGGTAAATGAAAAATTGATGCATCACCTAATATATATCATAAAGTTTAGGTTCTTTTTTTCAAGATTATTTTTCTGTGAATGCAGTCAGTGATACTTCTCATCTCATCAGGCAAACTGAACATCTGCTCTTTGAAGTGTAAAGACAACTGCAGGGACTAAGGAATATTTTGCTGACAACCCTTTTCTACAGTATATCTTGGACATAATGTTTAAACAACACTAAAGTATGGCATGTTGTGTAGATCACCACTTGATTTACACAGCATTGTACATTACACAGAGGTGTTAGATTTTAAAAGGCTAATGCAATATAAATAGATGTAACGTATTTAGGACGTAAATAGAATTGCTTTACCTGAGCAATTTAATTTATATACTGTCTATCCTGTTAGTCTAAGAATTTGCTACTCAGTATAAAATAGTGTTCATTTAACACTTAGAGCCCAATCCTGCATCTCCTAAAGTCAAGCTGAAGTTCCTGTTCTCTTCTAAGAGATAAGATCAGTTTTAAACTTAGAATTTGCACAACCAGTTAGAGCTGATAAACAAATCGGACAATTTCTAATTTTGTTTGCTACTTCTTCCCCTTCAAGATTTTTTGTGACTGAATTTGTTCATTCTTTTTCTTTCTATTTGATTACACCTAACTACTGGACTCCCCAAAGTGATTAAAAAAAAAAATCTCAAGCTACTTCCAATTTGTTTCCATCAAAATATTTATAAATCAATTTTTATTTTTTTCCCAAATCCCCTGTCACACATCACAAGGCAGTAAGTGTCAGTAAGCGTCGAAGCCAGTAGTATTCACTGCTGTTGCAAATGCCAAAAATACCGTAAAGTGTGTCGTAAATCAAGATATATAAATAAAATTGTTATTGTTACCATAAATAAGAAACTTTGTTTACAATTCCTAGGAAGAAACTTTATTCCAGTTTTATGCATATAAATAGAGGAAAAAGTCAGATTAATTAAGTAGGCCGGAATCTGCAGTGTGCAATAGCTGGACTCAGATCTGTTCCTAGTACAGGGGGAGAGAAAAACAAAACAAAACACAAAAACACCTTGCCAAATGCACACTGAAGATACCTAGCATGAAATTCTATTTGCCTGAATTTTTATACTACGTATAAGTTATTGTATAACAAATGTATACCATTGTCCAAGTATAATAATGCTTGTGACAAATCATAATACACTACAAAAGTCTGGTAACCAATGTCAATAACTTCACTTTGTTTCAGACCATCCTCATAGCAGATTTGAAAGTCAGTAGCACGGGTACCCAGCAGAAAGTACCCAGAAAACGATGACTTACGAGCATTGACTGAGTCAGGAAAGAGAAACTTCCACACACAAGGACAGTCACTGCCCTTTCTCTTCTATTCTCAGAATGGTACTTAACGTGTCTTCAGTATTTTCTAATATTTCTACTTTCTAAAGCAAGAAACAATAGCATTTGTGGCATACATTGTAGCACCGTCCCCATTCTCTTGGGTGTCTGACTTCATTCACTTTTTGTCAGGCACTATGAAAAAATTAAGGCAGAACCACAAACCTACAAACAATGTCTGTCACAGAGGCCCATTTTTTCCTTCCACAGCCACGGGCAGGCACACACATGGGAAAGCACTGCTAAAGGGTTTTAATTATTACTATTATTCTGTGTGCCTTTGGAGCCTGGTGGTGTCTTTGGGATTCTCGCACCAAGAGGAAACAAAGAAATCCTAACGGAAACGTGCAGTAGAGATCATAAAGAAGTATTTGACTTGAAGTAACCTTATTTAATGTGCTAAGAAAACAGAACTTCTTCCTGGATTTTAATCTAGTTTTAGTAATTTTGATTAATTTGGTATTGATGTTTTTGAAAGCAGATATTCTCTCTCATGCTACACTTTTCTCCAATTAAAACAGTTCTTTACAGAACATGATGATTACGGTTAAGTTCTGTGTTTATGCCTGTATGTCTTGTTTTAGCAGTACCTCTGAGGCAATTATAGTCTAAAGTCATAATAATCTAAAAGGACCGTTTTTGTTTCAGGCACCGCAACTAGTTTTATTTTATTTAGTCATTATGTCTTCTGTTTCTAGAGAATGGGAGCTCCTATAAATCGGCAGCTTCAATGCCAATTTTATACAAAGCTTTCTTTTCTCTCTCACTTCTGCTATAACTGAATGTGGTTTTGATGAGAAAGGTATTTCCACTAATATAGCCTATCAGAAAGGTTGATGCACATAACAGAATTACTTGAATTACGATTGCAGGACTTGATAGTCTAAATTTTATATGGCTAAGGACCATTTTCATTTCAGTCTTATAATTGTTTTTTTCTGAAGCAACAACAGTAACCTTCCACTCTAGATTGTACTACAGGACAGCATAAACTCTATTTTTGCAGAATATGTAAATATATAGTTTGGACCCCTGCTAGCAAATGAAGCATACTACAGTGTTAAAGCTTACTCAAGTCATCTGATAGATACTTACGACTGCCATGGATTTTTAGATAGGGTGTGACTGCTTACTTTAGTCTTCAGCTGAACAAGTGTAATATCTCCTCTGCCTTTCTGACTCCATTTCCTTCTTGGTCGTATGTCCATCCCCCGCCCACCCCCTAACATCTGTAATTAAAATAATGATAAGTATACAAAATAGGGTATGTACAAAGGATATATACAAAGTGTTACACTGCTATTTCTGAATATGATTTGTAGTCTATTTCTATACTGGTCAGAGTGAGAAGAGTTTAGGAGCCAAAGAAAGATTCTTCCAGAGGATTAGTCAGTACTTCAGTGGGATTTTGGACAAGACGTGTCTTAGATAAGAGAATCCTCAATGATACCGCAAGTAGTTTAGGCCTGTAAATATCTCCAATAGCACCAAGAAAAACGTCATTGCAGAGGCTTAGAGAGTAATTATGGGTTTACATAGTTCCAGCTTGTTTAGGTAACAATCTGTAACTGATGAAGGCTATCTCCACCTATAAATTTTTGCAGCTATGAATACCTCAAGGTCACTCGTTGTAAGATTCCCCCAACATACACACACTCACCCTACTCTTATGGTGCGTATTTATTTGTAGCTTGGTTTTTTCTTTTATAAGACACAGTGGAAACATGTCTCATTGAAAACAACAAAGTACTTAGTCTTTTATCCATATCCCCTCTGTCACTTTTCGTTCGAGAATCCCTTCATTTAAGGATAAAAGGGACTGCTTGAAGCAGCTGAGTTGAGTTTATAGCATTGTTATGTTGCTTTTGTCTGTTGCCTGTCTCATCCTAGGAACTGAACACATTCATCCTCTGTAAATCTATGGACAAGTTTGATGGCTTTCCGCTTTCAGAACAACACTGGCATGTCGCAAATTCAAAGAACTTCTACACTGACACACAAGAAGCAGGAGTCAATAAAGTGCTCAACAGCAGCTGCAATTTACTAAAAATCCTTTACACTTCTAGCCCGTGGGCAATCCTTTGTGGAAGGGTGGATGTCATGTGATTTCCTGATAAACAACAAACTACATCAATGTCTTTGTGCTACAGTTGAAGTATTTTCTTTTGACTACAGATGACGCCCTGTGGTTCTGATTATTCTCTTGGCTCCCTTGCCATTTGTATATGGGACAGCAATGGAAATGTGGAAAGTTTCCATTACTTAAATTCAAACGGTTAACCAAGGCTAGAAGTAGGGCTTTTTTACTTTTAAAAACCAGACTATTAAAAATGTATGTATCCCCTAAATATGGTTTTATCCATTGTTTTCCAGTGTGGACACTCTGACAGGATATATGATGAGGTGGTATTTCAGAGAGGTGGAGCTCACTGATATAGATCTTTAAGGATGTGCATTTTACACTGTTTATGCAAGATGGGGAACATTTTTGTCAACAGTATCGGGTTTATAAAAAATGTTTCTGTGAATGAAAAAATAATATTTTCTATTAAAAATATGTAAATCAAAAGAACAAGGAAAAATCATTTGAGAAATAAAAAATGGTCAATTAAAAATTATACTGATACAGAAAGAAAAAACAAATTTCTTTTTTTTTTTTTTTACATTTATGACCCATAGGGATTGTTCCTCTAAATTATTCTGATACTCATTGTAAGACATATACAGAAGGAACAAAAACCTCAGGTCATACACCTTCTGGCGCAAATTATCTAAGCTTTTTTGACAATCAAACCTTTTTCATGCAGAAACTTTTTTAAGAGCATTCCAAAACAAAATTATTTCATGCTTCTTTCTTTGATTTTTATCTGAAAACTGGCCTTGAAAACTAGCAGTAGGTGTCAGCATTTTTGTTTTGGTGCAATGGTCTGCATCTAGAAATTCTGTGATGCTAGCAGGCAGCTGGGAAAGACATCCTTTCATAAGAAAATGTAAACCAAGAGTATATTATAATGTTCCAGATGGAATAATACATCTGAAACCAAGGAAATGTACTCATTGATGCTCAGTATGAATGACATTCTCAAAATCAAGACTAAAATAATATGGCTTTTACATAACATTGACTGTATGAGAGAAAAAAAGAAACTTGTCACCAATGCAAGCTTGAGAAAGAGGAAGACAGAGGCAAATGTCCTTCCGACAAGACAATGGATTCTTGCTCTGCACAGGTGCTGGAGGTGCGCAACCCTAGTCCCACAAAAGTCAACGAGGGAAAAACTCTGACTTCAATGGAATTAAGATTTAATCCAGGGATTTCCTACCCTGTGAGGTCTTAAAAGTGTTAATCTATTGGGACTGAAAACTGTACCTAAGAAAAGCTAGGATAAAAGAATCCATCGAAAATCTTATCCAGAGAATGCTCCTGTCTTCCATTTTATCTCCAGAGGTGCTGAATAAAAGACAGAGGAAAAAATTACAAGACAGAGGAGAATTCTCTCTCAATATTCAGCTACATTATTTCTTAAAAAATTCCAAAACTTTAAACCATGAGGAAGAGAGGAAGAATGTAGTTAAATTGCGTTTTATAGGCTGAATTAACCCAAATCAAAATGCTTTGTTGAAAGCAAGATAATTTTTTGTGCACCAGCATGATATTAATCAGCCAGTAGCTCAGATGCCCTCAGCCCTGATCTTCACGTAGTGCATGCTGACAAATTGTGGTTTTCTTCCAAAAATTGGTAGGCTGGGACTGGTATACTTTGGTCGAATATCCTTGCGTTTGTGGCAAAATAGGCACATGAACCTACATGAACCAATAACAGCACAGCACAAATGAAGTGGTTTGCTGCTCAGTGTCAAATGGAACAAAGCATTTCATTTCAGAAAAAGGATATATATATTTTTCGGTATTTTTTATAGGGGAAGGAAAACATTACATTAACAGCTCAGGAAAAACACTTCAGTGTTACAGCAGCAAGATTTCTTGACTTTTCTATGTCACTGAAGATATAGGTGTTTGCATTTTTTGACCAATGGAGGAATGGAAAAACTTTTAGGAGTATTTCCAGTGAAATGGAAATGTTTAATTATCTCTTCTTAAAAAACACTTTACCTATGTTACAATATTCTTCAAGATTTACTTGTTATCCCAGTGAAATATGAATGTATGACATTGAGAAACTTGACTTTTTTTCCTGTCAGATAATCCGGGTCAGAAGGGAGGCATAATGCTAACCTAAACAGAAATTAAGAACTTGATGTGACACTCCTGAAAACGATTGTCCATCTCTGTTAGGCTTAAATTGCTTTCAAGAAAACAGTTTTAGTTATTTGGTGCTTATATTTTTTGCAGAGATCTCCTTCTAATCTGAATACGACACTAATCTCTGATGTCTTTCTTGTCTTCTTTGTGGTAGAAATAGCACCGATGGAAGCTACCACGTTTGAATTTGAAATTAGTTTCTTTCTGAAATTGACTATTTTTTTGAAGGAAGTATACTTCACTGAAATTTTACCATTCTGCAGAAATTTCGTCTTTATAAAACAAATACTGGCTTATGTCCTGTTGAGCTATCTAAATCCGAAGTGCTAAGCCTGAAATATATTTAATTGATTATCCTAGAGCTGAAAAGATTTTCAGATGATATACAACGTAAAATACACACAATCTTTACAATTATGTAATTACAATACACAGATTGGCATCTATACAGATTGGAGTTTGCATATACTTGTAAGTATTAAATAAAAGCAAAAAACACCGAGAGTTCCCTTTCCCAACAATTGTTGGGAGTACACAGACCTTAGACAAATAAAAGGTGCCTAGTATTGGAGCTGAAGAAGCAGAGTAAATTAGTATAGATATACTGGGAGAAAAAGGACATTTAGCCACTGGACTTCAGATCAATAACACAGGTAAATGGAATTTAAATGAGACCATTATTAAAATATGGCTTACAGCACTAGTATCAGAACTTAACACTACACATCTTCTAAAACAAACACAAAATTCACTTTCAACAGAGTATTATCAAAAAAAGTCTTACAGAACCCTTTGCAAAGCTTGAAATTTGTTTGTGTATATAAAATAGAATCAAGATGCATTTTCCATTGCTTTATCTAAACTTAGCTCTATCCATTATTATTGATGTAAGTCATTAAAAATGCATATAATGAATACATTAATAATGACACAATATTTCATCTTTTTATTGCAACAGGCAGACACATTTGTCCTTTTTATTTAATTTCTAATGAATAAATAATACTACTCCAATACAGAAAGATGAATAAAGATGTACAATGATGTCACAGATATGAAATCCATATTTTACTATTTAACCACATAGCACAAACTAAGCCAGCATATGCATGTTCTTGTATTGTATTATATAGATATTACCAGGGTAGCTGAAAAGATTTAGAAAAATGGAAGTATTGCTAATTTGGACATAACCATTAAAAACTATGGCTTTATTGCTATGGTGTTAAAAGCCAGACAATAGCCAGGATTCATCATCTTGATTAGGAAGAAAGAGTCTTTTCTCTGCTTTTTCATTAACGCAAGGGTGTTTTGTCAAACAACATTTGCTTTTGAAGTAAAATACATCAAATCACTCTCTGTGTAGAGGGAAATACATGGCAGTTAGTAAAAGACAGAGAAAAAGAATACAGGAGAGAGTGGAACACAGGTGAGAGAAAGGACTTAGATCAGGCCAAGGAGAAAATAAAAGTAGAAGGAGAACAAGGAAGAAAGAAAAAAAAGAGAGAGAGAGAAAACACCAGCTAAAAATTGATATTTTGAGGACTACCTCCACAGACCAGAGAACTAGAAATATGCTTAAAATATTTAAAAGGTCAGATTAGTCTTCTTATCATTCTAAAAAACCAGAAAGCATAACTCAAAAACTGAGTGGCTAGAGACCTGGCTTGCATATTACCTCTACTCTTTGACTGCCATACTCCAGCTAGATTTTTAAATAGTGCAAGAAGCAGTTCTGTGTGGCAGATAAAGCCTTTTACTCTTCTTGCATTGCACAGAAAAGCAGTAGCCTGTTTTACAGATATGTCATTTGTGAGACGTAGTGTTGAACTGCATAATAAGCCCATCAAGATCACTGGAATGCTAATTAAAAACTGAAAACCAAACAGAAAACATTCTTCCTGAAATATATTTCATGTGTCATGCTGGGGTTATGTCAGAAATTGCTTCAACTCTTCTCCCACAACTTAATCTGACCCTCCGCCAATGTACTCAAACAAATCACGCCACGCACCAGGTTAGAGGGCACGCAGTTACAGGTGTATGGGGTAATCTATTCAGCCTGAATATGCAGGAGCTAGAAATTCTGCCTTGTTGCTATTTTTAAAAGTAAAACAAAGGTTAAACATGCCTGAAGCTGTATGCAGGCTCTTCACTGGCCTTTCACAAGGCGGGCAACTGTGCTGACACTATGTTTACTGTTTATCACAAAACATGAACCAGCTTAGGTTGAATTAAACAAATGAAATCGATATTGCAGACAGCTATGGAGGTTTTCTTTTGTTTCATTCTTATGACGTATGTGGATATTAGACGTCTAAATGTTTTGGTATGCACATTCCTCCAGTCACTATGCCTGCATATCGTGCTGTATCTCATGGCTGTCATGAGCAGATGTGGCCAAGAACACTTGGCCTTGGCCAAATTAATCCAGCAGTTTTGTAAGCATTGTCCTAGGGACATCTCAGGTCTTCACAGTGTGAAACTTTCTTGCCTTTTTTTTTCTTTTTTTAACCCAGGACAGGAATGGGGAGAATCACAAAGCAAATATTAGGAAGAATAAATATTTATCAACTTGAGTTTTTGCAGGATAGCATAAATAACCTATTCATAAGAGAACAAAAGAAGGGGAAGAAAGGAGAGAGAGACAAAATAGAGAAAAAGATTGAAGGAGGAAGGAGATGATCATATAACAGAAATATTTTCAGGACTTCCAGAATGTTTAATAAGAGCATGTTGCAATTTACACTGAGACATAGAAAATTCAATACGGTTTACACCTCCCAGAATTCTGGAGCTGCCAGCTCAGAAGGAATGGAGCAAATAAATAATGTATTTCCTGTTATTCTTGGTCTGCAGCTGATCTCCTGCTGAGCACTGAGAAAGAGTTTTAGATCCCTAGGAGACAGCTGGTGCTGTCTAGCATGTTTGACTGATTTTGAGAGCAGAGAATGAAAGGCATAAAAGGCAAAATGATAATCTAAAACTAAAGAAAACTTGGAAGGCTCAAAGCTGTGCAAGAAGGCAGAATTAAGAATAATCTGTTCTAAAGAATCATAATATTTGAAAACGGTAAGTCTTGAGTAGATTGTTTGGAAATCCAAACGTGCAGTTTGCTCTGCAGATACACAGGCTCATGTTCTTGGTTATACATAATACTTTGCATTTCAACACAAATGCCAGGAAGTTAATGACTGTAAAAGATTTAGATGACTTCAGACTGTGGACCTCAAATGTGGTGCGCTTTAGGATTCAGCTACAGTTTCAGAAGACTGAAGTTCAATTGTTCTTCAACATAACCTGCAGGGAATGAAGGTTTTCAAGCATTTGGTAGGTTCTCTGCACCATGTACTAAACTCATGGGTTCGTCTGCTCATTTCAAAGAGCTAGTCAGACTGGAATAAGTAAATCCCATTCCTGTCCTCCACCAAGCAGGCCAGCTGGAGGAAAAAACACTCCTCCAGCTGCTTTCTCATCCCGCTGCAGACCTCTTATTCCTCTTGTAGGAGAATTCCTCTCTCTAAGAAAAATAAACATCTTAAGTCAGAAGTATACAGTGGAAGGGCATACATCTGATTTTTCCTAACTTCAAAGACAGGCCACCAGCTGACAGTCATGATAGTGTCCAAACGCAGAAATCTGGGCTGAATATGCGCCAGTTCTCACAGGCTTCCTTAATTTGACCTGGTAATATGGCTAGAGGTTAATGCTGAATTGTGACTCAATCAATCACCATTCATAAAATGCAAAAGCCAACATGCACACAGATGAACCTCCTGTAAGGACATTAAGAAGTGAAGCTCCTTTCTTAAAGTAATTCCCTTTCTGACCATCTCACGGTGCCTCGAAGACACCAAGGTAGAAACTTTTTTATCCAAGATGGCCAATGGTATCCTGGGGCACATTAAGAAGACTGTGGCCAGCAGGTCGAGGGAGGTTCTCCTTCCCCTCTACACTGCCCTGGTGAGGCCCCATCTGGAGTACTGTGTCCAGTTGTGGGCTGCCCAGTTCAAGAAAGATGAGGAACTACCGGAGAGAGTCCAGAGGAGGACTACAAAGACGATGAGGGGACTGGAGCATGTCTCCTACGAGGAAAGGCTGAGGGAGATGGGCTTCTACAGCCTGAAGAAGAGAAGGCTGAGAGGGGACCTTATAAACGCCTACAAATATCTCAAGGGTGGGTGTCAGGAGGATGATGCCAGACTCTTTTCAGTGGTGCCCAGTGACAGGACAAGGGGCAATGGGCACAAACTGAGGCATAGGAAGTCCTAGTTGAACATGAGGAAGAACTTTTTCACTCTGAGGGTGACAGAGCATGGAACAGGCAGCCCAGAGAGGTTGTGGATTCTCCTTCTCTGGAGATATTCAAAACTCACATGGATGAGGTCCTGTGCAGCCTGCTGTAGGTGACCCTGCTCTGGCAGGGGGGTTGGACTAGATGATCCCCAGAGGTCCCTTCCAACGCTTATGCTTCTGTGATTCCTAGCCACAGGTGTAGAGTACAGACCAACAAGTCCCCGGATTCTGACTCTTCCTCAGCAAGGGCAGCAGCATGCTTTGCAAAATCATCTGGCACATTTGGGAAGGGGATGCTGTGCCAAAGAACTGAACAGAACCTGTGTCATTATTTCATGTATCAGAAAAACTTGAGACAGAGACTTGGGGAGTGGTGTGCCTATACCCTTCCTTTCCTCTGCCTGTTAAGCAGTCTGGCATAGCCTGAGACAAAGATGATAATGGCAATGTTTCTTGGGTTTGATATGTAAACCCCTTTCATATATGAGGCTTCAAAAATAATTTCTTCTACAGTGACTCAGAAAGATGATATAGCAATTAACTCACTGCATCCCCTCTACTAACAGGTTGCAAACATAAACCCATTGTAATTACGTCACCAACAGCAGAAGTTCCAGCAAATCCATACAACCTTTATTTAACAGCTGATTTGGCAGAAACCCCACAAAACAAGCCCCAGCTTGAGAAGTAATTTCAAGAACTCCAGAAAATGAGACAGAAAACTGCTACTTATATTCAGCTCTGAATAGAGCCAAAATGTATAAATCGTGATTCACGGAAGAAATATGGGGAGGAGAATTTCACTGCACCACAGATGATGAATCCTGGGCAGATAACCTTTAAAAGATGCACACATAGCTATCACAGTGAGAAAATTCCAATGAATTTGCACACTCCTTATAAGTCACTGTAATCAGCCAGAAAATGAATTAGCACAGCCCAGAGGACAAGGTACTGTCAATGAGGGTCTTGATCCAGTGAAGCACTTAATCTTATGCTTAGTGTTAAGCACCTCAGCTGTTCCATTAAGTCACATATATGGGCAAATCAAACTTGGCCTAGCACTAAAAATAACTGAAATAATTTCTAGCAAGTTATCTATTTGTTGAATTCAGTATTTTGTTCTATTCATAGGTTGCCCGTGACAATACCCCTATTTTTCAAACTATTCTAAATTATTTAGCAACATACCTGCATATTTTTGTCACTAGTGCTTGGGCTGAACTCCATTCACAGTTCATGACATTCAAAGTTGTTATGAGAATGTTGATCTATCATATATTATTTACAAATAATGAATCATACCTTGTTTTCAATGATAAATATAGCTTTTAGAATAAGGTTTCTGTTTTGTGTGCTTTCTCTAATATGTATATGACATTTTATTTTTCTGCAAAAAAAATTTCCCTTAATCATTATATGTATTTATGAAAAATGGCATAAATGCAATCAAAGCATACTACTTTTATCTAGGCAGCTACTGAGATTTTTTTTTTTTTAATAATAATATTCACAATGCTATATATATGCTATTGGTGAATGCACCAAAAACAGAGCTGATTTCAGAGACAAATTAATGAAAAGAAATGCTCTTTAATCAGCAAGACAGTCCCAAAATGACAGAACAACAAAAAATATTGACTAGTGAGAAAGAAATAAACTTCAGAAACCTGAGAAGAAACTACATTTTCAAGATAGCTAGATAAAATGCCAGAAGTTTGAAATATGGATAAGAGGAAAAACAAGATTAGACAGTCCCAAGACTGGCTTGAGAATGACTGAGCTTTCATCAGTAACTTGTAACATCTGCAAAAGTAAAATAAATAACTTTGAGATAAAATAGTGCTATGGCACAGAGGTCAACCTTCCTCTAGACAGAGTTAGGTTAGGCCATTTTGATTCAATCTAAGGAGATTCCGGCCCTCTGAACAATTTAATCTTGCTGTTCTGAAGGGCAGGGCCTTGACCAAAGGAAAGGTGAAATGAGGTCAGAAGTCACAGAGAGGAAGGGAAGACAAGTCCAGACAAGCAGGACTGGGGCAGGGTGGGAAGGGAGGAGTGTTCTTGGCACTGATGCACCTGGACTAGAATACCACCTACCACCAGTACAGATGATTCAGTATCACATCGCTACACAAAATTCTGGCAGGACACCTAGTGGGACTTACACCTGCAAAATTATGCTATCAAAATATCAGTATTTGCATTCAAATTCACTGTATCTGTGGACCTGTTACTTCTAACAACACAGCATGAATAGGCCAATCTCTCTTGTCCTTCCTTCACCGTTTTCTGAACAGCCATTAAAGATACACTATCAGTATCTACAATATTGCCATTCAAAGATAAAGTGACAACACTTCAAGGAAAGAGGTAAAAATCCTAAAAGACCTGAGAGTACAGATGCTCGTCCCAATAGTCAGACACAGGTCTTGTCAATATTGCACTGCTGTTGATTGGTCTGATCCGTTTTTCCTTGGCCAGACATAAAAATCTCCTTCAGTTATAAAACCTCATGCATTTTTCTCAATGTCTGCTGTGGGCAGTTTTTCTGAGGAGATACACAAATGGCCATGGTACAAAAATATGACCATTGGCCAACTGAGAATAACATGCCCATATTGTTAATTAGTATCTGCAGGCTGGTCTTGCTTCTAATCCATCTACTGGCTTAAATATATCTAAGCCTTAGATCTATTCCTGACAGAATAATTGTTATTTGGGGGCTGAAAATTGCAGACTTCATCTCTTCTCATGAACTTTAGTCTCGTGTGACAAACTGAGAATGTTTGATGACACGGTGGTTTCTATGAAGGACTCTTGAAATGGACATATACATGAGGTTTTACCGGGATGACCCAATTACAGAAATGTGGAGAGAAATTTTTTGGCTAGGATTTTAAAACATACCAGGTATCAAGTAAGCCTAATCTTCTGCTATTGTACCTATGTATAATGGAAGCAGAATTGGCCAGTGATGAGCTTTCTTGAAAAAACTGCCTCCAAAGTGACCAAGTCTTTAAAAGGAAAATGAAAGTCACCAATAAAATTCTCAGTTGAAAGGTCACATAAGTGGAGCACTTACAATCACAGCGAGCGGTCTACAGACTGTTAAGCAACACCTGAAACATGACAGAGAAATCTAAAGATTCAGAGAGGAGCCTGTGAGACCTCCTTTACAAGTGATTTTTGCTGCCAAGACAATGGGAGCAGAGAAGAAGCCCAGAAAAACTGTTATACCCAGTAATCATGGGTACCCAGGAAAAAGAAAAGGGATGAGCAAGAAACAGTTTGGTGAACTCAACTCTGAATTTGTCTCTGAACATGAAGACTCAGAGAAATCTCCTCTACAGCTCAGAACAGCCAGAGAAAGGAAAGGGTTTGAAGCTCAGGTGAGGAGGGGCTTGAAAGCGTTTTAGTATTTTATCTGTCCTTACACTGTTAACACCCAAGAGAGATACTTGCCACAATGTTTTCATGCAGAATTGCCTTGGAGTAACAGACGAGAAAAGAAAAATAAATTAATAAGCAGAACAACTGTTCAGCTAGCTACTGATTGATTTCTTTTCTCTTCTCCCTTCTACAGTTTCAGTTTCTTCCTAACAGCTGAATGAAATCTGGACATAAGTTCTAGAAATCATCCACATGGCACTGAGAGGCCAGGCTTCAGTATATCGCTATGCCGACCATCTGATATGAGATGAATAGCTCGTAATGCATTTAAAACACACAAAAAGAGTAGGGAAATTACATACAAAATTAAAATACAATATTAAAATCAGAGAAGTCCACTGTCAGTAAAAGGGATAATAAATTCTAAGGCAATTACTAGCTGCTTCTGATTAATAAAATGCCCCAAAAACGAAGGGAACATAATCTTCTACAATGATGCTGGAAATTTTTGGAGCATGCTAACGAAAAGTAGTGGAAGCAATGGAAAGGACCCAGTATTGCTATGTAGACTCAGCAGTTTAGAAATAAAGAAAGGCTTTCTATTGAGACATTCTTGTTTGTTGTAATAAAACGTGTTTCATTAGGAACTTCACTGTCAAGGTCTCGTTTTTTTGTTTTAACTAAAACTCAACAAACTCTTTGGACAAGTGTTCACCACCTGCCTGGAGCACTTTGTGAAAACTCAGCTGTACAGGGAAATTGGAGCAAGGCAGAAGTGCAACTGCTCAAAAACAGCAGGCAGAGAAATAAAAAAAAAAAAAAAAGCTGTGCATATTTCTTATTCAGCATTTTCAGCACTAAACTTCCTCATAAAAAATCTCACCGTCTGTGAACACAAAAGGAACACAAGTAACATACAGTCTGGACAAAGTACCCTGAGAACAGTATGTTGAATCACTGTCTGTAATTTATATCCCTCACTGAATCAGCAAAGAAAAAGGTTATCTGAGCAATTTGAGAATTAATTCCAGAAGATTAAACAAAGTTATTTCTCTACAAAAGTGTAGGCAAAATTTTGAACAGATCTACATTCCTGTGTCATTGCTTCCCAGGGATTCTCAGGCTACTTTGTAAACTAGGCTGAACTTTTCCACTCTTTTGTCAAAGAAAGAAAAAAAAGAGGGAAAGAAAAAAGAAAGAGGAAATGTAGTTTGATATTCTCCCTTGCTGTCAAGTTTTGATAGCAGTCGTCATAGCTAGTGTATTTTGCAATCCAGGTGTTTAAGACAATGAAATTTCTTATTTTTCATGTTAAACTTGCGGGAGTTGTTACTTTTTTTGTTTCATACTAGGGTTTTTTTCCTTTATGATTTACCATGATTTTATTATTTTTTTTAATGAGAGTGATCTCCTTTCTTTTCTATGAAAAAGAAAATTATCAAAATAATTTGCTGATTCTACAACCTCGATGGTGAAAAGTAAAGATGATGCTAAGACTCATAGTAAAATCATGAAATTCAATAGTAAATTCGCTACTCAAAAGATTCTTATGTGAATATGTCTTTGCAAGGAGTAAATACAGTTTTATCAGATCAGTAAGATTTTCAAGCTATATTATTTTTGATCTCTGACTTATCCTTCTGGTAAGTTTTCATAATTTCATTGAAAATTATATCCTTTAATAAAATGCCTCAAAAGCTTATAGTAACATTTGCATGTTCTATTTAGATCTCTAATTTCTTCATAGGAATTTCTATTGACGAAAATCACATTTCTACCGAACTGCACAGGCTTAACCTTTAAAATCTTTAAGCTTTTTCAGTAATGCTCTGCTTAGAATGGCATAGTTGAGAAAATATTAGAACAGGGTGCCATGAGAAATTTCACTCCCTGTGAAGAAGCAGTGAGACAATGTGGATTTATTTGTGCTTTGCTCCTGAGCAGCATTTATATAAGTATTTAATACCATGTTGCAAAACCAAAGTGAGAATGAAAGCCCTACTGTTATGGAAATTGCCATTAAATTTTCCATTTTCTTCACTGAGACTGACTACCGAAAATACACGGCACGTAAGGCAGACACCTTTATTTCCCCACTTGTTTGAATACGACTATCCAAAGCTGAAAACTCACTCCTATTGTGCACTGAACATAAATGCTTATCAACAAGTCTGGAATACAAAACATATCTAGTGATAGAACAGATGATGTCCACAGAATCTCAAATACCACTGTGCATTACTGACTAAAATGCATTGAAATAGAGTCTAAGGATCTTGATTATGAAACCAAACCTTATTTTGCTGGCTGTTGCACAATGAACAATAAATCTTGACAGACTAATCTAGAAGCTTGACAAACATAAACTTTTTAAGTGAATGTTCACATTGTGGTGGCCTCCTAAGCATCCTACTTGCAGCTTAACCTGCCATCAGAAGGCAAAATCAGAGGCAGTGTGACAACACATTAGAGCAGATCTGTATTTTGGGAAACAATCTACCATGAAATCCAGTTGCTAGCAGATTTCCTTTTACGCTGCTCTACATTACATCAAAAAATATTTTTCCAATGTCAGTGGGTAGCATAAGAACTGGGAAGAGTATACCTAGCTTTGAATCACCTTTTTTCCTTGGCCCTTTATTGCACCACATGCAGGCAAGCTGTTTACTTGAACCCAAAGCCCTTTGGACAGTCTCAGCTCAACAAACACATATGATATATGGCTACTCACACTCCTCCTCATCTGTTGCTACGGCGTTTTGCCTGCTTACAAGGTGATTAGACAATTTTGCTATGAAAGTCTGCACCAAAGATAAACAGCTCTCCCCTGGCACAGTGCTGCCTGTGCCATCTGTTTCGCACAACGTTTGACAGGTCCAGGGAAGAATGGATGAGAAAGCAATACTATGTCATGCTTTTACCTATTTTTCCTCACTAGCTGACATTTTGTCCCACCTTTCTTCCACCTGCTACTTGGAAAAATGCGGAGAAAAAACAAACTTTGAAACAGAAAAGAAAAAACAATCAGCCTCCTTCAGGTTACACTTCAGTCTGTAATTGAAGAAACTCATAGTATTCACTAAACAGAGACTAACAGATATCATCACAGACTTAACAGCTGCAAGCACCCTTTAGGAAGCAACGAAAAAGCCTATTAAAATTCTTAGAGTTCCCAACAATATACAGTGACCTGTGCACTGGTATGCTGTTGCTAACACACACTAAATAGTGTTAAACAGTTGTGCAGAAAAAAATCATTTAGAACAGAAAGCAACATGAAATCTTGCTGAAAGAAAAGTACTGGGGGAAAAGTGGAAAATATTTAGCAGCAGCTTCTTATAATTAGATTTCTGGGAGACAGGGCTTCAACATGCTACTTTAAAAGAATTTTTAAAAGAAGTGAATGAATGGTAGCAGATAAAGTTAAATGAGAATTTTCTGAGAATGTGTCAGTCAGCTCTAACTTGAGGCATGTGAGCAGCTGTAAAAATGTTTGCTTCTTATCCATTACTGTAGAAAGACAGGAGGAAGAAAGAAGATACCACCCTTCATTAAAAGACAGAAACTGGGTTGACTAAATTGCCACAAGTTTTGCAAAATTCTAGTTTCTGTTTCTTACTGGGTATGATAAAGATCCACAAATTCTTTCCCTGTCTCACAGCTCTTTTAAGACAACTTTTCTGCTATATCGACAAAAGAAGTATGAGTATCAGGATAAAATCTCATTTGCCTTTATATAAGAACATTACAAAGACCTCCAATGCAAATTTGAAGGTCTTCAATAACAACCACCATTTCTGAGTATACTCTAAACCATAACCCTGTGAAAAAATCCGGTTTATCATCCCTGACCCTTTCAGAGTCTCAAAAGTTCTCACTGTAGGCAATGAAATGAAGACACAAGTATTTTTCTCATCAGAGGCAGCCACATCTTTCTACCTCCCTGTGTCGGAGGGTTCTTGTGTTACCAAAGGATACCCCCGCAAATCAAAGTATAGAGGCATTTCTTGGGTCCAGACGAACTGTTTTGCAATGCGGCAGCTCCCAGCAGTGTTCAAGACAACAGCTATTATGATGAAGCCAAAGAACAACCTCATTTCTAAATTATTTACAATTGTTAATTTTTTGCTCCCCATGCTCTTATGTATTTGAATTGTTTTGCTCTCATTTATAGCAGTAAATATTATGGCTGAGATTTTCAAAGCCACAAATCCCTTAGATGGCTTTGAAGATCTGAATGTAATCTTTTTGTTTATGTTCATTTATAGTGGATTTGCAAAGGAAGTTGCTCTTTCATTCCATCAGCCAGCTTATGCAAATTAATTTTCATTATCAGATGCCCATCCTTAGTATTGTCATTAATTAGTAGACTAGATATTGTGAAAAATGTCTTTAGCTGGTAATTACAACGGGCAAAAATGAAGATGGGCTTTCTTTGCTATACGAAGATGCAGAAATCATATAATCGATACAGTTACCACAAAATATTTCTGGTGGTACAATGGCTTATATTTATATTAATATGATAATGAATATATAAAGAAGAGATTTGATTAGTATTTTTGCATGAAAAAAGCTGTAATACATTTCATGTTAAACCAATGCTGCAAAATGTCTGGAAATGCATATCGAGAAATGCAAACAGTAACCCACGTTGTGAAAAGAATTGTTACATGTTGTTTCTGAGCATTACAACATCAAAATCATAGGACTTCTTTAACAGAAAGATCCCCATTCTTCTTTTTAAAGCAGGTCTAGGAATCAGTGGATGAGAAACCAGCTTGGAGCAAAAGTACAGCTGCTCAACACCACCTAAAAAGTCCTCCTTAGTTTGGGATTGTCGTGGGCAAAAATTTGTTTTCAAAATCAAGTCTGGCAACGTCTCCTCGAGCTATTGTCCAAAAAACACTACCAGAAGCCTCTGTCCGACCCACTGACTCCCATTTCTAAACAACATTTTACAGTCTCCTCCGAGTGCCTTATCTACCTTTCAATTATTCTATTATCCATCATCTTAAATAAATAGCATTCTCCTATATTTTAACACTATATCAGATATGGTACTATATAAAAAATGGCTAAATCAGGTCTCCTATATTGCTATCATATAAAAAACCAATTACTTTATGATTGGTCTTCTAAAGGTATCATTCAAAGGGAACATTGAATTAATCTGACATAATCTACATTGGCATGAAATGTATCTTTTTTTCTTCTTTTACTTCAGGTTTAGCCATAAAGTGCATCAAAATACAACTTTTTGTAGTACTGAAGTCAATAGAAGATTAAGCATTCTCATTCAACTCTATTTTGTTTTCAAATTGGGCCCATGTTTTGATTTTCCAGTCCTTAAAGTGGCAATGACAGATCCATTAAAAATTATATCTTGTGGATTTATGATTTCACCTGCCATTATTTTGCAGCAGAGATTATTCAGGAGTCCTGATTTCAGTACAGAATATCGGTTAAATTTTGATCCCACTTTGGACAGAAAAAGTGTTTTTATCATTCCCATGTGGTTGCTACTACTAGCCTCAAATATATGATCAGCATCCTCATAAAAAACTGACTGAAGTCTTTATGTTCTAGTTGGAACACATCTGAATTCTCCTTCAACTTCACTTCAGTATATCCCTTCTGCTTTCTTTTTTGCTGAGTAACCTTTTGGTATTTTCCCCAAATACTTTCAGCTGCTTCTTCATATTTTTCAGCAGTCAAGAATTTCCTGTAGTTGATTTTCATTGATAATCCAGAGTATGCGTGGTGTTTTAATACTGCAAAGAGAAAGTCAGGAGCTATCCCAGAATAAAGGAGTGGTATGAAAGTGAAAAGGAGATTTGGTATATTATGAAACTTCCAATAGTTCAAGAGATAAAAGGAAAAAAGAAGATGGGGAAACAACTGACTTCAGAAATATATGTTGGCAGTAATACCTATGGAAAATATTAACTTAGGAAATCAGATAGTGTTAAGCCTTTTGGGTAATCGGACCCTGTGTTTGCATACTGTAAATCCAAACTGCACTCCAATACAAAGAAAATACAACACAGTTAAAGAAATATGGCAAGCTGATGATACAGTTTTAGTTTCTTACATCCGCTATAAGTGTACACTTATAGCAGTAATCACTACCACTTCCACACAAGGTCTCAACACTTACAAAAATGGAAGGGAACAGCTTTTCTGTTAGAGATCTCTTAGCAGGTGAATACCAATTCAGTGGCAATATAACAACATAAACGTATATTTTATTAAAGCATTTAATAAAGATAAAAACAAGACAGGCAGTGGTTAAGCAAAACACAAACAGAATGAACAGCAGTAAAATAATCAGGTCACGTAATTATCTTTACAGTTTCACTCTGTTAAAATATCTCTGCTAAATATTGACAGTATACCCTTTTTGTATTGCATTATCCCTGACAGATGGATGTAAGAAGACATACAAAAACTAAGCCTAACTCTAAATGACAGTACAAAATCGATAATACAGTCAATACAGCTTCAGGATACATGAAATTATTTGAGTATGTTAGTTAAATGTGAATCCACATATGGAAGTGTGTCTGGGAGACAGGGAGAAAATGAGTGTGAATAGTTTCACACTGATATACACGCCTGCATAAAGCAGACAAATTGAGAATTAAGCTGAATTCCAAACAACCAAGAAGATGAAGCACCACAGAGAAACAATCTACTTATGCCACGTCAGCTAACACATACACGAGCAATTTGGAATAACTACAAAAAGACACACCATTACCATTTCAGTTTCCTGAGGCAAGTAATGCGATTTAAAAGTGCTTAAACTTTTTCCATTAATCTTGCTGCAGAAAAAGAGAAAAAGTAAACATACTATTTTATAGTGTTTTGTAGTTATAGTTGAACTCAGGGAGGTTATAACATTCACTTGCTTATGCTTTGCCCCTATATTTCTGAGTCATCACTCTCTTTTTTTCTACCAAGACTCAAATTTTCCCTTTCCCCTCCCTACTGACAGTAAAGGTTTTCCACCTCTTCAGCCACATGAGCTGAGTCTCAACCTTGTAATGCTTCTTTACAGACTTCACTGATGTGGCAGTGACCATAAAAAACAAACCACATGCACGAATAGGTGTGGATGTGCCTCCAGCTGAACCCCCTCCGTCCCCAAGGAGGCGAGCCTCCAGCGCTCATCATTCACAGCCATTTGGCTGCTGCCCTTCTTTCAAGCAAAAGGCAACAGGCCAGCTGGAAGGCTCTCAGGGCTGCGATCTAGCCTGCTGGCTGGCAACGGCACACACACGTGGAGGTTGTATTTTGGATGGAGGCATTCGTCAACCCTCCCTTCAGAACAGCGATACATGAACGTACTCCAGATGTGTTGGAGCAAAAAGCAGGAGCATGGCTCTGTACATTAGCAGTTGAACCTTCAACTAGGAGAGAAAAATCCAGTTTTGGTCACTGAGCCAAATCCAGTTCTGTGTTTTACATTAAACTGCCACTGGCTCCTCTTATTCTGAAAAATGACACTGAAAATAAGTTATATTCAAATATCTGCACAGACTTTATATTTGCTGCAAAAGCCTGCTACATGGTCTTGCTCATGGCTATGGCTGTATCTCAGTTTTCAAGTGGTGACTTTTACAGGAACTGCTAAACAATCACAAATAAGAACAGGCATCTACCCATCACAGTTTTTCCTGTGGGCAATAACAACAATGCAGTAAGTCTTAATTCACTCTCTTTTTTTTGGTTTTGTTTCCATTACTAACACAGAGCACACGAATTTACTACACCAGAGCTGAAAACTCTGTTTGCAGGTGCCACAAACACTGCAGTGAAGTCAGGAGAGAGACTACCAGGTCTAAGAAGGTTGCTATTCACAACGCTCCAGGCAGCAAGCAGAGGAGGAGGTAGATCAGCCCATTACAGACCTTTTTGTGCTAAACAAAATACAACAACAGAAACTATACTTCAGAGAAAAAATGTGAGCTGTCAGGGTTGATGGGCTGGATGAAGCTACAGCCTTTCTTTCTATCTATAAATGTGGTGATAACCACAATGAGGAAAAAAAAAAACAGCTAGGGGCAGTGCTTAAGTACTATGTGGCTCATTCATGAAACTGGGGATTCCTGTGACAGATACGTTAAGAGATGCACTTTCTCTCCCTCCTATTACCTCTGTTTTGGACATACTGATACAGACCAGCTTCAGGAAGTAAATGTGCAACAGAATTTTGATGAATCAATTACTAACTCAGAGCTGCAATGTAGGGGAAAAGTTGGAATAAACTCCCCCTTCTCAGACAAAAATGTACATACCTAATGCTATTGCATAGTTCAGCAACACTTGAAATCTTTTGATTATTTAGAAAATCTTCAAAATCTGCACTGGAATTGATATTTTCATGAACGAATACAACCGACATGTAATAAATATTTGCATATTTATAGTGCAATTAGTGAACTATACACCTGAAAAATGAAAAAGCCATTAAAAAAACTGATATTTGCTGGCTGAGAAACTTACTTTTGTGAAAAAAGTAAACCAATGAAGTGGATGATCTAGCAGTAAAATAAACGTAGAAGTCTCATCTACAATAGATGAGCATTTGGGATTGATCTTGGAGAATATAAAAAGGTGTCCTGGGTTTGGCCAGGACAGGGTTAATTTTCACAAGAATCCAGGAAGGGACATAGCAGGGCGGGCTGACCCCACCTGGCCACATAGGTGCTGGTTTACTATGACACAGACGATGAGCAGTTACCCACAGACCCAGATGAAGTCCAGTGCACAGCATCTATGTGGAAGAAGTTTGCACGGAGCGCACCATCCTCATATGCCAACTCACTGGCAGTTGTAAACTGGAAAGATAAGGAGGCACCAACAGTGGATGAGGTGGCTGTCCGACTTCGGCAATATGAAGAAAGTCTCTATTCCTCCCTCGTTTCGGCCATGGAGAAATTGTCCCAGAAGGTCCAGCGACTCGAAGAGAGCATGTCCCTACTTCCCACCTGTATGGGCCATCATCTCAGCTGTCAGGGGCAAGCGTTCCTCTGCTCAGGAGAGAGAATACAGAGGCTACACACCATGGGGCACCCTGTGGTATTACCTGCGTGACCACGGAGAGGACATGAGGAAGTGGGATGGAAAACCCACCTCAAGTCTAGAGGCATGAGTGCGTGAGTTGTGAGGTAAAACAACAACCAGGTGGATCAGGCTGCTAAGATTGAAGTGGCTCAGGTGGATCTGGACTGGCAACATAAGGGGGAACTCTTCATAGCTCGGTGGGCCCATGACACCTCTGGCCACCAAGGAAGAGACGCGACATACCGATGGGCTCGTAACCGACGGGTGGACTTGACCATGGATACCATCGCACAGGTTATCCATGAATGTGAAACATGCACTGCAATCAAGCAAGCCAAGTGGGTAAAGCCTCAGTGGTATGGAGGACGATGGCTAAAATATAAATATGGGGAGGCTTGGCAGATTGACTACATCACACTGCCACAGACCCACCAAGGCAAGCGCTATGTGCTCACAATGGTGGAGGCCACCACCGGCTGGCTGGAAACCTACCCTGTGCCCCATGCCACCACTCGGAATACCATCGTGGGCCTGGAAAAACAAGTCCTGTGGCGACATGGCACCCCCGAAAGAATTAAGTCGGACAACGGGACTCATTTTCGTAACAGCCTCATAGACACCTGGGCCAAAGAACACGGTATTGAGTGGGTGTATCACATCCCCTACCATGCACCAGCCTCGGGAAAGATTGAGCGGTACAATGGGCTGCTAAAAACCACTTTGAGGGCAATGGGGGGTGGGACTTTCAAAAATTGGGATACCCATTTAGCAAAGGCCACCTGGTTGGTTAACACCAGGGGATCCACCAGCTGGGCTGGTCCTGT
>Ga0065711_1011534_pt1 | contig 23408 bp, 8 predicted proteins | sample Hoacrofraction12_FD_59098 | JGI IMG/M metagenome (GOLD analysis project Ga0065711, IMG submission 59098) | Hoatzin crop microbial communities from Cojedes, Venezuela - Epithelial fraction 12 v2 (version 2) | ecosystem: Host-associated > Birds > Digestive system > Esophagus > Crop | place...
TCAACTGGAGACTGAGTTTGGCCAGTCATTTTTCAGGTGGCAGCTGTGTTTAAATTTTGAGGAAACTCTTACTTTACATATAAAAACATTGCTAATTTGAAACTTGGCTGCTGTAGCAGTTGCATTGGAATGAAATCGTACATCTTGGAAAATGAGGGGTTTTTTTTTCTTTTAATCAAGAAGTATCTAAGGTTTGAGGAAAATAATTGTCATCATATTTTTGTTCCTTAGAAACATTGCAAAAGCGAAATCTCTTACAGGTAGATGAAAATTTCTATGCGTTTGTTTGGATAATTTATGGAACTTCCAGAAGTCCTAATAGTAAATTTTAGTTTCGAACAGATCTGTTAAAAAGTTCCTGGCTGAAGTTCTAATAAAAGTTATGTGCCAAAAAGTTGAAGGGTGATGATGCTTCGCAGATCAATGGCATTGACATACCATGCTACACTAAATGTGTCTAGTTCATGGGAGAGGGAAGAGGGAGCAGCTTAAGCTGCCAAGGTGAAACATCATTCTTTAGTCCAAAAACAAAACTTTGTTTCTTCTTCTTTATAAGCATTCAATACCACACAATCTATTGGTAGAATACAGTAAAGAGTAGTTTATTCTGGCTCTGCAGAGTGTATCTTTGGTCAGCAAAGAGTGGTCTTGAATTAATATAGGGGGTTATCAGCAGACCATCACTATTACAAAAACTGTTTGATCTGTAAGATTTATAAAAACAGAATGACATTCAGAAACTAATAAAAAAAAGTATGTTTTGATATGTCATTGATCATTTAATCTCCCCTTTGCAGGTATGCTGACATTATAGTGCATCGACTTTTGGCAGTGGCCATAGGAGCAGACGCTACTTACCCAGAGCTTACAGATAAACATAAACTAGCGGATATGTGTAAAAATCTCAATTACCGACATAAAATGGCTCAATACGCACAGAGAGCGTCTGTTGCATTCCACACGCAGGTGAGTAGCGCTGAGGGGTGAGGATTACCTGTGGACAGCTCGTGCTGACGAAGGAAGGGAAGGAACGATGAGTTGTAGCCATCGGGTTGTGCTTTGTAGGGCAAAACCAAGCAAGTCTGCAGGAATGATGAAGAGCGAGGGCCGCTTCTTTGCGGGAAAGCTTCAACATTGTATTGGTGGTTCTGAAAAATTTAGAATAATGGCATCTTTGGGATTCTTTTTACTTTTTTTTTATAAATATGATGAGTGCTTAATATTATGGTAGTGTTATAAACAGCTTACGGGATTTTTTTAATCTGCTTTTAATGCGTAGTGTGTAATTATCATGGAGTACAGATTTGTATTTGAATTTTTATTTAAGCCAATATATTTGTAATCCAAAAGAGAATGTTCTAGTGCTTTTTTTCTTATTCTTGTATTTTACTTTTGTTACAGCTGTTCTTCAGAAGCAAAGGAGTAGTGAATGAAGATGCATATATATTATTTGTAAGAAAAAATGCAGTTGTGGTTCTGATTCCCAAGTATGGATTAGAAGGAACAGTCTTCTTTGAAGAAAAAGGTAAACCAACACCAAGACTGGATTACAACAATGAGGTATGACTTACGAGGTTTGTTCTTAAATACTTTTTTTATTTGCTAAGTGAGCAGAATGACTAAAATCTATTCTGGTTGGATTCAAAGAGTAACAGAGGCTTTTCTAAATGCAAGTGTATTAATCTGTAGTAGTAGTGCCACTGTGGTCTTTGTAAGTCTAAACAAACAGGTTCTGACAGAGGAATGGGTTTCTGTAACAGATACTACTAAATATTCAATTATGTGAGTAAAAAATGTATGTACCACGTATTATGACACTCTGAACATTTAGGAGAGTCATTTGTTAATTTTCATTGACACGTAACATTAATAATTTCCTATTAAAATATTTATTTGTATGAAAACAGAAGACGTTGTAAGCAGTACATCATTATACAAAATTTGAACTTTCAGGTACCATCACTTACTGTGGAAGACACAACATTACATGTATTTGATAAAGTTAAAGTGAACGTTATGTTAGATGCTTCCAACATCCAACACCAGAAAATTCAGATGGTGTTGGTAGAACCAAAGGTAAGGCACAAGATTTGTGATTCATAGCAGCATGTTACCCTTCAGTGACCTTCAAAAATCAGCATATGGTAAAATTGAAATTTAACCTAAAAGAAAAAAATCACTTAGCAGCAGATTATAGTGATTGCTCTCAACAAAACACAGATCTGCATTCACTGGCTGTTAAAAAGAATAAAGGGCTCTAAATTAAATTTTCCTTCTGAGCCCATCAGGGACGTTTCCAGTGATGGGAAGGATGATGATTTGCTAAAGTAATAGCTTTTGAATTTCATGGTTCTGTAATCAAATCTCCTTTTTGAAAATCTGCCAGAACTCAGTAGGATCTTCTCTTAGCTCCAGTAAATTAATGTGTAACTGTGATGGGTGGCTCAGAAGGAAACTCTGCATGATAGCTGGCTGTAAATGGCAGTCCTGTCTTACAGATTCCACAAGATAAAAATTCTCTCTTGATATGAGAACCGTAATGTCCTAATAACTGTGTCTCTGGTCTTAAGGCTTTTCAGTTCTAGCTTCTTAGTGCGTTTGGGACACTGGGGTTTTCACCTGGTCTCACACCTCAGGCCTGCTGAGTATTTTGCGTGCCTTTACAAGATTGTGTACTTTCATTAAGTTACATGTGACTTTATTTGGTAAACAGATGGTTGTGGTAATTGAGTATTCGTAATCATGGAGGAAGAAGAAAACCCAGAATAAGCCAGAGGTCCTTGTTGTTTATACAGACCTTTTTTTTACCTGAGAAATCACCTGTTTCCAAACACATGTAAATATTCTGATCCTTGAGCTGTTGTATTAGCTTGAGTTGAAAGCAATCCTTATCATTGCAAAGGGAGCAGATAACAAAATTTATAGTAGAAAGAAACTTTGCATCCTGCTGTGCATTCACGTGCAGAGTTGCCCACTGCTTGGGCTCACCAACTAGGGGTTGTTAGAGCTGCTGGTGTGGGCACAACTCAGGAACGCTCCTGTTGGAATGAGTCCAGTCCCTGGGGCACACGTTTTGTTCACTGCAGAGACACAAAGTAAGGCTAAGGCAAGCTGATTGTATTCCCTCTCCTTCCCATCTACTTCTTGTACTGATTTTGGTGAAGGTCCTTGCTTTACAATGAAGCCAGCACTGATTTTAGCTCATCCCTTAATACAGGAATGGCCATACTGGTTAATCCAAAATACTTTGTCATCCTAAACATCAGTTACTAGTCCTCCTTCCTAGTGAGGAGTAAGATGCGCGTACAGTGATCATTCCCTTTCTGTCCAGTCAAAGCTTCCAGCAATTTACAACTTAAATACTGTCTTAGCCAGAGACACACATCTCTGTGTGCAGTAGGCAGGAGCCTTGGTCTGTGAACTTGTTTAATCACTTTTATTCCCAGCTTGCACTTCTGACTCCCACAGTGTCGTGTAAGTTTCACAACTCGGTCTGTATGAAGAAGTACTTTACCTTTCATTTGTTTCAAGCCTGATGCCTTGCACTGTTACTTGATGACACACTGTATTCCCTACACTATGAAAAATAATCTTTTATTCCTATTTGCCATTCCCGTGCCGCTCATTTTTTTTAACCATACTTACATTTGGTTTTGTAGTTCTGTTATATGAGTTTTTTTTGAGCTGGGAGGAACAACAGCACAGGCATGATTCAGGATGTGAGTGCACCATAGATAGACACAGGGTCACATTTTCCTCTTCCTGACAAAGCTAAATGCGTTTTTGCTGTGCAGTGCCCTGAGCCTGACACAGCCTCTGCTTGACAAGAGCCGCGCTTCAGAAAGCACTGCAGTGGTGACGGTTCTAAAGGCAAAATGGAAAGTGTTAGGTTAAGACCCTTTTCCCTTCTCATTCCTATCTATCTCCTGCCTTCCAAGCGGTCGCTAAGGCAGGGCAAACAGCGGAGCAGGCAGCACCTCCAGGCTGGTGCAAGAGAGCTGCTGGCAGGTTAGTGAGGAGGGGGGCTGCGGCTTGTATTCCCCTCGCGTTGCCAGCTTTAACTGAGTGTTGGAGCTGTGATTGTTATGTGATGGTCCATCCTTCTGTAGGTGACTGCTAACAATTCTCCGACGTCAGTGCAGTATTTGTGGTAGGTCTGTACAAGTAAACTCAAGGCTTATCAGGATGGTACACACTAAGATGGAGCTAAAAGTGTTCTGACTTGTACTTCTTTTCTTACTGTAGATACTAGGAAACGATGCGCCTGCAAATCTGCCCACAGAGATAAGCAGCAAGGATGAACCGGAGAAAAAGAAAAAGAAGTTACAAAAATAGCTGGATAGAAAAGAGAAAGTCACACACAAATTATTTGTATTTACTTATTTTTCCCTATGGGCAAAATGCTAGAAACAAATTTAGTTTACTTTTAAACACACATTTTAATAATTTGTAAACCTGACTTTTTAAAAAACTGTTTCTTTATATGTATGCAGGAGAACAACAGTTTTAAAACCATGTATGTTTACAGTTTTCTCTTGTAGGTGAAAATAAATGCGTCTGCAAACTGAAGGAATAGTTGTATTTTTTTTTTTTAATCAGCCTTAAGGGCATTCAAGAGCCTGACACAAGTCAGTCTCTTCTGTCTTCAGTGCCTTCTCTTTGGCACCTCAGACTGAAAGAAGTGATTGTGCCAGTTACTGGTTTTAAGTGCTAACGGAATTTACTCCTGAAATATAAACTCCAGACTTGCACTTCCCTCTGGGAAAGTTCTCTCTTGTACCAGGTTAGCTGGGTGTATATATGCAGATGGACAGAGAAACCGTACCGTAAGAGCGCGTTAGTCTTTGTCCTAGACCTTAAAGCCTCTGAGGAACTGCCTTAAAAAAAAAGGGATGGAAACTATCACTTTTGTTACACAGAAATCCATAAGTAACAAGTTTTGCAGTGATCACTTGAGTTTGTGTTGCCAAGATGCTGGAGAGTTAGAATTCTCAAAACACCCCAAACATTTTGTGCCTTGAACTGCATTGCTGCAGTCAAGTTCCGTTGCCTGGAGCACGGATTTTGTGCTGTGGGGACTGAAGTACATGCTGACCCTCCTGCCACGCGGACTAAGGAGACTGAGCTTTCTTTGAGGTGGTTGCTGTTGAATTCTGGAAGCCCCTTTCAGTAAAACTATCCTCCAGCTGTAATCTGGGAATCCTGGGATTACAGCAGTTTTCATTCCAGCTTCAGCCCCCACAGACCCGTACTGCTGCTGCCAATTCCGAGCTCTCAAAGCTGAGAAACTGCAGTCCCAAGTAGGGCAAGTTTCAAGAAGGACGGGCAGAGCTCTGGGTCTGTAACTGGTACTGCACTTCCCCTTCAGCACCATCTATTACAGTAACTGAGCCCTGTTTTTAACTGTAGATACGAGAGCAAAAGCTTGCCGCGCCCCTTGCCGGCTCCCCTTCCCCTGCTCCCCACAGTCCCCACCCACACCACACACACGTACCTGTGCCACAGGCAGGTGCTGCAAGGAAAGCAACACAAAGGATCTAGGTGTGAAGGAGATGTCTTTATTCTGTTTCACTACTCCATTTACAGGTATACACGTTAAAGGACTCTCATTAAAACTACTGAAATTAATGTAAACAATGACCCCTTTTGTGCAAGACGTGCCAACCAATGCATTAGGTACAGCCAGAGAAACAGAGTGGTCAAAGGAGTTCCACAGCAATTTGCACAGTAGGTTTCTTCTACAAAACAATTACATAAACAGAATAAAAAAATATGCATGTTTTCATAAAATAAATAATTCCCATCTGAGGACTATAAAACAGGACAGAAAATACAATTTATTTGGGGGGATCCTTAATTGCTTCTCACATTCACTCATTTCTGCCATGAAGAAAATACTTAAGCAGGTGCAATTAAATATTTTAGTGATTGCCTGTTTATTTGTAAATACTTTGAAAGCCTATGATCATTGAACATATTATAGAGAATCAAAACTTTTAATTAAAAAAAACAAATCTTAGTTATACATATCATGCTGAACAGTTCAGAAATGGACCGTAATTTGGACCAACCTGCTTTTCATCTTCCCCTTTACATCAACATGACTACTACTTCTAGTAATCACACTCGCAAAAATAAATCCTGTCTACAGTCTGGAAACCTGAAATTCACCCTTTCAGTTGATTACTGTTACAGAGAATTATCATGAGACAGAAAAGATGGAAGGCGATAAGTAACATCTGAATTTCAGACAAGCCATGTCTTGCTTTTGAGCTACAAACCTTACAAGCTAAAGCTAAGAACGTTTTGAAGGCACTGTTCAATAAATTCGTTTTCCAGAAGTCCGAGTTCGTTCTCTACTTCAACAAAATTTACCCCCTAACAGTTACCAGTTCAGTGTATTTCCAGCTTTTAGCAGGGCACTGTTTCAAGATCGTGAAATAGATAATTTGGGATGTTGGGTTCAATTACTGTCAATCAGATACGCATCACAGAAATGCTGATTAAATTGCTATGGAAGTAAAAATAATGCATGTCGTGTTTGCTGGTCAGAAATCTAAGGTAATTTTTTTTTAATTATTATTTTTGCAATGTGAGAACTAAAACCAAATGATGCTTTATTGATGGTGTAGATGTTTCCTTTTAAGTATATTTTTCAGAAAGCCTTCACTGACAAGTTATCAATGAAAATATTTCAAGAACTGTTCCATTCATAGAAGGCTGGTGCACAAGTCTCCGGTCTAACTTGCTGCCCTTTAATGCTGTGCGATTCCGCTCACACCTCCCATTTCGACATCTGTGTTGTCAGCTGCCTTCAAACTCAGGCCTGACCAACTGTTTCAGGCCTGGTGGGCCAGCAAGGACTCGTCGGCCACGGTCTGTCTGTTTGGGACCAGCCTGTCTGTGGGCTGGGGAATGGAAGAGGAAGCAGAACTTCCATCCCGTTCCATCCTGGGACTGGATATCCTCGCTACGAAAAGACAGACAGACTACCTCACCCGGAGCACGTACTAGAATGGACTTTTCTTTTTGATTAATCCAACAAAGTTGACTTCAGAGCTCTGCAAACACGGAGCCCTGAAATCTCAGTATTTCCCTTATTTCTTCTTCCCCTCTTAGTCACTAGGGCCAGAAGATTACAGTATGGTTTTCCTCCCCCATTCACATTTATAAATTCCAGAATGTTCTTTTAAACAAATCCAATCACATTTAACTAATGCTGATTTAATTAGGCACAGGGAGTTGAGGGCTTCCAGACCCTCCTCATTCCATTACTTTGTTCATCAGTGGTTTTCTTGAAAGTATTGAGTTTGTTTATATTAATGCTTTTTGCAAGTGGCATGAAAAATTAGTTATATTTCTAAATGCTTATCTAAATATTTCGGTAGCTTCTGTAAGCAGATGTAATAACATTGGGAATTAAACGCGAGAGGGAAGTAGAAGTGTAACGTTTTACTTCAATAGAAGGAAGACTGCACCATTCTCTTAACGATGTAGTGAGACCAATTAACCTTCCTGCACCCCCTTAACGCTCCTTCAAAAAGGCACGAGAGCACCCACTTGGACACAAGTGTTCTAAGGAGACACCGGTGGAGTCAGGTCACCAACTTCAAGATTATTACTCATACAACTACTAGGGTAACAACACTATATTTCATTTTAAAGTAACCAATAGTACATGTTACTTAAGTAGCTAGGAAAGCTAACTGACAGATGTACAGTTTTAAGAGTAAGAACTGCTTGTTTAGGGGAAAGAGATTCTATTTTCCTATTAAGCGATTTCGGTCACCTGTCCTTTTCCTTGATTTCTGTCAAACCACGGAAAAAAATGGTCAAAGAGTCACGCTAAAAGGCTTCTGCTGACATATAGCTTATTTTATTACTAAGAGAATTAAACTTTTTTTTTTAATGGTGGAAAAATATGTAATTTCCATAACTGGGGTGCAATTTTCATGCAGCTGTTCTCAAGGGAAACTTAAAAGGACTAGCCTGGTATTAAAATCAAAGCAAACATTTTTAACCGCTTGCAGTCTACTATAAAACATACAGATATTCCAGGGACCCGTTTCTGGAACTCCACGGTTTTATTCTTTCCTGGTGAAAAGTCACAGCTGAGTTTCATCACTGTTACTTCAGACCGACACTGACAGACGGACACCCCACTCCTGTTCCCCCGGCCCTGCTCTCGCCGCACCCCCAGAAGTTCGCTTCTGTCTAGTCCTCGGTACCAGTGCTGGCACTCCTGAAGCCACACTGGAAATCTGATCGGGGGAAAAGCAATCCAAATCAAAACTAATACGCCTTTCCTTTCTCTCTCCCCCAAAAGAAAAATTTCCCTCGTGCCTTTAGGACTTGTGTCTTAAAACGCACGTGTGTGTGCAGCTACATTAGCTCCTACGCAAGTAACCCGAGGTTTGCTCCGACTATCCAAAATATTCCTCTTGGAGCTGAAATTATATCCGACCTTTCAAACAAGCCCCCTCATGGAATCGACCCTAACCACAAAAGGAACACCGTTCTGACAAAACACTACCATTTCTTTGTACCAAGTCTAGCTGCCTTAATTTTCAAAAGGATCGCTTAATGATACCCATAAATTTGCTAATAAGACCTGAAAAATCCCACATTATTTAAAAACTTCCAGACAATTTATTATATATGCATTAAAAAAAGCAAAATAGTATGTATAATCTACGTAAGTGACGTCATACATATAAAAATTTATTAGACAATACAATATAAGCTCTCCATCAGAAAATTACATACCATTTTTGTGAAACCCCTGAATTTGATTTTCATTTTTATGTTTCCAGGCAGAAATGTTGCAAGTTGTATTCTGACCGAATACTGTGCTATGTGTTTTTGCTTTTTGGAAACAGGATTGCTTCTCAGGAGATTTTGCTCTCAGCAACTGATTGTCCTTATGGTTTAAAAGGGAACATTCCTAGGTTAATAAGGAAAAGTTAATTGTAAAACCATTTGCACAAAAATTCCCCAAAAGAAACAAGATCCAAACTTACTATCTGAAAATTTAAAGTTACAATTAGCATCTTGGCCTTGCATCTCTCCCTGTCTGAAATGAAAAAGAAATGAAAGATGACATTTTCTCTGCACAAATCTTGGAGATGCGCTCTCTGCAAGAATCTCTTTTCAGATCACACAAGCTCTGAATGAGCCAGCCTGGATTCTTTCAGCCAGCAAGGTCCATGCTTTCTTCTTTTCGTTCTCTCTGGGTTCTCTGTTGTGAGGGTTGAATGGAGTACTTAATGTCTCCACACTTAAATCCTAATCCAAACTGCAAAGCTGGGTTTAGCTGGGACCTAGCAACTGGAAGACCAGGAGTGGGAGAAGACAGCTGCATGACACTGGTCAGTCCCTAGGACAGGTTTGGCATTAGACAACTCATTCTGATGAATACACCCACATGTATAAAACCATGTCCAGCAGGGTGACTGGGGCAAGACCTCGGAGCAGATGGGTATTTTTAGAAGTTAAAGATAAAATACCCATTTATTCTTCCCGTGAGGGCACAGTTATCCTAATCTTACATGAGCAGAGTTCAAAATTTGGTGTCAATGGTCTACAAGACACCACCAATCCGCTCTTTCCCTCGGCAGAGAAGTGGCTATCAGCATGTCAGGTACACAAGTGAAATCAGGGCTGAATGGGCTTATTTGAGTCCTTTTATAATCTGGTACCACTGGCCAGTACTGTCTCCCCTTCAGGTGGTAAACGACACGAAGCAGTAGACCATAAACTATGAAGCATGTAAGACCGTACAACCATAATTACTGAGAGATGATCTTTGCTCTCTCCTCCAAAGAAACTAGCCTTGCTTTCCATTCTCTGGAAGAAGTCGAACTCCTTCCCATTAGTCACAAGATTAAGAGCTTGGGAGTCTTGCTAGATATTTACTGTGTTTTGTAGTTTGTTTTTAAGATAGGGCATCAAAGGGCTTGTAATCAAAAGACTGTACCCAAGCAGAAAAGTCCCCCACCAGGTCAGCATGCCAGGTATGGTGCAGAAAACTCGAGGCTAGTTTTTTCCCCAAAAATGTGCTTTTCCACATGCACACATTTAAAAACTTAGCAATAAAAAAAAACCAGCAAGAACAAGAAAAATCAGAGACAGACTAAAATACATCAGAAGTCATGAGCAGCCTCGCAACTACCTTCTATGTACATACTTTAGTCTCCTCAAACTACCTTTGCTTGTAATAGAACGCACTAATTTTACTGCCAGCTTACAATAATTGTCCTGCATTTAGTCCTTGTTTTCAATATAGTACTTGAAATGATGCTACATTAACATGCTCTCTATTATCACAAGACAGTTTCCCCCTTCAGGCTCCCTGAAAAGGAATAAAACAGGGAATGGGTGCTTTAGATGGAAAGCCTGTCACTTTTGTATCACAATTTAACTCCTACCTTTGTCTTAAGCAGCTGAGATTTATTCTGAAACGCGTTAGTATTCACATCATTTTCTCTGCAACTGTTTTCAGCCCCCGCAGTATCCATAATGCTGCTTCCACAAGTCTGTGTATTGTAACCACTGTCCACCTGAAATCAAGAAGCAGGGCTTTAAAACTGTACTGCAGTTTATCACCAATAAACCCCTCAGATTCTCACACCTGACATGACTTGCATTCGATTAACAGAACTTAATCCAACAAACCATCAGTTAACAGCAAAAGGAAATTGTGAACAGCTCTGTCAAAATTAGTTTGCATTAAGTTAAAACATATTACTGTACATCATAACACAAAAATATTTTATAATTGCTATGCTGACTCCACCGAGAGAGGCAAAAGGAGGGGGAAGAATAAAAAAAACACAATACAACCTGCATGCCACATCCAGTGAGAGAAAACAATTACAGCCAGAATGGAATACATCCCCAAAGTTAGTACGTTGAGCTCAGTTTTACAGAGAAGCAAAAAAAGATTTTTCTTTTTACCTGAATACTGCTGTTGTCACAAGGAAGTGCGCTGCTTTCTGCGAGAGGTGACATGCACATGCGAGAGTTCTCAATACTGAAAGTAATCCCTGTCATAAAGCTGGTCATTGGTGCATTTCTGTTGCCATCTGTTTCTTTTATCCAAGTGTTTTCCTCTGACACTTCAGCTGCATCGGCCATATCTACAGTGTTGTTCTCCTTTGAGCCTTCTATATCCTGAAATGACGACAACCTTTTATGACAAGCTTCTGAGTGATCTGATGCAATAGACACAGTCGCTACCACGAGATGTGTACCACGTGCAAAAGCATCCCCGTCTTGCTGACATAAATTTATTCCATTATCCATTTCTGGGAACCGAGCTTCAGCTGGAGAAACGTTCTCCTTGTTTTCCTCATCCTCACCACAATTCTCAACTGCAATTGGTATTCTAATGACGGAAGTCTGATACTGGGCAGCTCCTCTGCATGCTCCAAGACTCATAGGAGAACAATTTTTAATTGGAGAACAACCATCTATGTAAGGACTTCTTGTACTTGGGGGTGTCATTCTATTTGAAGAAGGAATATCTGGAGAACGAAATGTAAATTTTCTTTGATCTGTCCACAGAACAGGAGGGGGGAAAAAAAAAAAAGAACAAAGTTATCCTCCGAATAATTACAGCCAACTACATAGTTTTTCACTGAGCACTGCCTCCCAGCTCCACAGTAAAAGCAAGTTTTTATCCTATTTCTAAATTTGTTTCCTATGACATTGTTTACTGTATCAGAGGCCTTGCATTTTCAAATGGCAATACCACACGCTGTTCACAGGAAAAACGTGTGAAGGCTGGTTCTGTGGCTTTCTTCCAAAAAAATATAACTACGCAGATTGTATAGGCACCTAAAAAAATTTGGGGTAACAATAAAATTTTGAAGAAAAAATCAAACAAGTGTGAAAATACCTATGTAATCTCCGCATATAACAATGTTGAAATACCACAAGGCTCAGAGCAAAATCGTGTATAAACATGGTGTTAAGTCTTTCCAGGCAATGGATGAAACATGAAATACTGACATTTTCTAGAGAAAAAAGGACACAAAATGCTCATGATTTCTTCACTAGTCAGTTTTATTTCAAATAATCTTTATGATCACATGATTTGAAAACTCAAGCTGAACAGTCTTTGTCCAATTAAAATGCTTCAGGCTGGGCTAAACCAGAATTTTGACCTTAGTTCAGGCTTATGGCTTTAAAACCCCTCCTCAAACCAGATTAATCCTTTACTTTTTTTTCCACTTCTATTAGGTCTCAATTCCTTCTTCTAAAACATCTTCCCTAGCTGATTTTTGCAGGCAGATACACTCTGCTGTTTCGCATCATTAAGATGGTTTACTGCTCAACAGTAAATGTGTCATGTAGGAGGAGACTGCTGCTCTGCCAAGCACGTTCCAGTAAGAATGCAGTTTTTATAATCAAAATATGTACATCAAGAAAGAATAACACATATACAATTAAAACATACCTGACAGTGGTGTCTTTCTTATGTGAAAAGCAATTGGTGAAAAAGTAGGAGAACCATTATGCGCAGGAGACCCCTCTGGAAATGTGGGACTGGTTATACTTCCCAGACTATAAGCCCTTGTTCCTCCCTGAATAGGACTTGAGGAAAACTGTCCCTTCAGCAACAAACAAACAAACAACAAAAAAGCATGTTTTGATAACTTAAATTTTGAGTAATATGTATATATAGAAAGTTTTCTAATTAAAAAACTTAATATGGCAGCACTGAGGAAAACTAATGCTGTACAATGACAATCTTTATCATTAGTTTAGCTTAAATATTCCACTTGCAGCTCTTCACTTTGACTTTATGCCTCCACATCAGAAAAGAGCAGTGGACTCAAACTGTCACATGGTACCAACAAAGACTATAATATCCATTATATTTAAGAACTATGAGAAGCCTAAACAGGGAGTTAATGCTATCTGTGTATACAGTCAAGTATTTAATCTCAATTTCTTACTCATAGCAATGCAGAAGAAAGCCAGTCACTATATATATTTTAATGGAATCCATATGATCTGAATTATTTAACTCGGCAGCAGACAAAAGAGAACAACGATTGTGATCTTGCTTAAGAGTATGGTGCAAAAAGAAAAGTCACTTGTAGCAGTATAATTATGTTGTGGGAATTCTTTACTAGGTTACCATAGCGAAGACTTATTTTTTTTGAAGCCACACTCTTGCTATGGTATTTTTTTCCATGCACTTCAGCTGCCAAACAGATGAAATCGTACCACCTAAACCAGTTTAGCTGTGCTATGTCCACCCGGGAATAAGACTCATCTTGCTTAATTTAAAAACCAGGCATTATGTTCTGTGTTCTAATAAATGTCTATTCATCTGAAATCTCTAGTCAATGGAAAAGAAAAAAGAATAGTTAGCACCACATTCAAAGAGCTACAAGTCGTTTCTTCCACCACAAATGAGTTTACGAGCTATAAAGGAAACAACTGTATCACCTGTTCATATCAAGTAGTATTTCAGACAGCAGTTCATGGATTTAAACAAGCCTTTTTTTTGTATACTTGTTTTATGAAAAAAAATGGTTTCAACATGCTTCCAGCAAGTCTCGTCTATGTATCAATTCCTAATTCCTATTCATAAAAGTATAATTCCTTCTATTCAAAAGAATAGCAATGCAATATAATAACTTGATGTTATAAACAGTAATATATTCTTTCAAGACTTTTTTGGTTCACACAATTTTTTTCTCAATTTTGAATTTGAAAAAAAAAAACCACCACATAAATCACCCCACCCTTTGGTCTAACATCTACTCTCTCATAAAGCAGTTGTAGCTTATTAAAAACATGGTTGTTCATCTTATGAAGTCTGTTAGAACACAGAATCATTGCAGCCTGCTTTAAGAACTACTCCTGTGCTGGCAGAGTCATACCCCACCCAGCCCCCAAAACAGGCTACTTACTGAACTGGATGTTTCCAGGGGGCTTGTGCACCGCACTGGAGATATATCAATGGAACAAAGCATGCCAAGCGGCTGACTACCGCATGGACTACGCAGAGAAGTGGACAAACACTCAGATACGCTTCCATTTTCTTCTAAAAACAGCTTTCTTCTGAGTGATGAAGAGCTCAGATTTTCCTGGGACTGATCTGCAAATTCATCAGTTCTAAAATATTCGCCTAGAAACATGGGGGAGAATTTCCAATAAGACGACAAGAAAAAAAAAAATATCTTCCACTACAGAGACATACATAACTAAATTAAAACATTTAATCCAATTTACCAATATAGCAAGGAATTAATCTAGTCACCTATCTCAAAGGATCACTTGTTATCATTACAAAAAGTTGACTCTTGTCTACTAAGGTTCCACTTCTGCCTATCGTCCTTTAATGCTGACATCTGCATTTAAAAGAAATAAATAAATAAATATTGGCTGGCATCTACTTACTGGTCTTTTCCCCAAATTGTATTATTGTTCACATCTGAGTTGTGAAAAAGGGGTTATTATACTACCCAAGTAAAACTAGACCTTTCTTTCAGGTCTCCTACACACCTTGACAGTCATGGCAATACATCCAAAGACAAACCAGATTCAACTTGAAGTCAAAGCAGTTAGCAGTTTACAGTCAGAAGAGCACACAGATCTTAAAAAACAGAAAAGCACACAGGTCTTAAAAAAGACCCATTAAAATATGCTGAGACTTACCAGATTATTTTAGTTTTTCGCTCTTGCTCTATTCTAATTGGCTATTTCTTACAGAAGAAAGTTTTCATGAATTCACAAACTATGCATTGATGGATGTGTTTGTTAAGACCAAACATGAAAGCAACAGATACGGTGCTGCTTTTCCGCTTTGATTTTGATGACCCACGATCAGCACTGTGAACTTCAATACTGGGATAGCAGCATGCAGCCAAAAACCTCTGAGCTGGCTATACCCACTACTCCCATATTTGAGCTGCAAGAACAGGCCTTTCCAAGCCCCTCACCCAAGAACCTGGCAGGAACTGCTTCATGCAGCAGTTATAATCGGACAGTTAATTTGGACTCTTGTCTCCCCACTCAGTGGTCGTGGCTTTTTTGCGGCCACACAACTTCAAGTCACTGCCATGGCTTCAGTTAAGTTAAAAGGCACAGCATTACAGCATAGCTTTGCTCAAGGCAAGGCTGGGCTATCAGCCCTACGGCCAGAAACCTGCACCTACAACAGCTCTGCTTGGGGGAGGCAGGGTGTGTTGTCTGCTCGCTACCTTTTATGCATTCAGAACTGTTAATCAATTTCCAGTTTTCTCCATACCCCTCCTCTTTTACCTTTATGTCTACTTTCAAATCATATCATTTAAGTCAGATGTCGCACGCAACACAAAGTAACTATTTAGAACACATACTTAAAACTTTTATTCATACATTGTTTTCAATTTTTCGTAAGACAAAAAAACCAGCAAATACAAAAACAAGTTTTCTATTTAGACATTCATAATTAAATTTAGATAGTACATGACATACCTAGTATTTTCTCTAAATTAAAATCCACTGGCAAAGACAGTACTGTCTGACAAGCAGCTGCAATGAATAAAACCAACAAAATTAGCTTGCAGTGACCTTCTACTAAAACTGTAGAAACAAAAATTCACTTTCAAATTGCATTGCAGATGAGCCATTAAAATTACAGTTGCAATAAGGAAAACTGTTAATTAAACCTAGGATTCTAATTTGACAACACTATATGCAGCACACTCGGGGCAAGAGATAAAAAAAAACAAGGGTTGTAACATAAAAGCCTCTAGAGAGGCATTCTTAAATGAGGAGGGAGGTCTCTGAAGAAAGGAAGGATTCAAAAGCAAATGGGAGAAAGATCATCAAAATATCCTGGGGAAAACTACTACCTATTTATCTAAAATGAAATAGTTTAAAAGATGTCTTAAGATTTCTGCTATTTATTTGGCAGAGAAAATAAACAAGGTTCTGTAACCCAAAACGATCAAACACATTAAAGGTTTCATGAAACTGCAATTTACCCATAAACCTGAGGCTTGTATTCACTTTTCAATTCAGAAAAAGTGTACAGAGTTGGAAAAAATGCACTCTACAGTCTACAGAGGACCTCAGTTTTTACATTGTTTCATATTGTTCAGAAGTAATAGAATTAAATTACTCTGAGAAAAGGACAGTAAAATTAATAGCACTGTTCAGTTCAAAACCAATTATTTCTACAGGAATATTAACAAAAAAAAATTCCCTTTTGAAATTAAATAGTCATTAAAAATGGGTTATTTCGCTTCAGAGGAAGCCTGTAATTTCAGACATTGCCTTTTACCCACCATTGCTTTTCCCAGTCTGCAAAGCTAGCTGTCTTCCAATTGGAGAAATGTTATTTATATTTATAGCTGTAAAACAGACAAGAACTTTAAGCATGCATCGCATACAGAGTTTTGAAACCTAGCAGCAGTAAGTTAGAATATTTAATACGACTTTTTAAATTTAATTAACTATTTAATTACTATTACTAAATTATTTAATACTAAATACTAATACTAAATAAAAATAACTAAACAAAATCTTTGCATCAAAGTTTTAAAGATACTAGAAAGGAGTACTGACAGAAGGTTACCATTACAGCTGATCAAGAGAATTTCAGTTCCTGTCTATTCAAAAAGAACCTTAAGACTAGCAGCAACTTTGCCCAAATCCTGCAGCCTCCTCTACATTACAGAGATCTAAAACAAACCCAGTTTACGCTTAGCCAAACAGGCTGTGTTCAAGTAAAACACATTTCAAGAAGATCATGCAGTCTGACTTGAAGACAAAAATGAAGAATCTACCACTCCACCCTTTTTATACAGCTAAGGAACACATTAGACCATTTTCTTTCATCACTCACTTTCCCAGGCCTAGGACCATGGCCCTGCCCAAGAAGTCAAGATCTTGCAACTGACAACTGAAAATACACTATCCACAAGCTGCATCTCCTTGATAAAAAAATTTTAACAGTTTAGCATCTTCCAAATATTGCAAAAATCCCCAAACACTTATTTAAGAATTGCCTACCAAACAATACCGAATGCAAACAATACTTTATAGCTGACATTCCATTTACTATGTATTGTTGGTTATATATAAACTTTAATAACAGCAGCATTAATAATGAAATCTAATAATGGCATATACAAAATAAACTTTGAAAACCCACAAACCTATGTGCAGTGACAGTGAGCTAGAAGGACACTAATGGGACAACAGGAATTGCCATAGCAAGTAAGGGTAGAAGAATACGGAATTCGGTTTCCCATATACTTATATTGGCAGAAAAGAAGTCAGAGTAAGTCAGATGTGTAGATGTCAGAAGAAAAGAGCAAAGTAAAAGACTTGGCTGTTACCAGTATTGACGCAGCAAAGTTGTGAGTGTAAATTAAACTGGACGAAGACAGGTTACTAAAGAAAAAAAGATTTAAGAACAGGAACCAAAAATAACAAAAAGGAAAAGTGATGTAAGATTCTAGATTAATAAATGATTTTAAACAAAGAAAGCACTTGAAGAGAACATTAAAAAAAAAAAATCTATCAGTTGTGCCATCTTGTATTATTGGTTCTTAAAATTTAAATTGAAGTTGAAAAAAAATATGTTTGATAATTTCTCCAAAAGCTACATAATTTTGGGTGGACACACAAAAACAACTTACATTTAGTTGAATTAAACTGAGAAACTTGCTTGCCTTCATGTTCAGTCCAAGGAGAAGGAACTATGAGTCTTTTTGTGAAAAACTAGAGTAGAATAGAAACAAACCATCTTAGCACTTTTAAAAATTGGAGACTCTCAACTTCAATTTAGATTAGTACCCTGAACAAGAAAAAATTAAGTCATACCTTTGGCTACTCACAGATCTGTATTTTAAGAATTTTAACTCTTCCTTCCCCAAAGGAAGTTGTCTGTATAGTTGTCCCTTATACCCAAAATATATTTCATTATTTCAGGCCCAGAGAGGTTAAAGAAAAAACAATTTGATTTGAAGAAGATCCTCATGTTCTTTACGACACATACCACCTCAGATCTTTCAAGTCTGCAGGGTGAAAACTTTACAAAAGTTTCATTTAACACTACTCATTTTAAAATCTGAATTGTCTCTACCATACTTATTGCACAGTAGTTTAATATAATTCTCTTCAAATTTTCAGTTTGTTTAATTGTTGCATTTTAACAATTAAGCTATTTCGCAGGTGTGCTAAAGAAGACACTGTCGTAACAGTAAAAGAAGTGGACAATGGAGGGTTTTTAGCAATATTATTGGTGTATTTGGCTAAAATGGTTAGCAGTGAAACATTTATGAGTACTGGCACTTCAGTCTTTCTTTGAACCAAAAATTCTATCTGCTGTCACAGTTGCGCTCTAGAACTCCCTGATGCTTAGGAGATGAACATTATTACACAGCTGCAAGAAATATAAGGCAAATCCTGTTCTCACAATAAAAGCAAGACTCGAAGCAAATGATAAAAGCTCAGCTGGAAACACCCAACTATTAAAGGCATAATTTTTATCAGAGACTTGGTTTCAAGCTGTTCAGCTGCATAATCCATATGCCTGACAAAGAAGAAATACGCTTTTTAAAGGGGATTTTGAACAACAGAGTATCTTAGCTGCAGGTCAACTACACAGCACCTTTATGGAATCATAAACCATATTTTTTGTTTATAGAGGCAGAAACTGGTAACAGCATGATACAATATAAAAAGGTCAATAACACTAAGGAAGACTTGCCTATCAGAGCGTCTTTTTTTTTTTAATTGAATTAACATTGAAGATTTCTGTAGTGAAGATTTGAAACACTCTTCCATCTCTGCTAGACAAATGGATAGTAGAAAATAAAATGAAAAATGGATGGAAAGAATTACAAGCTACTAGAAGAAAGTCTTGCCTCCAACTAAGCAGATTTTGGAAGAAACAAAAAAATCACGAACGTTCTGCTATATTTTTAAAAATGCAATAAAAGAAACTAAGCTACCTAACACTAACAGTTACTGTAAAACTCCAAATAATCATTATTTTTAACCTTAAATTAAGTATTTACAAGAGTTATCTTACACCTACGTTGCTACTAGTTGGGCAACATGAAAGGAACAAAATCTGCCGTTTTGACCTACAGGTGTGTGAAAGAAAATGGCAAGAAAAAGACCACGTGGATTCCAGCTACAACTGCAAGGGATGAGGACGTAAAATTACTTTCTTACTGACCAGTAGAATATAATAGGCTTCTGGGTTTTGAAAACCTGTAACAGACATGGATCTTTTTTGTAGGTACATAGGTAAAACAAATCAATACTTGATAGCATAGAAAGTTTTATTACCTCCTCAATGGCTTTTTGCCTCCTGTCTTCTGTCTCCTTATCAATTCTAAGTAACAAATGAAAAATAACTCAATTCAAAACCATCACGTAAGTAGAAAAAAAAAGTCAAGTCCAACCACATAATCTTTTACAGATACTAAAGAGAAACATTATAAATTAAATTGCATTAAAACCTAAATCTTGTTATGTTTTTACTGTTGTATGTAATGATCTCATACTATAAATGCAGAAATATAAATGCACTTCTCAGTTACTTCAGTTCATTTGAAAAAGATCTGTACCACTTGTAAGTACATATTTGCAAATCTTCTATTTACTCCTTGTATCAGTAAGTATTTTATCTGGACAAAAACTCAATCATAACTGATCTTCCAAAATAATCCATCTAGTTATGTTGAACTTGTTGTATGAATAGATTTTACTATTAAAGGTGCCATGAGATTAGGCTTACAAAGAATCTCACTACAAAATCAAGCAGAAAAAAACCCTGAGCTGTAAGAAACAAAAGGGCAGCAGAAGATACTCATGGAACGTTTGTGTACCCAAATTCCTGACACAGCCCACTTTCCCAGCAGAGAGTTCCCCCTTTCAAATAGCTAGTCTGCCATATTTTGTTCAGTTCAGGATACAATATTGCATTTCAGTTTGGCTCAAATAGCACAGTCTTTTACACAGCTTTTAACCTAGTTTAAAAAAAAAATATTGTAGTTACATCAGCCATCTTCAGATGAAGTGTGAGATTCTACATTTACACTTCCTTTAACAGTCACATTCAAGTCTCACTTTGTTACTACTATGCAGCTTCTAAGCTTGAGAAAAATTTCAGAATGACTATTGATCATCATCTTAGCTGAATCACGTAATATTTTCATACACAGTTAGTATACCTGAATTACCCTTGAATAATTTTAGAAATCAGTCAGATAACAGACATTATTAGCTACACAAACACATGTAGATGCACCTAATACATCCACAAGCTTTCCCTCGTGGCCCTCTGATGCTAATCAGACTTTGAATAGATCCGCAATACTTCGACACGCCATCTTCAACTACGTCAGCCTAGATGATGCTAAAGTGACAGTTCTATAAAGACACTTGCACAAAATTCAGTTACTGTACCAAAAAAATAAGCATACTATCATTGTATATGTATGCATAGTGGATCATGAGTAATAAGCATCTTTGCAAGTCAGATTCCAAAGGAGAAAGAGGGGATGTGGGAAAACAGCTCTCACTAAAAATGCTGGTTAGTGCAGAAGAGGATGTTTTTTCATCAGCGTGTAACTCCAAGAAAATAACAAAGTGAAAATGTCATAGGTATTTAACAAGAATAAAACCAAGTCAGTCTCGTATGCAATCTCAGGCAACAGAGCACTTGCAGATGTGACACACAGTGAGCAAGACACAGTACAGATTTTTTTAATACTTAACATCTAATAGCATAGCATCCAATTTAGAAACAAGAGATGGCAGATTTACACTAGGTATAAGGAAGAAATTTTTTACGATAAGGGTGGTGAAACACTGGAACAGGTTGCTCAGAGAGGCAGTGGGGGTCCCATCCCTGGAAACATTCAAGGCCAGGTTGGACAGGGCTCTGAGCAACCTGGTCTAGTTGAAGATGTCCCTGTTCAGTGCAGGGGGGTTGGGCTAGATGGTCTCTAAAGGTCCCTTCCAACCCAAAGCATTCTATGATTCTATGACTATTCAGAGGACTCTTCTCATAAACAGCCCTCTGTCTGTGTCTCATTTCGCTAACAGGACCTGAAAGTCCTATAGGCGTAAACAGGATGGAGGACTGTTTTATTATTCTATTACTGCGGTGCTTCATGCCATGAGGTGCAATCTTCTGTGCGAGTTTGTACCTGAGAAATGTATGGGAGTGTCTACAGGAACCACCATAGTGGCCTTCCCTTGACATGCTGTTCTGCACTATGAGTGTGTAAGATGAGCTGTGAATACCAAGCCTGTTTTACTTACTCATTTGTTTTCCGCATGGAAGTTATTTTCAGAGAAAGGAAAATGTCAAGAACAAGATCCCCAAATTATTTCAAGTAACTAGCAGTCTCCTCCTCCTCCAAGACAGCAAGCTTATTGGTCTTCTCTCCTTCACATTAAATCCAATCTATACCTTTCAAAAAGGGTACTGGCTCACCTAGCTAGCTTTCCTAGTTCTACCCTGCTGCAGGAGTCAGAAATGCCAAAGGAGCCTACGCTTCACAGGTCTCAGTATGGAACACTGAGAAGATAAATTGTGTTGTGACAAGGAGCAGGAGAGGTAGCTTGGTAACAATCACTAGCAAGACATTTTCTTGCTTCCATTGATTGCTTTTATCTGGCTGGCTTCCAAACTGCAATCAGAGAGGATCAGCAGTTCTTAACATTAAAAAAAAAGTGACACAGAGGCAGCCTTATCTAAATATTATACCCACATCAGGGACACATAAAAATCTGTCAGAAGATTTGAATAAAAGTCTTTAATGCTGTGTTGAAATGTCAATAGAGCAAAAGAACAGTGTTCTAGTATTCAAGCTAACTTAACTGCATGAAAACAGATGGTAAGTTACCTAGCATGACTCAAATACATTGCTTGGCGTCGAACATCCTCCGAGTCAATTTCCACAGGATTTATTAGAGCAAGCTGATCAATAGACCATCTAAATTTTCCTGGTGTCTAAAAAAAGAAATGGGACATCTTAATGCTTGCTAGTCTAAAAAAATAAAAATAAAACCACAGGACATATCTGAATGCAACAAGGCAATCATAACTTCCATATAGTTTCTGTCAAAGACAATAAAAAGAGTTTCTATTTAAATGATCTACTTTAAAAAAAAAAAAGAGTAAGTCAACCAGGCTTCTTTATCCTGGTAGTGCTATTATAATGATTTACAAGCTAATATAAAGCAGAAGGTTTTAGTAATATTATAATTATAGCAGAAAGACTAATAATTACAAACTGAGGTGTCAATTTCTTCTCAATTTCTGAGGACAGATCTACTAAAGATACAGAATTGGGGTAAAATTTAGTTGTTTCTAGATTGCCACAATCAAAATTGCGGTTCCATGAAAACCAAGTGTCCGTATCTAACTCACGTTATCCAAATAACAGAGCACCCTTCCTTTCACCTCACATTTCCGTGACGACTTTGGAGTTGCAACCCCATATGCATCCCGCAAAATCTCCCTCATAATGCCATGCATAGCGCACAACAAAACCCACTTCAGAAATAAAGCAGCTTCACCCCTTTATTTAACACTTAATTACAAAATACTGCTCAAATATCTGTTTCAAAAATGATCTACCAAGTGAGTCTTTTTAGTTTCATTAGCACAGCAACATCTCTGTTTGTCAGAAAATAATTCCAAGTGCAAACCAGAATGTAATTTGCAACTAAAAAATGCTACGTATACATAAAATCATTAACTTGATATTGTGAACATGCAAACAGCTCATAACAGAAGTGCAATTAAGTTTTACTTGCATCCAGCCTGCTTAGTTATAAGTAGGAAGTGGTTTTTTTCCACTTTAAGTGGGACAAGAGCACCACATCCAACCACTGTCCTTTATCTACTTTCAACTGCTTTTGTCACTTAGTGGGTGTATGCCAATCTACTGATACACCTGATATCTAAAGAAAAAAAAACATGAAGGTAGGAAGACTAATTGACAATGTTAGTATTAAAAACAGCATACAGCTGTAATCAGAAGAAATACTCAATGCCACCAAAATTCTTTGTCTTAGTAGATATGTCAAAGCACGCTAAATAAAATACACTTTTTAATGCATTTCAAAAATTAGCACTACATCTGTATAGACAACTAAAGACTAGATCTTACAGATGAGGATTTTGTTGATTTAAAGACCAAAGGACTGGAGACAATCTGCTCCTGAAGAGTATAATAATCACTGGGACTTTCAAACGGATTCAGGACTGTGACTCGTCCTGGAGTTTCTGGTGTTATCTGCATTTTAGCTTCTTTCGAATCACCCATAACACTAAGCTACACCTGGAATATCTGCCGTTTTATTTATCTCAATTGCAAGATCGGAAGAGCGGTTCAGCAGGAATGCCGAGACCGATCTCGTATGCC
>Ga0065711_1004474_pt1 | contig 23403 bp, 17 predicted proteins | sample Hoacrofraction12_FD_59098 | JGI IMG/M metagenome (GOLD analysis project Ga0065711, IMG submission 59098) | Hoatzin crop microbial communities from Cojedes, Venezuela - Epithelial fraction 12 v2 (version 2) | ecosystem: Host-associated > Birds > Digestive system > Esophagus > Crop | place...
CAAGATCCTGTGCAGCCTACTGTAGGTGACCCTGCTTCGGCAGGGGGGTTGGACTAGATGACCCACAGAGGTCCCTTCCAACCCCTACTATTCTGTGATTCTGTGATTCTGTGATGCCTGAAGTCCCTCAGGAAGCAGCAAGTTGGTGCCGTGCCAGCAGGCTGCCCAGCCCCGGTGGGGTGGCTTTGCTGGAGGAGAGAGGTCAGTAGCTCCTCACCCTCCTTCACGTGTTTCGTGCAGGATCCAAACCAGGGCCTCAGTGCAGATCTGCTTTGTGCTGGTCCCGGAGGCCTGGCCTCTAGTGCCAAGGGGCCTTTCATGCCATCTTCTTACACTAGGATTTCCTGCAATGTTTTACACTAGGGCTTTTCTGAATGCTTTTTACAAGAGGGCAATTGTTCGGGGTGGTGAGACCTGTCAGGAGTTGTAATACCACGACTCCAGAGGTCCCTTTTTATCAATCCTCTCTGTCACACGCATCAGAGAGAAGATTTAATCCTGTATCACTACTAGGGACAGCATACAGCATGAGGCTTATTATCCAGCCTGTTGGTAAGCCAGCTCTCCACAGATGTGTCCCTTTTCTTGGTAAAAACCATTTCACCACCTCCTTGATCCCTGCTTTTGTCTGTCCCTCCACCAGTGAGGGACATCTCTTGCACCAAGGCAGAGAAAGCTGCAACTCCCACTTCTACAGCTGGTTTATAAGAACAGGTGGGGACAGGGAACTCTGCCCAAATTGCTGCTCCCCTTGGCTTTTACCATCACAGCTACAGGGTGGTTAAGTAATATTCCTGAGCAGAAAGTGAGGGGTAGGAAGTGAAACGGGAGAGAAGAGGCGGGTGGATAACGCTGGCAGGAAAGAGTCTTGGATCATCAGTGCTTGGCTCAGCATGCTTGGCGATGAATGCCTGGGAGACTGCCAGGGCTGGCAGAGCAACAGCGCAGGACTAATTGCTAACGCTAACGAGTGCTGTAAGCCCCTGGCTTTCATTAGTACAACCAAGCAAGCCTTCTCCAGTAGGAAAGCGGGCAGGAGCAATCTCAGGGGACACGACAAGCAGGTAGTGACAAGCAGAGGTACAGGGAGGGTGGGTGGATACTGGAGCCTGGAGGCTACATTGGAAACTGTGCAAGTTGTTTGCAAACCCAAGCAATTTGCTGGTTTTACCTGCTGAGGTTTACTGCACAGTGCCTGTAGCAGATCCAGCTTTGCATGGGCTGCGGGCAGGCAGGTCACGCTGAAGCGGTTGTGGTCGGAGCTGCTTCTAAATGCGTTCCCAGCCCAGCTAGAGAAAAATAAAAATTTCTCTGCCATTTCCTGTCAGGAGTCTAAATTTAGACTGTCCGAAGAACAGAAACAAATCTGTGACCCACGTCTCTCAGGAAATGATATTCACGGTTGAAAAATAACTTTTATATGAGGTTGAACAGGGGGAGGATGAGAAGCAGAGGCCGTTGAACAGAATAAGGTAACTCCCCTGTTAAAATGTCAGAACAAAGCTTTGTAACGCCAGTCCTACAGGCTTGTAAACATGCCTAAACTCGTCTTTACACAGCTCCGAGCACTGCTGCTCAGACTCAAAGGGAACCTAAACTGATAAGTGGATTGAATCTTTTGTTCTTGGTTTTCTGTGTTTGTGTGCATCTTCTCCCTTAAGCCCGAACTGACCCTGAAGTATTCCCATGGGATTTAGTTAAACCCAAGCTGGAGCTGAACCAGGGAATTTATGGATTTGATTCCCCTGAAAGCAAATTGCTTGGCTTAATTTTCCTGCATGCAGTATGCTCCTTTTGCCCTGAGCACCTTTTAAGAGGTCTGTTGTGTGCATTTGGGCTGCGAGGGAATGCCCTCCTACCTGTCCTGGGGGGAGGAGGGCTCTGTGAGCTGTGCTCCAGTAAGCCTCAGGGCAGAGATCTTTGTAAGCCATATAGCAGTATATATACCAGAGGCATATACATGTGCCATAGGAGGGGATGTGGGTACACAGCATTGCTGCGGATCAGACCTCTGCAGCGGTACATGGAGGCCACGATGTGAAGCACCGCATTCCTTGGACTGCCTTGTCTCTCCTGTATTAAATCTTTGTCCACCAGGTACTAGCCCTATCAGTACAAGGCCACACTCACATTTCATAAAAACTGTCTGTAAGGTGGCTCAGCTCCATCAGCTGTCAGCCAGTAAAAATGTCCTAAGACTTCTTAGTGCCACCCATGTTTAGTTCTGTCTCGACTGAAGTCTGGCTGGGCATTCATAGGAAGCAGCTTTAAAAGGTGCGGGTGGAAGTGGGGTTTTGTGGTTTAAGGTGAACAACGTTCTTTTAAAACCAAACACCATATGACACATGAGTAATAAACACACAGCATCTCTTTGATAATGCCTGTATCTCCGTGAGAGATCCTCAGGAAGGGTAAACGCCCTGTCCCGGACCCCTTTTTTGTGCCTCGGTGATGTTCTTGCTATTTGCTAACCAGGTGAATTTAACAGATGAACTCCTAGTGCCTTCTGCTGGTTTCCACCCACTCCTCCACCTCAACTTGTGGTTTTAAATATTTTATTATAGGCTTTATCAAAGCAATGGAATTAGTGGTGGCTTGATAGCAGCCACAGATCTACAACATAGCCTCAGGAGCCATTTGCCTCTAGGAAATGGCTTGGTCTAAGGTTATTATCGCTGTTCAGGAACTGAATATCTTCTAAGGGGAGCTGTTGGGAGTTTACTCTAGTATGTGGCAGCCACAGAATGTGGCTTCTCTCTCTCTGAATTGCTCTATATACAGCTCTTACGAGGGTATAAAAATGCATTTTAGCAAAAGGATCCAAAACTTTATCCAGTATTCAAGCAGCAGGATTTGGTGCTTGCTCACCAAATGTTTTTAATGCAAAGCCTTTGCAACCTTTTCTCTGTGGTGAAGAAATGAGACTTTACCCACCTGCAACAGCTCAGCTGCTGGTCACTGGGGGGTTAGCTCTCATAGGATCCTACATAGTAAATAGCTTTATTTATTAATTGTCTTTTTTTTAGGATTGGGGGTGTATGTGTAATAAGTTAGCTCAGAATCGAAACTGTAGTATGAAGATCAATCTTGGCAATGCAGCTGAGATGGGCAGTAACACCAAAACTCTCCAAACTAAGGTCGTCCTTGATTGACAATGCTTTACTCAAACCACTGCTTTTATAGCAGGACACTGTTGAATTTGTATAGATCTTCTCATGCAGCTTTATTTATAATAAAGGAAGTCTTGTACAAAATCTAAAGTGGGATGTCTGTTTTGTTTCTAGTTCCCCCAAAAATATTTCTGAGAGACCAGAAGGATGGAGTGGGGATACGCCCAGTGCAATCCTAGCACGGTGAGCCCAATAGCAACAATTCCCGTCACTTCTGACTGCCTGTAGAAATTGTTCCAGAGTAAAGGCAACATGAAAATACAGTGGAATAGCTATTCCACAATAATGCCAGGGATGTCACACTTCCTAAGAATATGAATCCACAGGAATTCAAAATAATTATTCTGGATGTGTCTGCTTAAAAAATGCCCTTTTGTGGCAAGCCCTAAATATTGCTGGTAGATGTTGGCCTTATAGGCTGAACCAGAAATCTCCTGAATTTCCAGTGCAGCTAGAGGAATCCTCTTTACCTGCATGTTTTACAGATATCCATAGCCAAGTTCCAGCAACCACTCGCCACCACTTAGCCTCCTGCTTAACCCCTTATTCTGGTTTAAAGGAATGGCACCTCCTTGCTAATAGTCTAGAAGGAAATACAAAGCTGGTTATGAATTCATATAATAAAAATGCCACTGCTTCCTTGGCAACATGTCTTCCAGCCCCACAGAATGCTCTGCACATATTTAACTAATAACTCTGCCTTCCAGTGATCACTGGGCCTGAATCAGTGTTGAACAGGTCTGAGAAGCAGCTGGCTTAAGAGTTGCAGCACAAGTCTACCGAGCCAGGAGTTAAAATTTCCCAGAGTCACCCACACACGGTGGTAAAGTGAGTTCTGTAGCCCAGGATCATCAGCAGTCCTGGTTGTTTTAGTGCAACTTTGTTATCTAAAAAAACCATAAACTAAATTACACTAAACCCACCGTGATCTAAAGCTGTCTGAGAAGCTCACCAACATTGTCTCCATTGAGCTGTTGATTTCCTGGAGCATTTTTTTTTCTTTTCCTCATTTACTGCTTCTGTGTTGCTATGTAACAGAAGGGGAAACATCAATATAAAATCCTTTTTCAGCAGGGCAATTAGCAGATTTTTGGTCCGTGCCATGGCCATTATTACAGTACTATCTGCCACAGAGTAGGCAGATGTATAGACAGCGAGAGGCCAACCCCAGCCACTAGAGATTGCTTTTGGCCTCCTCTTCTAGTAGTACAACAGTTTTCCTCAGGGTTTTGATCTGGAGTCTTTCTTCAGAGATTCAGATTCTTATTTTTTCCTTATTTCCAGGCTTTCTTAAAGCCCTGATTCCAACGTGCTGGCTTTCAGCAGATGTCTAGCAGCCTAGAGTCTCAGCATACGATTATAGCTGCACTGCAGGCCAGAAATGTGCTTCCCACACCTGTAGACAGTATTCCTAGAGATGGACAAGAGCTCCTCAGGTAACAACCACCCTGCAGCTCAAACCTTAAATGCGTGCTTTATGGCTGGAGATTTAGCTAAGGCACTTAGACACAGCTATCTGTTCATGCTTGCTTGGTGTGTAAAGTCACTGTCCTGGGAAGTCCCTTGCTCCTCGATCAAAGGGACAGATCATCCTAAACTTGGCTAATGAGCACATGAACTTGAACTGAGATTAAACCTCTCAGTCTTGTCCTCTCGGTCTCATCAATATGCAATTGCCTTCAACTTGCAACTGTATCTATTAAAAAAAAAAAAGGAGCTGCCTTTTGTTAACAATGGTACCCCACCAGCACAGTATTGGGTTTGTGCACTGAAAGCCCTGCGCGGTGGCCCTGGAAATAGTGTGCATACCAGCCCTTCCCTCCCGCTGCTGCATGGTTCATCGCTCTACAGCATGTTCCAGGTCTCTCTCCCCTTCAACATCCAACGTCTTCTAAATTCAAAACTCTCAGGAGAAACTTCACAAAAAAAGGGTGATTTTTACTTAGATTTAGAAAGCAGCACTCTCTATTCACGCTAGAAGCATCTCTAATCTCAGTTTTTATTACCACTTTAAAATAATCCCTGAGAAGACAGAAGAGTTGGTGGTGGTGTACTTTTTGACATTTTTTCAGCACATTGAGAATAAATACCTGAATATGAGGAAATTACACAAAGCAAATCAAGTCTGTCACATGCCAGAAAACCTCCAGTAGCTCTTGGCTTCTGATGCCATCAGGCCTATGTGGGAGGGTGAGGACAAGACTAAAACTAACACATAGCAGAACGAGTATCTCTGCTGTCCTAGTTCAATAGATGATCGGACCTTAAACACCCAAGCATTTTTGCTTTCAATGCCCATATGTTGTTTTAATGTTTTAGATGGCAGAAGCTGACTCAGTAATTATGGGGAGAGGTGTTAGGCATTCACAATGTCTCTTTTGGGGCAAGAATACAAGTAACATTTACCTCCTTCTCCCTTATTGTCCAATAAAACTCCTCTTTTGGCCATTAAGAGCTTCCCATAAAGTCTCCTTGTAACACCTAAAATAAAGACTTTGCTGGTTTACATTTATGTCTCTAAGCCATAAACTCAGAAGTCACAGTAACTGTCTATTGTTCCAAGTCAGGACCTCCAGTCTGGTCCTGTAACATTGCTGTGACGTTGGGCATTGACTGCCAATTCATTTGAAAACTTCAAAACAGCATTTTAAATGACGGAAATATGGAAATAGATGAAATAAAAGAACATGAGAATGGCAGGAATAATGTTAACTGTGAAACTTTCAACTTTAAGTGAAGATTTTCAAAGACAGTTCAGAGTTCTTTCAGCTTCTCAAAATTCCCAAAACATCTGAGTTCGCTGAAGTCCATCACAAACAACCCCCTCCAAACCCACTGAGAGGTACACACCTCCCTCAGCTCAGTTCCTTCAGACTGGGGTTGTTTCAGCTGTTTGCTATCTCCTAGGAGCTCTCTCGGGGGGGACTGTCCTGCCAATAAGCCCAAGCTGAGGCACATCAGCATTTAGGCGAATGTACTAGCAGAGATGTCTGCAGCACCTCTCTCCAGTGTGATGAGCTGCTGCACTTGCGACAGCCTGAGCCTCCTCAGTCTACACAAGTCTCCCCACGACATTTAAGACTGAAATCAAACTACCCCTGTGTGGCACCTGACTTTTGGGAAAACTCACAAAGCTCATGAAATCTCATGAATGCAGGTCCAGTCTGCACCCCTGGTCCCCCAGCAGAGTGACAGACTTCACTGGACAGGTACCACCTGAAAATGCAATAAGCAGCCTTTTCCACAACGACAAGAAAAAGATCTCCTTTTAAGCACTGCCTGGATATGTAACTGTTATATTCGGCAGTTCTGATGGACTTGACATGAAATACCCCTGTACCTCACAGCCTTCATGGTAATCAGATAGATACACAATTCTGATGTGTGGCTAATACCGAAGGTCTGTGGACCTTAGAAAAATTGTTTATTCCACACAAGAATGCATTTCTGTTTCCTAACCCTGCGCAATGTTGTTTTGCTATTATGCAAATCAGGGTGATGTCTGTGTTGATACAAATTAGCACTTTTCAAGCGCTAAGTCATCCAGAAAGGCAGGCAGGACAGTAAAGCCAGGAGAGTAATTTGCAGCTATCAATTTGTTTAATGACTTTTTGCCACTCATGGAATATCCACAAACAAGGACAGAATCTACTTTATTTCAAGTAGGCAGAAATATCTGTGCTGAAAAAAAAGCAAGAGCAACCTCAGAGGATATGGTAACCTACAGGCACGCTAACATTAATTTGGTCAGGTACACCAGCAGTCAAGCTGGGAGCACTGGTCTCAGAATGGAAAACCACTCAGGATTTGCCCACTTCTTGAGCAGATTTCACCCTCTCCGCTCAACTCTGTGTTACAGTTCTTTGCTTGCAGGTCTAAAAGCTAACTCCGGCCTGTCCCCACATGCCACTAGTACAGTATCAGATACATGTCTTGTATTTATCTGGATTGTGTTTGTTTGGAAAGAGGATTTTTCAAGTTATTGGTTCAGTGGCTCCAACCAAACATTCGAGCTGTTGTACCTCTTCCAAGTAAAATTCCAGTCAGCCCTGCTTTTTTCTAAAATGATGAATTCATTATGGCAACGTAAACGAGGTTATTTTTAGCCAATTTCCTATGCAGTCAGCGTGTGCGTGCATATGGGGGTGGGGGGAAAGAGGAGGATCTATCCCTTCATCTCCTGCCAAGTAACCTTTGAATACATTAAACAACTTGAACCAAATTTGACAGATCTGTAGAGAGCTGAGAAATACTAAGCTCAAATAAATTTTAGGCAAGCAGGAAGACGGAGACTCTCATAATGCTGAGAAAGCACACAAGAACATTTTTAAATGTCCCCGGTGCAGTAAAAGGCAGTTGGTACTCACGCCTTCCTACACACGAAGAAACAAGCTGTGAGAAAAGAGGGTTGTGTTGCTTCTGCTACTCTCAAAATGATCCACACAACTTTGTAGCAAAGCCTTGAGAGAAGATGAAGGAGGCAAACAAGCAGATATTCCTATGGTATCTATTGGACAAGTCTGGTCCTGAAACAAATCTGAAACAGCCCATGCTGTGAATCAACATTACCATGTTCTTCAAAAGAAACATCACTTTCTAGTTATGTTACATTTAGCAGCATCACCTTGGACTCCTCAGCTGCTAGAAGAAAAGCCTCTGGCTGCAAAGGCTTGAGGAACTCTATTGAGCAAAGCTTTTCAGTCATTGTTTGCAGAGGTGTTGCCTTTATTCCAAAGCACTGAGGTTTTATCTAATTATGAATCTGTCTACCTAAAACTAGACCTTATCCAAACTTTTAGAGGAGAAAAAAAAAAAAGATCAGCAATTTCTGTCTTGAAGGTGGGTATCTTAGCTTTATTGATCTACTCTGATGTGGAAGTGCAGGAGGTGCTGAGGTGAAACATTTAAATACAGCCCTCACTGTTTAGGCATTTGAGTGCTTGTAAAATGTCTGACTGTGGCACTGTTTTAAAAGCTGTGCACAAGAATGAAGATTAAAACCCCAATGAAGTTCTTAAAAGGGTCTTCGGTGCTCTGCAGGAAAAGGAGTTGATTTTAGATGCGAAACAATCTTCAAATCTGCCAACAGACCCACAGCCATTAACAGTCTCAACTCAGCAAAGACTTAATCATGTGTAAGGAGCTAAGATTAAATTTCTGTCTGTATTGTGCTGCATTCCAGAAGTGCCATGACACTTATAATGCCACTGGAAACCCAACTAGGCACCTTTCTGCAGACAGTCTAATATTCAGGATTCAGCACAGTCCAATGCAGGCCCAGTGGGCAGAGCTGGGCAGGACTGGGATCAGTAAGCCACATTGTCAGTCACTTCACCTCCCCAGGTGCGTCAAGGCAGAAATTCGTTACATTGCTCCTAACCGTCAGTCCTGCTCTCTAGCCCTCTGCTGGGAATCAAACAGCACAGCGGGATTTCCCAAATCCACCGAGAGATAGTACTTAGCTCGCTACCGTGTTCCAGGTCTCATCCCCGCCAGCTCGCACCAGGCAGGGCAGGGCAGGGCAGGGCAGGGCAGGGCAGCCCTGGATGGTTCTTGTACCTGTAAGCGCAAGCGATGCACAGCAGCTCTGCCTGGCCTCCGTCACACAGGCGTTCCCACGGGACAGAGGTGTTCTGCGCTGTCAGCACAGTGTTCCTGCCAGTTCAGTTCACTTTCAGGGTTATCACATCATGCCAGTGTTAGAAAGCTCCTGTTCGCAAAGCCAGAGAAAGGCAAGGCTTGTCCACACGTGGGTTTCTAGCAACTGCCCCACGCTGACTCTCCTGCGAGAGCCACACCTGGCATAGGTTTGGAGGCGAGAAGTTTGATCCAGAGCAGAGGTACACCAGCACAACACAGACACGCTACACAAAGCGCATGAAGAGGAATTGAGAGGTACCACACCTATGGGTTTGAAGGCACGGGTTATATCAGAGCTGTCTTCCCACAAGGAGAAACAGCTGATTAATCACCGCGTCTTAGCTGTTATGAGTAAGAGAAGACAGACTATTCTTCCAAGCCTAAACAGGCATGGAAAAGAGCTGTGTGACGGAAGTAGAGGGAAAAAAACAGCCACCCTCCGATTTGTGGATTGGCCCAGACAGAGTGCGTTCTTGCTGAGAGCTCCCTTCTGAGGATGGTTCGGATTGGCCCAGACAGAGTGCGTTCTTGCTGAGAGCTCCCTTCTGAGGATGGTTCGACTGACAGGAGGAAAGGCACAAAAGCATCCTTTGGGGAAATGGGAAAGCATGCAGAGAGCCACGGGAAAGACAGGATTAAGGCATAATGTCTCACTGTCGGTCATCTCTGATTCTTCAGGTGGTCTGAAGCTGATGGCTTTTTCCTCCTTTTCTCCCAGCCCTCCTGTGCCTTCGCTGTGCAGCCACACAGTGGTGGTGACTCATGCAAACAGTTTGCAGCTTACAGGAAACACTGTCTGCTCCCTGCCCAGCTGGTGGCCGCTCACTGCCCCTCTTTGTGGCTCCACTTCCCCTTGAGAGACGGGGTTTTCCATCAGCTTTGCCAAGAGTGGAGGTTCTAAGGCGCAAACCTGCAGCACGTGCTGTGACTCTCAGAGACTGCCTCCTGCGCATCAGAAGATGGCTGTGACAGGACAGAACAGGCTTCGTACATTGGTCCCTTTATAGAAGCTGCATTCCAGCTTCCCCATGGCCTCAGATACAGCGCTACTGCACTCTGCTAAACAGCTGTCACACTCCACCCCAGACACAGCCACACCTGACTGACAAGTTCTAAAAATTCCTGTTTTGGTAAATCAAAGTGTTCTAGGAAGGAAAAATCCTAACACCACCACACAGCATTGCTAATTTACTCAGATACATCAGCAGCTGCCATCCCTGTTGGCTTTGGACCAGCAGCAGAAAAGACTGCTTCCATTATACAGAAATTGGTGATGATTTAGTAAAATTGCATCTGATCTCATGACTGTAAAGTGATTGCATGTTCATCAGCCATTCCCAAGTGAAATCAATGTCCAAGGAACAGAATGGTGAAATAATTGGGCTACTAGCAGAGAAAGGAGAGAGGGTAAGAAACAGCCAGTGCTCAAACCTGGTTACTGCAGGGAAACATCACAGATGCCTCAGCAACGGAAAACTGAGGAGCGCAGGCTCAGGAGAGGTGACCCTGCGCCAACACCACACGCCTAGCACACGCACTCACACACAGCCAGGCTCCTCTGATGAGCAGGACAGACAGCTGTTAAACCAAGTTCAGCACGAAGCTGAGGCTTCCCTTCACTTCCTTTTCAACTGATTCGAAAAACAACAAAGCCACAGGCATCGGTATGGAGTTTACACAAGGGTTTCAGGTGTCCCTAGCATGTGATATTTGAGCCTTTTCAAACGAGTATCTCCAGTTACTACCACTTCCAGCACAAGAACCACAGACTCTTCTAACACCTCCATGGACAGACTCCAGGGTCAGTATTGGGACTGGCGCTGTTTAACATCTTTGTTGGTGACATGGACAGTGGGATCCAGTGCACCTTCAGCAAGTTTGCCAATGACACCAAGCTGTGCAGTGCGGTCAACACGCTGGAGGGGAAGGGGTGCCATCCAGAGGGATCTGGACAGGCTTCAGAGCTGGGCCTGTGTGAATCTCATGAGGTTCAACAAGGCCAAGAGCAAGGTCCTGCACATGGTTGGGGCAATCCCAAGCACAAACACAGGCTGGGCAGAAAATGGATCGAGGGCAGCCTTGAGGAGAAGGACGTGTGCGTGCTGGTTGATGAGAAGCTCAACACGACCCAGCAATGTGTGCTTGCAGCCCAGAAAGCCAACAACATCCTGGGTGGCATCAAGAGCAACGTGGCCAGCAGGTCGAGGGAGGGGATTCTGCCCCTCTACTCTGCTCTGGTGAGACCCCACCTGGAGTCCTGCATCCAGCTCTGGAGCCCCCAGCACAGGAAAGACATGGACCTGTTGGAGCGGGTCCAGAGGAGGATGTCCACAAAAATGAGCAGAGGGCTGGAACACCTCTCCTATGAGGAAAGGCTGAGAGAGTTGGGGCTGTTCAGCCTGGAGAAGAGAAGGCTCTGTGGAGACCTTCTAGCAGCCTTCCAGTACCTGAAGGGGCCTACAAGAAAGCTGGAGAGGGACTTCTTACAAGGGCCTGTAGTGAAAGGACAAGGGGGAATGGCTTTGAAAGAGGGTAGATTTAGATTAGACATAAAGACGAAATTCTTTACTGTGAGGGTGGTGAGGCACTGGAACAGGCTACCCAGAGAAGCTATGGCTGCCCCCTCCCTGGAAGTGTTCAAGGCCAGATTGGATGGGGTTTTGAGCAACCTGGTCTAGTGGAAGGTGTCCCTCCCCATGGCAGAGGGGTTGGAATCAGGTGATCTACAAGGTCCCTTCCAACCCAAACCATTCTACGATTCTTCTCAATAATTTCCCCAGGCAAGGATCTTCTATCATAGCCACAGTCCCATTCACCCAAGTCCCCACCCGTCTTACCCAAAACTCAGCAAACCTTCCCAGATCTGATAGCCTGGGATTCCTATCCCTCCCTCCATCTTGGCTGCCTCCCACCTTGCTCTTATCTTCAATATAAGGGATCCTGAAACAATAATGAAGAATGAGAGGCTGGACCAAGTCTTGCACTACGAACAACCATCTCAAGGACATCAGAAAAGACATAGGGACATGCTACAGATGCAGGACAGAACAAGGCCCAGTGCCTTGCTAATCTGAAGTATCTACCCATCATGCTCCTAAAGCCACTATTTTTACAAGACGGACTCCATCCTTTTTCGCTTGACACCAATTTTTTTTTTAAACCTGTGCAGAGAGCAGTTATATTTGGTGGCACAATAACAAGGAATAAAAAAAAAAAATCAACATTGTTTTCAAAAGCAATAGCACCAACAACAACTTCCAAGGGCAAAACATGGAGTAGAAGGTGAGTAAATACAGTATTTGCTGTACAGTCTGATCCACAGAAGATATTAAGGAGAGCTCTGACCAAAGGGCAGAGCTGGCCATCTGCTTGATCCTTTCATTATTGACTTCTCTCTTTTTTCCTCTGTTGAACAAAACTGAAGATAAACGTTTTCTTTTCTTGGCCTCTTTAAACTAATATGATGCATCCTTTACACCCATCCACTGTGAACGGAGGCAGCCAGTCCATTTCACATAACTTTCCCTTTCCTTTGAAGACTGGGCCAAAGTGTTGCATATTCATTACCACATTAAAAACACTTTGCCTGAGGCCTGCATTTCTTGGTGTGCTGTAATGAGTTCAGGACCCCAGCTGTCTGCCTGGGGATTTAGAACACTGATATTTAATAGTAAATTATAAGGCAGAATATTTCATTTTACTTTTTTTGCTGAAGTAGCATATTTGTAATGGTACACTCTACAGCCATTAAATAAAGATTGGGAGAGCACATCTTTCTGTTCAGACAACACAGTCTCCGGCTTTCCATGGTCTGGCCCCAGCCAGTTCAGTTTTTGGATGCCAGCCTCTGCTCTTAACCCATAATTGGGTCTCCCTAATGTCACATCTCCCACTAGCATCTAATAATACACTGGTGTAAACCGCAACATATTCCTAGCATGTTTATAGAAGCCAATTTAGAGCCTACTGTAGTAAGAGCTTTAACAAGCCCTACACACAGCAGAGCAGCTAATAAAACCAAAGTGTTCTGCCATTAATTAAAAACTAATTAAACCTGGAAGTTTGCCACTGAGATGCCACCAAAACCATTTCAGGGGTAGTGGATTCATCAAGCCCAAACCCTGCTTCCATCTAATGAAACAGCGTAGATCTAGGTTCTGACAACACACCTCCCAGCTTTATGCTTCCTCTGGGTTCTCCAATGACAATCCATGAAACATGTACAGCATCAGACCTGAACTGGGAAATTTTTTAAAGAACATCAGCATTCTGCAAGGAACAGCAGAGTAATTAGTATTCCTCTAACTAGTGTCAGATGTGTTTAAAAGCCACAAAGATAAACAGGAGGGGAAAAACCTGCATAGTTTGAACTGAAGCTAGTAAGAGCATAAATCATCCCCTCCAACAGCTGCAAGCTGACAGACCAAGTTCCTACTAATTCTTCTTCCTCTTCAAACCTGTCTTTCATACCTGCTTTCCTACTTGAAATGACACAAGCATGCACCTCTTCAGAGTCAGTGTGCTGCGGTAGAACATGTTAAAGATAAAAAATGATTAGTCCAGTTTTCTTCCAGAAATGCTCCGAGACACCCAGTGCCTCAACTACCAAGAAACCCTGAACCACTACCTTCTGGTATGCTACCTTACCTGACTGCAATGGGAGAGACATAGGAACAGTCTTGTATACCTCATGACAACTGCTTCAGCACCACAGGAAACACAGCCCTTCCCTTGAACATACTGCTTTGCCTTTTTTCTTTCTGCATACTTCTTCCCCAAAATTAATGGCTAGTTTGAGTTGTTAGTGGTCTGACAGAGAAAGACACACACAGCCGAGCAACACAGAATGGGTCATAGTTCTTTTAATCCCCTACATGGAAAGAAAAAAAGAAGAAAAAAAATAAAAACGAGAGAGAGAGGAAGAAGTCTTTCCTGTGACTAGTTTTGATTCAAATAATCTTGTCCCCACTCTGCTATATTAGCATATAGATAGCTTCAATAGATGCCCAACTGCAAAGCTCTGATCCTGCCACTTATCTGCTGGAACAGAACATAGAATCACAGAATGGTAGAGGTGGGAAGGGACCTCTGTGGGTCATCTAGTCCAACCCCCCTGCCAAAGCAGGGTCAACTACAGCAGGCTGCACAGGACCTCATCCAGGCAGGTCTGGAATATCTCCAGAGAAGGAGCCTCCACAAACTCCCTGGGCAGCCTGTTCCAGGGCTCCGTCACCCTCAGAGGGAAGAAGTTCTTCCTCATGTTCAGACGGAACTTCCTATCCTTCTGTTTGTGCCCATTGCCCCTTGTCCTGTCACTGGGCACCATTGAAAAGAGTCTGGCCCCATCCTCCTGACACCCACCCTTCAGATATTTATAGGCATTTATAAGGTCCCCTCTCAGCTTTCTCTTCTTCAGGCTGAACAAGCCCAGCTCCCTCAGCCTTTCCTCATAGGACAGATGCTCCAAGCCCCTCATCATCCTCGTCGCCCTCTGCTGGACTCTCTCCAGTAGCTCCTCATCTTTCTTGAACTGGGGAGACCAGACCTGGACACTTTACTCCAGATAGGGCCTCACTAGGGCAGAGTAGAGGGGGAGGAGAACCTCCCTCGACCTGCTGGCCACACTTCTCTTAATGCACCCCAGGACACCATTGGCCTTTTTGGCGACCAGGGCTCACTGCTGGCTCATGATTAACTTGTCATCCAGCAGCACTGCCAGGTCCTTCTCCACAGAGCTGGTCTCCAGCAGGTCCACCCCAAGCCTGTACTGATGCATGGGGTTGTTCCTTCCCAGGTGCAGGACCCTGCACTTGCCCTTTTTGAATTTCATCAGGTTCCTCTGCACCCAACTCTCCAGCTTGTCCAGGTCTCGCTGAATAGCAGCACAGCCTTCTGGTGTATCCACCACTCCTCCCAGTTTTGTGTCATCGGCATATTCATTCCTTCACAAGCAGCAAGAAACTACCCGCACGCAATGCTCTGACTGAACTCCTTCTACTTCAGTTCTCCGATTTCACCTATATCTTGACATGTATAGGAACCCTTTTAAGTTCTGGAGTAGAACAGAAAATAAATGTCCTTCTGTGCAGGATATGGTTTCTGTTACCTTTACTCTCTACTCCAGCCTTTAGGATAATTGAGGTTAGGACCTAGAATAAACAGAACCCTACTTCAGAAAGGCAGAGAAGACCTATAACCACACACTCCCCTTGCACATCTAGCCCAAACTGGAAGCCATTACTAGATGGTCCCTGCAAACATGACTTCAGCAGGGATCAGTGGGTAAGGCTACAAGCTCAGTGGTTTGGCAGTAGTGGTGCCTAAAGAGGAGGACAGTTTGTACTAGGTAATCGCACCTTAACTTCAGAGCCCACACTATCAGTTTTAGCCTTTACAGTGTCTCGCTCCTCTCTGCACAGCCAGTCCAGTGACCAATAGCTGCCTGGAAACAGGAAGGAAAAACTGCTTAAACACAACATTGTTTGCTTTTTGTTTATTTTCAAGACATCTGTATCACAATTTTTAAACCAAGTAACAGGGTCAGTTCAGGGACTGCTCACCAGCAATGCCTGCAAAGAGGTCAGAGATAACACAACATCATCTATGAGCAAAGCCAACATTTTCCATCACACAATATACACAACCAGCAATGACTTTCCATCTCCTGTCTAAATCCAGCTCATCCTCCTCCTGATAGGAAGGAGTGGAGCTCACAGCATATTTCTCAGCCTTTTCAGCACAGATTTATTCCCCACCATGAAATGCAACCACAAAAGAGCCCACACCAAATTACATTAGCTCCCCACAGCTCACACTGAAAAGAAGCACTGACACTTCAGCAAGCGTGTGCCTACTGGCACCTCAGAGCCCATAATCACACGCCTCAGGGCTGTTCTTCAAATAGAGCTGGAGGTAATCTTTGTATATCTGTGGGTCAGTCATTGTAGCCTTGACAGCAGGGTCCTCTTTCATGGCTTCCATCCAGCGTTGGAGCTTTGGGGTGTGATTCAAAGCGCTACAGGAAAAGGAAAGAGACTGAGTAACTCAAATGGGAAACTTGGAGGGCATCAAGGAAGCAAAACAGCTTGAGCGGTTCTATTTTACTGCTTGTTTTGCTTTCTCCCTCCCAGTATAATGTTCAGCTCAGAGCAGGTGACAGAAATACGTATCCTCACAGAAGACAGACTAGCGTTTGGGAAGTGAAAGAGTTCTTGCAGAGCTTGTGCACTCTCCAAAGCTGAGCAAAAACACAAACGAGCACTTATTGTGCAAGATATCAGCATGTTTCTGCTTACATCATCCCTGCTGCAAAGACACAGCTCTTCTTTATCATCTGCTTGGAGTTGAGGGCAGAGGCTTGTGCACCACTGCCTCCCTCTGGAATGCTTTGTTAATGGTGATTCTTGAAGCAAATGCTGTGTGCAGTGGTTGAGTCCTCCTCCACAACCCACGAACCTCTTCTCTCCTCTCTCTTGAATACCAGGACAAGCTGTGCGGTTTGTACTACCCTGCAACCCAGCAGCTCAGAATGCAGATGCAGTCTATTGAGGAAGCTGAGGATTCAACTAACCGACCAAATCCACAAACCCACTCAGACACGCTTGAAAAAAACCCACCGTGTGGCAAATTGAAATTACACTTAACAGTGTAAACTGTTATTTTAATTTTCATCTGGCAGATTGACCCAAGTACTCTGCATTACAGTTTCCAACTCCCAACTTTAGTTAATGCATAACTTCTCCAGGTAATGCCTAATCCTTACCTAGAAAGCATCTTTTCTTAACATACAATGGCTCAGATCCTCAGACATTCAAACACCTTAATGACTCACAACCTACACCCTTATATTGCTTGTAATATTTCCCCTTCCAACCAAGAAACACACAGGTAAAAGTAGGTCAGCAACCCATTCGTGAAGCCCTTATTTTACAGCGCACAAAAGTTTCAATGCTAAGGATTCCCTGCGGATTTCTTGTTCTTCAAGCATGGTTCAGGTGAGACCAGCTGTTCTATATCCATCTTCTGCTTTTATCACCCACGTCCTCATACAAGATCACTCTTTAGTTCCGTTTTAAGCCAGCTATAGAACAGCTTTTCTTTGATACCATTTCCCTACATTTTAATGCAATACCATGGTAACTGGAGCTTTTTTAAGGATACAACAGACCAAGACACTTATTTATGTATCAAAAAAATGCTGTTACAACATGGACAGTTCTATCAGCTACAGCAAGATAGGATACAGTTTACCCATCTCAAAACAAAAATCACTCTTTGTAAACCTAGGATTTCCAAAGAGCAGCAGAAGACTGCATTTCAAGTCTGAGGTTTTGGACCAAGAAATTTGAACCAAGGTCTCCATACCTCCATCCCCCACAAATTAAGACCATTTTCATCTATGATGTTAGGGATGGAGAGAAAGTCCTGTATTTTGCCCACTTCTTCCAGATCTGTTGAAATTATTGAGTAGGAAAATCGACCTGGTGAAAGAAAGCTTGTTTACAGAAGATCCCTGAACAACTCATCTCTCTTTTGAGCACATTGCTTCCCTCAAACTGTAACATAATACAAACTTACTTCAGCAGCCCTCAAAAGTGGCCCATTGGTGGAGAGTGGATGCAAAGAATATTTACACTGAGGCACTTCAGTATGTACTAGAAGCTAGGCGGGGTGGTACTCACTCCTTCAGCTGGAACGATTCCAGACGCTCAAACCACGGCCACATCAGGTAGTCGAGCATGGAGATTGAATCCCCACCATAAAACACAGTATTGCGTTTGGACAGAATCTGTGAGGGGCGAGAGATGACAATTGCTCTCAGAAAGTTACCACAACAGAACACTACAGTAACAAAAAGCCCACTTCGTAGTGGAATGCAGGCATACTGCAGGGATCGGACGGCATATAATGCAGATACAGCACATTTATCCTGCGCATGCAGTATCTGGGGAGTCAGAGCTAGTCAGTAAAGCAGCTGTAGTATCAAGCTTAACTATGTCATACACTGTCAGTCCAACTCTTCTCCAGAGGTTCAAAAACTGCCACAAAATATTAATCACCAGCGAGCTGCAGCTGATGAACAAACAAACCGGAATTTAGCTCTCAGAATCTGTTAGTTCATGATTTCTTACTTGTCAAAAAGCATTAATGGCACAGACTAATCAAACATAACTATGCACATGCATTTCTTAAGCAATAAATCCAGCTAAACTTAACATCCAGGTAAGCTGGAACACTGTTTTAGCAGTGACTCTTTTCCCACGGCACTTTGGCCAGGTGGTGTCAGGAAAGCATTTCTAACATTACATCTAGAACTGGATTTGATTCCAGATGCAAAGGGAACAGGAAACAAATCTAACATCCCCATACACCAGGAAGAGACCCCCACAGCTCAGCACAGAAAGCAGGGCCACAAAAAATGCAGCAAGTTCTCCTATTACATTCATGTTTCTGATACGTTTCAAGTGCCACAGTCATCCAAGTTTAACATGCTTTAAGGAACCTCCAAAGCTTGGCCTCTTCTTTCATAAAACTAGTGCCTCTGTTTTCAGGCATTTTGGCATTTTAAAGGTGGAACTCAGGAGACCTTACAAATCTTCGTCTTTTTGGACACACAACATCATATTCCCATGACATTTGCTCCCTGTCGCCTAACACCCATGATCTAGTACAAGTTTTAAAGCAGTCCTTCAGGAAGCGTCAAGCTGTTTGAATCACCAGGTGCTTGGCAGAATATAACCCAGAAGTTGCACAGTCGCAGAGCCAGGAAGGCAGCCCCCTCTGTCGGGCAGCAGCAAACCAAACACAGAAGTATTGAAAAACACTGCCCTTCTTGACTACCCCTTGCAATAGGCTGAGTTAAATTTCCACGGCTCTGCTCCTTCCCCCCATCCTCAGCTGACCTTCAGGTGCTGCTGAAAAATCCTTCAGCGTATAGTAAAATAGAGACACTGAAGGAGCAGCAAATATTTCACAGCATTAATAAAGCAGGAAGTAGGTGAGTTATTCCTTCACGTTTAATAGATCTGTATTTCAGGGAAGTGAAACACACATGGCTTCCCCCAAGAACTGCTCTACTCCAGCATCAGCCTTACCAGACAGACAAGACTACCCTGAAAATTTTACTTTGGCAACTCAGGTGGGCTGGGAAGCAGAATGCACAGGACTGTTAGGAGAAGTAGGAAAGTACTAGAAAGCTATGGGTAGCTTTGCACCAGAAGAGAAACACTGGAGAAACACTTCTTGATCCAGCCAGGCAAGCATCAGTCGTGGCTGCCAAAGATGCAGAAGGAATGGGTTCATGATAAAGGCAAGTCCAATACCTGTTCAGACTAGCCAAGAACCACTACTGACACGGATTGTGAAGTTGCTAAGAAAGCATCAGAGCCACCTGACACTTCCTGGAGCTCTGCTGAACTTGCATTACACCACCGTAGCAGAACATGGCCCAGGTACAGATTTCTGTAAGGGACGGATTACATTCTGCCTCCCCCTACCCCCAACAAAGATAAGCTCTTCAACAAAGAAGATTTTGTATCATTACCAGGGTATCTGCCCTGATTTCAGCAGAGCTACAGCACAGATGCTCTTCAGTAGCTCAGACTCCTCAGCCCTTGCTCTCAGGACATGCAGTAAGGCCTCCTTATATTTAAAGCTCAGCAAAGACACCTAAAGCAACAGTAGTCAGATAGAATTAAAAAAAACTCCACAAGTCCACAAAGCCTTCATCATACAGATGAAGTTTAGTTTAGCAACTTGGAATCTACTCTAATGGTGCTGTTGTGCATCCTAGGCTGGGGGAAGTAAATCGAAAGATTGTTCATTGCTGTGACTGCCAACTAAATGAGAAGAGATCTAGCTCCAAAGGCCAAAGCATGAAAGACAAAAGGGATCATACAGTGACTGGTAATCTGCTCATTATCATGAAATACTCTTACCTCTTCAAGCTTGCCAAACTTTTCAGCAATCTCTGCTTTCAGTGCCGTGGCATCCTGTCCATCTTTGACTGCCACAAAATACTTGAAAACTATGGGTGTTATCTATACAAAGGAAGTACAAAGTTTTTAATGCTCCCATTACAATAATGCCAGCAAGTCAGAGCTTAAAACATTAAGTTAGATGTTAAGATATTAGATGCAAATTAAGTCTTCAAGATTTAACTTTAAAGAGTTAAATCAAGTCCATTAATAAAAATCTTTCTACTTCAGAAAAGGTAAGCAAAGGCTGAAAGGAGGAATGAATGCAAATACTAATTTATTTTAGTCTCGTAGTAAGAAGAGACCAATGAAAAGAAGGGTATGTTTCCCATTTGCACACACTACCAAAAAAGTAGCAATAAAAGTGGCAAGGTGCAGAGTGGTACTCGTTTCCCAGTCACACATTTCTGAAATCCAAATGCACTTTATTATCAGCATTTAAGGTGCTTTAAGAAAGATACGCAGCCCAGGATATGCAGGCTTCTACAAACCTGTGCATCTTCCAATTTGCTAATTGCCAGAGAAAGTAGCATACTGTACCAGAAGTCACCCAGTGGCCAAGCTTATATTCTTAAAAGCTCATAGACAAACATTTTTCTAAGACCTTGTCATTCATACAACCAACATTCACCACGTTCCCTTTCTTGCAATACACTTCCCTGTAACCCTCTTCCTATCATGCCCACTCAGAAAGGCCTGTTGTAAATCGCTCCTCCGCTCTACCACGCTTCTTTGTCCACATCTCTTTGCATCTTCCATTGCTGCCTCACATCCAAACTGACTTCATTCACTTCCTAGACCCTTTAAGGCACATGCTTGTACAGAGAGGTTACTCCCAGTCAGCCACAGTGCCCACCTCCAACTCCTGCTGAGAGCCAAAACCAGTCTCCTTACACATGTTCCATGTCTACAGCCACCTGCCATCTCTTGTCCATGGTTGTAGGCTCTCTCAGATGGTGGAACTCTTCGCATTCTGCATTCATACAGTACTTCCTACAGAAAGACTCAGATCACAATACCGCAATTGTCACTGCCTAGGTCTCGAGCATTCAGCTAGTTTCATCTACTAACACTTCCTCTGTTGTAGGATGCTAAAAATCCTGCCTCAGTCATACACGCTGTCACTAGCTTAGCTGTCTTCCTGCATCCATCCCTATGCATAAATGCTGTGACCAATTCAGATGCATGGTGGTTTGTACAAGAGACCCCAAATAACCCCTTTGGTTATTTAAATGCTTCTCCCAGACACAAGACTTCTCTCTTAAAGGACAAAAGCAGATTTGGCAACAGAGCTGCAGTTTTTGGCACCATAGTAAAGTAAGAAACACAATTCCACCCTGACCACACAGCACCTTTGAGAATTGTTCCAGGAGCATCTTCTGAACGGCTCGCTCGTACGGGTCCGAAGGCATCAACTTCTTTCCCGGAAATGCTTCATCCAAATACTCACAAGTGATTGGGGACTCACAAATCAGCTGGCCCTTGCTGGTCTCCAGAACAGGAACCAGCCCAAAGGGGTTCTTTTCAAAGAACCAGTCAGGTTTGTTCTTCAGATTGATGTTGATCACTTCATGGCTGAAAAGAGTGAAAGAAACAAGCTCCAAACAGGCTCAGTTCTACTACAGTTCACTCCATACCATGGTGAAATGCAGTCGTTACACCTCAACAGCTATGGTACTTCAGAGGCTGAGTCCTCGTTCCCCTGCTCTTCCTAGTCTTCCCTGAAGTCCTTTGCAGAACTAACCCTTTGACACACAGAAATACTGACAGGGAGCACTTCCCTTTGCTGGAGAAAATCAGCACTCACTTACAATGAGTTGTTTGTTAAACTAATAAAAAGACACATGAACAGTCTGCAAGCACACAGAGGCAGCCCTCACAGTCACACTCAAAAACAAAGGTCAAGCTCAGGATGCAGCACATTTATCACATGCAGGTTCAGGGACACTCTAAGAAAGAAGCACTTAATTGTAAATAAGCTACATTCTAATTAAGAAATGCAGTTAGACTTTAATCAGACCTTACATCAAAGCGTACATCAGGTGAGCCTCCCATTTACTTGTCTTTACCGCCTATGGCCTCACATAGAACAGGTGTGCAGGGTAAAGGCAAAATAGATATTGACAAAAAAGACACATGGGAAACACATCTCTGTCATATTAACAAAGCATGTTATATGCTGCGCTATATGTGTGACCCCAGAAAATTTCTAGTAAGCCCAAAGGTCTGGTAAACACAGCTGAACCTTCAAAACAACTGAAAGGTTAGCAAAGGGCACCTACCACATTTAGGTACCAATAAAACCCCTCCAAAATCGCCATATTAAAACAAACCTCCCAGCTCAAAAAAACAGTCCAAAGACACTAAATAAAAACAAAATTAAACTGACCTGGAAGTTCTAACGCACCTACTCTTTGGAAAAAAGATCCAAGAACAAAACAAACCAACCAACGAACCAAACCAGTATCTCATCTTGCTATCAGAAGAAATGGGTGGTAAGCATTCGCTATGCTAAGATGGACTCCCAGCCCAGTGCTGGTTAACAAACCATTGGCAGGCCTGGGACTTGGTGGGAATCAGCAGGTGGAAAACCCTGTTACTTTGAAGCTGTAAACTGAGGGAAGCATCAGTCCCCATGTAAAAACACTGAAATGACATGGCTATCTTGAAGGGGAAACAAACACAAGTACTGAATGCCATTAATTTACTACAGCACAGGAATGAGAAGACGTTATAGGAACAGCGTACATTGTGTCCTCCTCTTTTAAAAGCGCCGCTCACCCACTATTGTGTTTTGCTAAGCAGTAATATAACAGAAACACTGAATATTTGTGTCTCCCAGAACTTTCACTGCAGCTTACACCAAAGCCAAACAACATACAGTAAGGCTCTACTCACATTTACCCAGAACAAGCTCAAATGCTATTGTTGCAAACATTCAGCATGACAGGTGAGAGGAGAAAAAAAAAATTAGCTTGGAGTTTTTCCCTAAAGATTTACTTTGGGCCTTTACATAATTGATTTCATACACAGCCTACTCCTTTCCCACGTCAGCACGACACCGCTCCCCGCAAAAAAAGTCTTGAGAAGTTCAAGCTTTATAGCAAAACCACGCACAGAAACCCCTTTCCACTCGGTTCTCTCGGGGATGTTTAACTCGGAGCCACTCGGGATGCCCAGGCAAGAAGGGAAGCTTGAACCACACTCCCCCCGCCCGCCGAGAGACCGCCCGGGAGCAGCCGCCGGCCGGGCCGGGCCGGGCCGCACCTGCCCGCCGGGCCGGGCTCACCTGATGCCCTTGGCGCGGAGAACGAGCCGCGTCCTCTGGGCGAAGGGGCAGAACCGCATGCTGTAGAGCCGGATCAGCCCCTCGGGCACAGGCCCCGGGGCCGCGCTGCCTGAGGAGAGAAAGCAGAGCACCGTCCCGACCGTTACAGCCGTTACCGGCCTCAGGCGCAGCCCCGCGCCCCCTCCGCCCCGGCTGAGGCGATCCGGCAGCCCGCCCGCCCGGGCCGCCGCTTACCCTTGCCCAGGCTGCGAGAGTGATCGCCCGCCATCGCCGTTCTGCGCTGCGCCGTGCTGTGCGGCCCTTCGCCGCGCCGTGCCGGGCCCCGCCC